>JAEEGK010005331.1_pt1 | contig 31108 bp, 39 predicted proteins | sample 8958771 | NCBI WGS metagenome assembly JAEEGK01 (sample SAMN16246547, study PRJNA631951) | gut metagenome | biome: gut microbiome; feature: rumen; material: SC-attached | host: Bos | place: Iran: Karaj | collected 2018-10
CTTTTAATCCGCTGACGGCTTTCTCGGGAACGTATGCCTCGTCCTCTGCCGCTGTTGAAAGCATATACACCTTGCGGAACTTGTAATCCGAAGGATAAAGCGGATTCATGCGGTCCAGCAGAGTTTTCATCTGTCCGCTCATTTCATAGTAGTAGATTGGGGTGGCGAACACGAGGGTATCCGCGTTTTTGACCTTTTCGGCGATCCAGACGGCATCGTCTTTCAGCACACATTTTTGTGTCTTCTGGCAGGCAAGACAGCCAATACAGAATTTCAGTTCCTTACCCTTCAGGCTGATATGCTCGACTTCATGTCCTGCGTCCTGAGCGCCTTTGATCAGGCTCTCTGCCAGGATGTCAGAATTGCTTTTTGTCCGCAGACTGGTAGTAATCACAAGCACCTTGCTCATTTCAGATACTCCTTCATAAAGCGCTCGATCTTGTCAAAGGGGATGGCATTCTTGCCGCCGCCGTCATAAAGGTCGGTGTGGCTCGCGCCGGGGATGATGAGAAGTTCCTTGTTCTCCGTGTACTTGCTGTCCTTCACCATGTCGGCGTAGGCGTCTTTGCTGAAATAGCAGGAATGGGCATTCTCGCCGTGGATCAGGAGGACTGCGCTTCGGATCTCATTGGAATACTGAAGGATCGGCTGGTTGACAAAGGACTCACAGCCGGTTACATTCCAGCCGCCGTTGGAATTGAGGGAGCGGGGGTGATAGCCGCGCGGCGTCTTGTAGTAATCGTAATAGTCCTTCACAAAGAAGGGTGCGTCTTCCGGCAGCGGATCGACCACACCACCGCCGAGCTTGTACTCTCCGTTTCTCAGGTCTTCCAGACGCTGAGCGCACATGGCGGCTCTCTTCTGATAACGGGCTTCCTCGCTGTCTTCGCTGTCGAAATACCCCTTGGCGTTCACGCGGGTCATGTCGTACATGGTGGAGGCAACCGTCGCCTTTATGCGGGTATCCAGCGCCGCAGCGTTGATCGCCATGCCGCCCCAGCCGCAGATGCCGATGATGCCGATTCGATCGGGATCGGCCTTCTCATGGAGTGAAAGAAAATCCACCGCAGCCATAAAATCTTCAGTGTTGATGTCCGGCGAGGCCATATAACGGACGTTTCCTCCGCTTTCGCCGGTAAAGGACGGGTCAAAGGCGAGCGTCAGAAATCCGCGCTCCGCCATCGTCTGCGCATAAAGGCCGGAGCACTGCTCCTTGACAGCGCCGAAAGGCCCGCTCACCGCAATGGCCGGAAGCTTTCCCTCCGCATTTTTCGGAACGTACAGATCCGCCGCCAGCGTGATGCCATAGCGATTGACAAAGCTGACCTTGCTGTGTTCGACCTTCTCGCTTTTCGGGAAGGTTTTGTCCCATTCCTGCGTAAGTTTAAGGTTCTCTTTCGTAATCATGTGAAACGCCATCCTTTCTTATTTTTCGTTCGATATTTTTTCATTCTGTCGGATCAGATAGTCAATGCGATCGACCTTTCTCTGGCTTTCATGCAGCTGCTCCATAAGCTCGCATCTGCATTTCCTTAGATGCCGGATCAATTCTTTTGTGCGTCCGGACTGATACAGCAGCTCGGCATTCGTGATTTCATCCGATCCGAAGCCCGCATCATACATGGCCGCGATCATGTCATTCAGAGTGTCGTTCATTTTGGCATCCTTCTGATTCCCTGGTTTTGTTTGCGATTATCGATTATATTGTAAACTATTGACTCTCATTTTGCTAATGGTTATAATGAATATCATGATATTCCCATGCGGAATATCAAAAAGGCGTGGATTGGAGGCTGCCCGTATGGAAATCAGAACTCTGCGATACTTTCTCGCCGTGGCGCGGGAAGAAAACATGACGAAAGCCGCGGAGCTCCTTCACGTTACCCAGCCCACGCTTTCCAAAGCGCTGAAGGCGCTGGAAGAAGAGCTCGGAAAGAAGCTGTTTACTCGCCGCAGCTTCAGCATCGCCCTGACGGAAGAAGGCGCGCTCCTCCGGGATCGTGCGGAAAACCTGGTGCTGATGGCGGATAAAATCGAAAAGGAGTTTTTATCTCTGGACGATATTACCGGCGGCGACCTGTTTTTCGGTTTGGCTGAATCTTATCAGATCCGATATCTTGCAAGAGAAATCAAAGCGTTCAAAAAGCTCTATCCCGGCCTTCAATATCACATCACCAGCGGCGACACGGAGCAGGTCACTGAGAAGCTGGACAAGGGGCTGCTGGATTTTGCCGTAATTTGTGAGACACCGGATGACAGAAAGTATCATTCGATTCCTTTTCCCGAAGCGGACTATTTCGGAGCCGCTATTCCGTCTGATTCCGGGCTTGCAAAGAAGGATGTCGTCACGGTCGATGATTTGGCCGGACTTCCGCTTTTCTGTTCCGAGCAGAGCTGGGAGAATGATATTCGTCCCTGGGCGAAGGAAAAGTTTCCGCGGCTGCGGCTGGAGGGAACCTTCCGCTTGGCCTATAACGGCTCCATGTTTGCAAAAGAAGGCCTTGGGATTCTCCTGACGCTGAACAATCTCATCGACACATCGCCGGAGAGCGGCCTGACCTTCCGCCCCCTCTTTCCTCATCTGGAAATGAAGATGTATTTGATATGGAACAAGTATCAGAGCTTTACGCCGATTGCAGAGCGCTTCATGAAGCAGGTGCAGACATCCTTTGCGGGGCGATAAGAAAAGGACTGGCGACTGAATGCAGACGCATGGGTAAATGCGATGAAATTATCCCTTTTGGCCAGACTGCAGCAATTAATACTAATATTCAATTAAAATCAGAAAATCTATGCGGCAGGTTTCGTGCCATGCTTCGTTGGGCTTCTTGACCATATATATTCATTATGCTCTGCGAAGCCCGCCTCGCCTGACGCGAAACCTGTTCGCATATCCGTTTCTTCTTTTAATTGAATATTAGTATAACGTCCCCAGAATATGATAATAAAAAACAGCGGATGCTGGTCATTTTCCGGCATCCGCTTCGTTATACATCTATGTGTGCTTATCAGGTGTTGTATTTGCTTACCATTTTGCCGAGGCCGTCGGACATTTCCATGATGCTGTCGGCTCTGCCGGAGACGGCTTTGATGCCGTATATGTATTCGACCTCGACGGTGTCGCGATAAAGGGCGAGCGTGTCGAAAACCGTCTGATAATCCTTGCTGCCCTCGTCCTCGGCCGTGAGGGGCTCGAGCATATCCCCATCCACCGAGGCGGCGGCGCAGTTAGCGATATCCATCATGCGCTGCTGCATGATCTCGCTGATGGCCTCGCGGGAACGCTTCATCGAAACAAAGCCGAGAACCGCGCTTGCGGCGAGCAGCACGACTATGTTGATGACAAGAATTTGTAAAGTGATGCTGATTCTACGGACTTTCATGGTATACCTCCTATGTAATGTTTAATTTACAACAGAGTTATATGACGGAAATGCGTTATATTATTATAATATTATCACGCGAATTTGCATATTTCAACATTTTAGCAGAAATAAAATATTATATGCCTAAATCTTGCAAATATTTCACTTTATACTTGTAATATAGGCAAATTTTATTTATTATTTGTTTATATATTAAACCGAATTTAGTCAAGGCGGGAGGAAAAGTGTGGAATACCGTATTGTTGAGGGCGCGGATAAAATCGCGCTCGCTGACGTTGAGCGTCTTTTAAAGATGACCTATTGGGCGGACAAGCGCACGAGCGGACAGATCGAGAAATCCATGCGGAATTCGTCATGCTACGGCGTTTTCGCTGACGGCGCGCTTGTGGGCTTTGCGCGCGTTATAAGCGATTACGCGACGACTTATTATCTCTGCGACGTTATAATCGCCCCGGATTACCGCGGCATGGGGCTCGGCAAGGCGCTTGTGGGGCATATCGAGGCGTCGCCGGAGCTTAGCGGGCTGCGCGGAATCCTGATAACGAGGGATGCGCACGGGCTCTATGAAAAATTCGGGTATGAGGTTCTGAACGGCAGGGCGATGGTAAAATCACTGAACTGCTGATAACCTATAGATATAGATGTTGAATGGAGAATGTATATGAAAAAAGTAATTAAGGTACTATTAATTATTTTAGCCTGCATTGCAGCACTTATAGTTATCGCAGTTTCGGCGGTGCTTATCGCATATAACCACCGCTCCGACCCTGCGGACGTCCTCAGTTACGACACGACGAACCCGCATATCAGCGACCGCACCTATATCTCCGCCCACCGCAGCGGCGCGGGCATAATGCCTGAGGAAACGATGATGGCCTTCCGCGGCTGCGTCGAAGCCGAAGATTTTGACGTTGACTATTTCGAGTTCGACTTACATATCACGAAGGACGAGAAGCTCGTTCTCCTGCATGACGCGGAGCTTGACAGAACCTCCAACAGCGAGCAGGTTTTCGGCCGCACGGGGGCAAGACCCGAGGAGTACAGCCTTGACGAGCTGCGCCGCCTGAACATGGGCGCGAAGTTTGTTGACGAGGCGGGCAATATGCCGTACAGCCAGCTCTCCGGCGACGATGTGCCGGACGAGCTGCGTATAGTTGAGCTCGGCGAAATCCTGGATTACCTTGAAAGCCAGGGCAATTTCCGCTATATTATCGAGATAAAGAACGGCGGCGAGCTCGGCATGAAGGGCGTTGACATACTCTATGAGGCGCTCAGCGAGAGAAACATGGTAGACCGCGTAGTTTTCGGAAGCTTCCAGGCTGAGGTTTCCGATTATAAGGACAAGACCTACCCTGATTTAATGCGCGGGGCCTACGCCAAGGAGGTAATAGATTTCTATATTGCCGCCGTGATGAACGAAAAGGATTATCAGCCGAAATTCGGCGTCCTCCAGCTTCCCTACGGCAACACAAAGGAGGATGAGTACCTTAACCTCGGCACGGCGACGGTTATAAACTACGCGCACGCGCACGATTTGGCGGTGCAGTACTGGACGATAAACAACGAGCCGGACACGGAATATCTCATGAGCATCAAGGCGGACTGCATCATGTCAGATTATCCCGACATGGCGTATCGTGTGCGGGGGAATATGTAAGGCGATTAAGAGTGTTTATTCGTAGGGAACTTTTGCGCTCGAAAATGAGATAAAAGTTCCCTATAAATCTATTTGCCACCACAAAAGCCGCGTTAAATGCGCCGCCAGTGACATTTCAGCCCCTGAAATGTATATTTGAGAGAGAATCCCTTGCCTCGGCTCAATACTATGCTATGATGCAGCCATGGAGGAAACAAAGTGGACGAGAAAGATTTTTATCTTGCGCTTTGCGTTGTGCTTGCCGTTACGCTTGTGACGAGCATAGCGTTTTTTCTGAAAAGCTATATCCGCCTTCTCAGCCGGAATAAGATCCTCCGCGAGACTATCGAGAACCTCGGCAGGCTCAACGACAGATTGCGGATGGACAGACACGATTATCTGAACCATTTGCAGGTGGTCTACGGCCTTATGGAGCTTGGCGAATATGAGAATATGGACTCGTATCTGCGAAGAGTCTACCGCGAACTCCTGAAAACCGGCAAGGCGATAAAAACCTCCAAGCCTGCCATAAACGCGCTCCTCGCGGCGAAGTCCGCCGAATCGGAGGCAAAGGCGATAGACTTCGTCATCGAAGTCAAATCCGACCTCAAGGCGCTGAGCATAGAGGATTGGGAGCTTTGCAAGGTCCTTTCAAACCTTATTGACAACGCCCTCCGCGCGCTTGAGGATTCGCCGCAGGCAGAAAAGCGGATAAGAATAGACATTACCGAGACACCCGAAAAATATGTTTTCAAGGTGGAGAACAACGGCCCGGAGATACCCGAGGATATGCGGGAGAATATCTTTAAGCGCGGTTTTACGACGAAAAAAGGCGAGGGCCACGGGATGGGCCTTGCGATAGTTTCGGACATATTGGCGGAAAACGGCGGAAGTATTGGTTTAAGCTCAAATGAAGCCGAGACCGTGTTCACGGTCTGGCTCGGAAAGAGGGGAACATAATGGAAGCAATTCAAATCCTCGGCGCGGCGGTGCTGCTCATAGGAATAGTCCTGATAGGCATAGAATTCTATATGCCGGGCTTCGGCCTGCCCGGAATATGCGGAATTATTTGTGCCGTCGCCGGCATAATACTTACCGGGAAAACGACCTCGGGGCGTATTATCGTCGGCGTGATAACGATAGTCATTGTCGCGATAATGCTCGTTATAAGCATTATGGTTTTTAACTCAAAAAGGGTAAAGTCGCCCATAAAGCTCGATACCGACCTCCAAGGGAAGAACCTTTTCATCGAGGAAACCGACATGGAGTACCTTATCGGGAAAAAGGGCGTCGCAATAACCGACCTCAGACCCACGGGCAAGGGTAAATTCGACGGCGTGAAGCTCGACGTGCTCTCACAGGGAGATTTCATCACGAAGGGCTCGCCGCTTGAAATAAAGGAAATAAAAAACAATAAAATATTTGTCAGGGAGGAAAAGTAAATGACAGGGCCTATAATTATCGCTGCGATAGTGGTCGTAGTAGTATTGGTGTTCTTTTCGGTAATTCCCATCGGAATGTGGATTTCCGCCGTCGCCAGCGGAGTGAAAATCAGCATCTTTTCCCTTGTGGGTATGAAGATACGCCGCGTTAAGCCGGCGAAGATAGTAAGCCCCATGATAAAGGCGACGAAGGCGGGCATAAAGGTGAAGACCAACCAGCTCGAAGCCCACTATCTCGCGGGCGGCAACGTGGACGATGTTGTAAACGCGCTCATAGCCGCCGAAAGAGCGGGCATGGATCTCTCCTTCGAGCAGGCCTCCGCGATAGACCTCGCGGGCAGAAACGTCTTTGAGGCCGTGAAAATGAGCGTCACGCCCAAGGTCATCGAGACGCCGCAGATTTCCGCCGTCGCCAAGGACGGCATAGAGCTTCTGGTCAAGGCCCGTGTCACCGTGAGGACGAATATTGACCAGCTCATCGGCGGCGCCGGAGAAGCGACGGTGCTCGCCAGAGTAGGCGAGGGCATCGTTACGACGGTTGGTTCCGCGACGACGCACAGCGCCGTCCTCGAAAACCCGGACGACATCTCCAAGGTCGTTCTCGAAAAGGGCCTCGATTCCGGCACTGCCTATGAGATAATCTCCATCGACATCGCAGATATTGACATCGGGCGCAATATCGGCGCAAACCTCCAGAGCCTCCAGGCGGAAGCGAACACCAAGATAGCGCAGGCAAAGGCAGAGGAGCGCCGCGCGATGGCCGTCGCACTCGAGCAGGAAATGCGCGCCGAGGTCGTAAAGGCCGAGTCCGAGGTTCCGAGAGCAATGGCGGAAGCGCTCAAGGCCGGAAACATCGGCGTCCTCGATTATTACAAGCTCCAGAATATCCAGGCGGACACCAAGATGAAAAAGGATATAGGCAACGGCGTCACGGATTTTGTAGATAAGAAAAAGGATTAACGAGCTAACGAACGGGGCGAAGCTATGATAAAAGTAATGGTGGTTGAAGACGAAGAACAGATCCGCGTCATCCTCAAAAAGATGATAGAACGGACCGAGGGCTGCAAGGTCGTTTCCCTGTGCGGGGATTTCGCGTCTGCCATAAGCGATTTTATCCGGCTTCGACCCGGTCTTGTATTTATGGACATAGACCTCGCGGGCGAAAGCGGCCTCGAATGCGCCAAGGCGATGACGGAGCTTGACCCTAAGGTGAAGATAGTTTTTGCGACGGCGCACAGCGAATATATGGCCAATGCCTTTGAAATCTATGCCTTTGATTATCTCGTAAAACCCTTCGACCTTGAACGGATAACAAAAACGCTTGAACGGATAAAGTCGCTCTCTGATGCCCAGAGCGAAGAAAAGAGCGAAGACCCGCTCAACGAAAAGCTCATTATAAAGGGCAAAGAGGAAATAAACCTCATAGACATTAAGGACATCATCATGATAGAGCGCTGCGACGGCGTAACGAGGATAGTTACGCCGGAGGAAGTATACCTTAGCTCGCAGCCGCTTTCCTCGCTCGAGGAAAAGCTTGACGGGGCGAGGTTTATGCGCTGCCATAAATCCTATATCATCAGAACAGACGCCATCAAAAAGCTTGAGGTATACGGCAGATGGACCTATACGGTGACGCTGCGGGATACGGACGAAACGGCGCTGATGACGGCGGCAAGCTATGAGGAAATAAAGCAGAGAATGTCTAATTGAAAGAGGACGGCGCTCATGAGAAAACTCGTTAGAAAACTCATCAGGCTGCTCATTATTCTCGCTGTTCTGGCTGTAGTGGCATACGTTTTGTATATTGTCTTCGGAGGCGGCTTCAATGCGGGGCAGGTGGGCATTCGGATTCGGTACATGGCGTGAGCGGAGCTAAGAAATAATTGCCAAAACCTTCGATTTGGTGTAAAATAACATCAAATCGAAGGTTTTGGCTGATGCAGGAAAAATGTGAGAAGCTTATGCTGAACGAACGAGTGCAAACGCTTGATGAAGTCAGAAAAACATGCTGCCTGTGTGAAAAAACGGGCTTAGATATCATAAGGAGCTATATTTCAAAAAATGATAATTGGCGCTGAATACATAGAAATGCCAGAATCAGGTCAATACAGGGAAGTTGTATTTGATTTTAATAGCCATAGGCATTCATCGGAATGGACCTGGATTAAATTTGAAGAAGATTCAAGTGAACCATGGTGCGGTGAGTTTAGGGGTGAATATTTAGAGGCTGCTATTTCAAAGAAATATAACACAGCAGTTGTTTTAACTACAGCAGCACTTTATTTTATAGATATATATGAAAGAAAAGTAGTTGATTATGTTGATTATATTGAATGCCAGTATAACTCGCTTTTTCTTACCGCAAAAGGTGATATTCTGTTTAATGACGGATACAGTCTGTCTGTAATGCGCGGAAATCGAATAGGGTTTATTACAGGTATTATATTGCCGATCAACCCGGATTTTTTGAAGTTTGATTATTGTAAGGATAATGTCTTGCGCCTGACTTGCGAAGAACTGTATGCCTGGGATAACGATTATGAGATTTTTCTTGATTGCAATACATTAACGGTTCTTGAATGCAGAAAAATGTAGATGTTTGGAGAACAAAACAGAAAAGCTGCGAATGCAGAAGCTTCAGGAATAAATAAAAGCGTTTATGGTAACATGCTGCTTAACAGAAACGGAGAAGACGGTGCATGGCAAAAGTTATTGTGACCTGTGGGAAGATTTGCAGCGGGAAAAGCTGTTACTCGGCAAAAATAAAGGACTCGTTGAATGCTGTGGTTTTGTCCACCGATGAAGCAACTTATGATTTGATCAATAATGAACAAGGCGATTTTTATAACGTGTTCGTCGAAAGAGTTAATAAGTATCTCGTGAAAAAGGCGGCCCAGATCGCCAAGGCGGGAGCAAACGTGATTTTTGACCGCGGCCTCTGGACGAAGACGGAACGCCGGGAAATGCGGGAGTATTTTGCCTCCGAGGGCGTTGCCTGCGAGATACACTATGTCTGCGTTGACGATGAAACGTGGCGGAAAAACATTTCCGAGCGGAACCAAAGAGTTCTGAGCGGGAACGGCGGTTCGGATTTCTATTTGGACGATGGGCTTATGAATAAGCTGAAAACTCTGTGGGAGGAGCCGGAGCCTGGTGAAGCGGACTTCGTTTACAAGGTTAATCGGGCGTAATAATGCCTGCACACAAGGAAAGGAAATGTCCTTTTTATATGAAGAAAACTTATATAACCACCATGCCGGACCACATAGGCGCTTTCCTGAAAGCGAGCGAGTGTCTGGCGGAGCTGAACATCAATATTACCCGCGTCAGCTACAATAAGGCCATAGACTCGCATACGCTTTTTATCGACGCCGAGGGTGAGGAGGAAAGCCTCAGACGCGCGGATAAGCTTCTCACCGAGATAGGATATCTGCAGAGCTCGAGGAGCGAGAACAGCATCGTCCTGCTTGAATTCCTGCTCGCCGACCACCCCGGAAGCGTCAGAGAGGTGCTTGGACTTATCCAGCGCTATGAGCTGAATATATCCTATATAAGCTCTCAGGAAGACGGAACCGACCATCAGGCGTTCAAGATGGGTCTCTATATCGAGAATGAGGAACGCCTGAAAAAGTTTCTTGCCGAGGCGCAGACGCTTTGCCCCGTGCGGGTTCTGGACTATAATCACTCGGAAAAGGTATACGATAACAGCATCTTTTATCAGTCCTTTGTTTCTGATATCGTAAAGTGCGTGGGGCTTCCGGAGAATATGCGTGACGAGCTGCTCGTTAATACGAACGTCGTTATGCAGATGCTTGACGAAAAGGGGCTTTCGCCGTATAAAACATTTGAAAGCATAAGCCGCTTTGCCCATTTGCTGGCATCCTGCCGTGGGGACAGGTTCTCCCCGCGAGTTACCCGCCACAGAATAACGGAGACGACGGAGATAATCCTTATCGAGCCGCCCTGCGGGAGCAATACGATTATCCTCATAAGCGGCGGCGAGACGCTTTTTATCGACACGGGTTACGCGCTCTACCGAGAAGAAATGGAAAAGCTTTTCCGCTCTCTGCTGCCCGATTATGACGCGATGAAAAAGAAGGTCTACGTTACGCACGCAGATGTTGACCACTGCGGCCTCCTGCCGCTTTTTGACGAAATAATCGCCGGCGAAGAGACAAAGGAATGTCTCGCGCTCGAATATAGGGGCGTGAACGCCTACCGAGAGCAAAATCCGCTTCATAAGCCTTATATAAGTATCTGCAAGGCTCTTACGATGTACCGCCCGCCCGAGCCGGATAAGGTGACGGCGTTATGGCCTTCGCCAAATGAGATGAAGGAGCCGCTTGAACAGGTAGGCTTTTATGATTTCGGAGAAATGCACTTTGAGGTCTATCAGGGCAGAGGCGGACACCTGAAGGGCGAGACCGTGCTCATAGATTACGCACACCACGTTGTTTTCTCCGGCGATATCTATATAAACGTCCACGCGCTTACGAGGGAGCAGGCTGAGTATAACCAATATGCGCCCGTGCTCATGACCTCCGTGGACACAGACCCCGCGCTCTGCGCGCTTGAAAGAAACGCGATAATGCAGCGCCTCGGAGAGGGAAACTGGCAGATTTTCGGCTCGCACGGTATGAAAAAGGAATACCGACTGCACAGCCTGAAGGAATAGAGAAGGAGGATGTAGCTATGCGCCCAATGAACTTTAAATACGTTCGGATTCAAGGCAAAAAACTCGCAAAGAACACAATGTTTGCGAAGGGTATTTTCAGTATGTGCTGGCAGCTTATTCATGACGAAGTAATGGACGAGGAGGACGCCGCACTCTATAAGGAGATAGACGACTGGTTTGCGGAAAATCTTCCGTGGCCCCCTCAGTGCAAAAATCAGGAGCCCGTCGTATGCTGGTTCAAGACGGAAAATTCCGAGGAAATGATGAAGATGATTCGCCCCGCGCTTTGGCTTCTGGACCGCTATGAGCACCCGTATTTCCTCGTTTACACGAATACCCCCGGCGAGATAGTATATGAGGACAAGTATCAGGTCGCGACGAAGACGGACGGCTTCCTGCAGATTGACGAGGTTCAGCCCTCGTGGTCGCCAAAGGACGAGGATTAAGCCAAAGCAACAGCGAGTTGCTTGCGCCCTGCCCGCAACGGTGGCATAATTATGGCGTAAGGAAGGTGTATAAACCATGGAAATGAGCCAAATTATCAAAAATCTGCGAGAGAAAAACGGAATTACGCAGGAACAGCTTGCCGAGCGCCTTATGCTTACAAGACAGGCAGTGAGCCGCTGGGAGACGGGCGAAACGCAGCCGAATACCGATACCCTGAAGCTCCTGTCAAGGGAGTTCGGCGTCTCGATAAACACATTGCTCGGCGCTCCGAGACAGCTTGTCTGCCAGTGCTGCGGCATGCCGCTCAGCGAGGACGACATGATAAGCCGCGAGCCGGGCGGAGAATTCAACGAGGATTACTGCAAGTGGTGCTATGCCGAGGGGCAATTCGTCTATAAATCGAAGGACGAGCTTCTTGATTTTCTCCTGAGCCATTCCCCGAACCCCGATAATCTTCCGGAAAGCGAACGCCGAGGACAGTATGATTTCTACCTCTCAAAGCTGAAGCACTGGAGCTGAAACACAGAATTGAAAAAGGCGCTGTCTCTTTTTCAGCCGTTTGACTGATTTGAGACAGCGCCTTTTGCGTTTGTTCAGACCTTTGCCGCGTCCGGGAGCTCTTCAAGCTCTGAGCGCGGGTGGTGGTGTTCGTGCCGCCCGGAGCTGAGGTAATGATTGTGGTCGTGGCTGTGGCTGACCGTGTGCGTATGCGTTGTGCCGCCGTGAGTGTGCGTAAAGCTGTGCCGGTGCAGGTGGGCGTGGTGGCGGATAATCGTGTCGGCCGCCGCGAGCGCGGAGCCGGCTATCATAACGGCAAGCGCAGCTAAGTATATCCATGATAATTGCTCTTTAAGGAACACGAAGGACAGAAACGCGCCGACGAAGGGAGCCGCCGCGTAGTAAGCGCTCGTTTTCGCCGCGCCAATAATATTCTGCGCGCGGATATAGAGGAAAATGCTCAGCCCGTATGCGGCAAAGCCGAGCAGCATTGCCGCCGCGGCGCTGCCGAAGCCCGGAAAGCTCTCTCCTTTAATTAACGCTATAACGAGCGAGCCGAGCCCGGAGAATATGCCCTTTAGAATGACGATTTCGTAAGTGCTTTTGGAGGAAATGCTTCTTGTGCAGTTGTTTTCAAAGCCCCAGCAGAGCGCCGCGAGAAGAACGAAAAGTGAGCCGTAGGAAAAACTTAGGCTTTCCGTCCCCTCGAAGGAGAGCAGGAGACTTGAAAGGGTGATGAGCGCTATGGCGGACCAGAGCATTTTCGATATGGTTTCCCTGAAAATGAGCATGGCGATAAGCGTCGTCGCAACTATCTCGAAGTTGCCGAGCAGGGAAGCGTTCGCGGCGGAGCCGCAGCTTATGCCGAGCATGAGGAATATGGGCGCGGCTATGTCCAGCGCTATCATGCCTATCACATAGGGAAGGTCGCTTTTCGTCAGCTTTTCGCAGCGCTGCGCTTCTTTCCTGTTAACGAGCGAGAGCAGGGCTATTCCTATGCCCGCGCCGAGATATAATAGCGCCGCCATCGTCGCCGCCCCGACGTTTTGCAGCAGAAGCTTTGAAACGGGGACGTTTATCGCGTAAAACACCGCCGCGAGAAACGCGTACAGTATTGCCTTTGCTTTGCCGTTTGCCATTTCTTGAATTCTCCTTTTAAAGACAAAAATCATCAGCCGAGCGCAACGTCGAGCGCCATCATTATCGTGAAGCCGGCGGAGAAGGCCAGCACGCCGACGTTTGAATGCTCGCCCTCGGACATCTCCGGGATAAGCTCCTCAACCACGACGTATATCATCGCGCCCGCCGCAAAAGCAAGCAGGTACGGCATCGCAGGCACTACGAGCCGCGCAAATAGAATGGTGAGCGCCCCGAAAACGGGCTCTACCGCGCCGGAAAGCACGCCCTTTACGAATGCGCGGGGCTTATCGTCGCCCTCTGCCAGCAGCGGCATGGATATAATGGCGCCCTCCGGGAAATTCTGTATCGCAATCCCGAGAGCGAGCGCCAGCGCTCCGCCCGCCGAAACCTCTGCTGAGCCTGAAAGTACACCGGCATATACCACCCCTACTGCCATGCCCTCCGGAATATTATGCAGCGTTACCGCAAGGACCATCATAGTGCTGCGTGCAAGAGCACTTTTCGGGCCCTCCGCCTTGTCCGCGTTCTGGTGCAGATGCGGTATCGTGCGGTCAAGCAGCAAAAGAAAGAGAATGCCGAGCCAAAAGCCGATAAAGGCAGGAAGAAAGGATAGCTTTCCCATTGCCTCAGATTGCTCTATCGCGGGGATTATAAGGCTCCAAATCGAAGCGGCGGTCATAACGCCGGCGGCAAAGCCGGTTAGGGCCCGCTGGAGCGTTACACCCCTGCGTTTCCTCATGAAGAATACGCTCGCCGCGCCTGCCGACGTTCCGGCGAAGGGGATTAGAAGACCTAACAGCGTTTCATGCATTGCGTATGCCTCCTCGGTTAGTCTTTACTAATATATTATGACACAGCCCGAAGGATTTTTCAATACTCTGCGAGTTATACATAAAAAGGGAACAAGGCTTTTCTTTGTGAAAAACCTTGTTCCCGTGTGATTATTCAGGATTAATCCTCGGCGCTGCCGTTGAGCGCTTCGGTTACTGGGACGAGAACCTTCTGCTTATAGCAGGAGAAGGTATGCTCGATGTGTTCGGGCGAGGGAGCCTTGGTGAAAAGACTTACCACGGGGACGATTATCATTCCGCCGAGCATTGCCAGCGCGCCGCAGTTTATTGGGCTTTGCAGGAGCGCGGGGAATGCGCTCTTGAAGAACATATTAGCCAGCATGAGAAGCGAGCCCCAGAGGAAGCAGACGATGCAGGAGGCCTTTGTAACGCGCTTCCAGTAAAGGCTGTAAAGGAAGGGCGCGAGGAAGGAGCCTGCGAGCGCGCCCCAGGAAAGACCCATGAGCTGCGCGATGAAAGCGATATTATTCTTATACTGCACTATTGCTATTATAGCGGAGAGAAGAATGAATACGGCGACGAAGGCGCGGATAACGAGAAGGTTTTTCTTTTCGTCCGGCTCTTTTTTGCCGCGGAGGGGATTAATAAAGTCCAGTGTGAGCGTGGAGCTCGATGTAAGAACGAGAGAGGAAAGCGTGGACATGGAGGCAGAGAGCACGAGGATTAGCGCAATGCCGCAGATTATCGGAGAAAGGTTCGAGAGCATAGCGGGGATAATCGCGTCGTAGCCCTCGGAGGCAACGTCGATATTAAAGAGCCTGCCGAAGCCGCCGAGGAAGTAGCAGCCTCCGGCGACGACTATGGCGAAGAAGGTGGAAATGAGCGTTCCCTTGTTTATGTCCTTCTCGCTCTTGATAGCGTAAAACTTCTGAACCATCTGAGGAAGACCCCAGGTTCCGAGTGAAGTGAGGATTATAACGCCGAAAAGTCCGCCGGGGTCGGGGCCGAAGAAGGAAGCGAACACGCCGGGAGCCTCGGAAACGGAGGAATCGGATACCTTGGCAAGTTCAAGGAGCGAGCCGGAGAAACCGCCGTTTATCTTGAGAACCGCCGCGCAGATAACGACGATGCCTATCAGCATGAAAATACCCTGGATGAAATCGTTCACCGCAGTCGCCATATATCCGCCTGCGATAACGTATACCGCCGTGAGAATCGCCATAACGAGGATGCAGATGGTGTAATCAACGTTGAAGGCCATTCCGAAGAGACGGCTCAGACCGTTATACAATGACGCGGTATAGGGGATAAGGAAGATGAAGATAATAACAGAGGATGCGAGCTTGAGCCCCTTGCTGTTAAATCTTCCGTCAAAGAACTGCGGCATCGTGGCGGAATTGAGGTGTTGCGTCATTATTCTTGTACGGCGACCGAGAAGTACCCACGCGAGCAGCGAGCCTATCATGGCATTGCCGAGGCCGATCCAGGTTGAGGCGACGCCAAACTTCCAGCCGAACTGACCGGCGTAACCTACGAAGATAACCGCGGAAAAGTAGCTCGTGCCATAAGCAAAGGCTGTGAGCCACGGGCCTACGTTTCTGCCGCCGAGAACGAATCCGCGAACGTCCGTCGCCTGCTTGCGGCAATAAACGCCCACGCCTATCATTACGCAAAAGAAAAGCGCGAGAATAAGTATTTTTGCAACCATTCTTATGTCCTCCTGGAGAATTCAGATTAATAATTTAAAACCCTAAATAGCTACAGTGGACATTATAACACAACAATGTAAATTGTTAAAGTGTTTTGTGAGTGATTATGAGTAAAAAAATATGCGATTATACGAGCGTAGTTTGTGAAGTATCACCAAAAAGCGCAAAAACAGCCCCGTAAAATATTACGGGGCTGACTGTCACATGCCTTATTTGTAATCAGAAGGATTTCATCAGAGTATGCAGGATGCGGTAAAGCTCCTGCGCGTCGCTAATATCAAGCGAAACGCATGCGCCGAGCCTCGCGGGGATCTCGACGGCCTTCTCCTTAAGAGCTTCGCCCGCGTCCGTAATCACAACGCGGAGATTGCGCCCGTCCTTTTCGGAGCGGGAGCGGCTGATGTACCCTTTTTTTTCAAGAGATTTGAGCATAGGCGTGAGCGTCGCGGAATCGAGGTAAAGGTACTCTCCGAGGGTCTTTACGTTCATTTCCTTATGCTCCCACATCACCATCATAGCTATGTATTGCGTGTAGGTGAGATTGATTTCGTCAAGGAAGGGCTTGTATTTCCTGATTATCTCCTTGGCGCAGGCATAGAGCGGGAAGCATAGTTGGTTTTCAAGCTTTATGCAGTCATATTTGCCGGGTTGGGTTTCCACGTTGTATTTACCTCGCTTTTTTTCGCGCTGAGCGCACAATACACAATGAATGTATTATAGCACAGAATGCGGTGATTGAACAGTATAAAAAATACGAGCGCCGGTTTGAAAAGGGGGGAAAGGAGCATGATATCAAAAACAAGAAAGGAACAAAACAGCTTATTAATGGATAATTAATGGGAATGATAAGGGAGAACAATAAAAGGGGTTGTGTATAAAAGGAGAAAGGAAAGTTTGCGGAAGAAAAAATTCAAACCGGCGCCGTTATATGGATAATCGTAGTTAGTGGCGCTCTTATTCAGTCGTCGTAATCCGGCGGGACGTAGTTCGGATCCTCCGAAGCGGTCTTCGCCGCGCGAACGGCCTTTGCGAGCTGGTCGGAGCAGGAGGTGGGCCTTCTGCCGCAGATTATGCCCGTGAGCTTTTTCTCAATCTCGTCCACCGTCCAGCCCTCAAGGAGCGAAGAGATGGTTTTCAGATTGCCGTTGCAGCCTCCTGTGAAGCTGATGTTTCTTACCTTATCGCCGTCAAGGTCGAAGCTGATCATCTGAGAACAGGTGTTTTCGGTAAGATAATCATAGTGGAACATTTAAATAATCTCCTTTACCTTTGCTCTGATTTTACCAATGTCAGCCGTGGGCTCAAAGCGGGCGGCAATGTTGCCGTTTTTGTCGATAAGAATTTTGGTGAAATTCCATTTGATGTTGCCGTTGTTCTTATAATCCTTATCCATCTTCTTCACGATGGGGGCAAGCATGAGCTTCATGGCTCCGTCAAAGCCCTCGAACTTGGTGTTCTGGGTGAGCCATTTATAAAGGGGAATGGCGTTTTCGCCGTTAACGTCTATCTTGCTGTACTGCGGGAAGGTGATGCCGTACCTTCCGGTGCAGAAATCGTGGATCTCCGCGTCGTCGCCGGGGGCCTGGTTCATGAACTGGTTGCAGGGGAAATCGAGGATCTCAAAGCCCTGGTCGTGCAGCTCTTCGTACATGTTCTGCAGCTCCTCATACTGGGGCGTGAATCCGCAGCCCGTTGCAGTGTTAACGATGAGAACGGTCTTTCCCTCGAACTGAGAGAGCGCTACGTCGCTGCCATCCTGAGCCTTTACGGTGAAATCATATAAATTCATAATCGGTTCCTCCTAAGTGATAAATTTTTAGATTAAATCGTGTACGATTTATTTTGTGATTAAATCGTACACGATTTATCTTAATTTGTCAATACCCTTTTTGAAAATTTTTTGTTTTTTTGAAAAAAATATTCGGCAGACCGAAAAAACTTCGGCCTGCCGTGGCTTTTGAGCTATTGAATTATGGAGAAAAATCAGAGCAGGACTGCGTTTCTGAGCGTGCAGTAGCGGTTTCCGGCTTCCTCATAAGTGTCGAAAACGCCGAGAACTGTGATGCTTTCGCCAAGCTCGGGGTAATCCTCGGGATAGGAGTAATCGTCTGTCAGAACGAATTCTATGCCATTGGCGCAGCAGGCAGTAGCGTCGCGGATGATGCAGGCGAAGTAATTTATGCCGCTTGCTTCGTCGTGGAACATATCGTAGTCGCCGCACATTTTCACGGTTTTGCCGATGTAATTCTCGGGCTCGACCATCATGTTATAGACCTCGGAGTATACCACTGTGCTTGACATAAGCGTCAAGTCGACCTCGGCCTCGCTGTTTTCCGAAGCGGGGGAACTCTCTGCCGGAGCGTCCTGCGCGGCGGGGCTTGCTTCAACGGAGACAGGGGCCTCGCCATCAGCTTCCGTCTTCTCTATCTGGGCGCTTATAACGCTGTCGACCGAGCTTTGAGAATTATCTACCCGCGAGGCGGAGCCGCCGTCACCGCAGGCGGCCAAAGAAAACATAAGCGCGGCGCAAATAAGCGCGCAGACTGCATTTTTCATTTCTGAATGCCTCCTTTTACCATTCCCGTCACATAGAAAATGATGAACGCGGCAACGTCTACGGCAACGATGGTCGAGCCCACGGGCGTTCCTGCGAGGATGGAAATAATCATCCCCAAAAACGCGCACACGACGGAAAGCACAGCCGAGCATACCGTGACCGATTTAAAGCTGCGGAAAATGCGCATCGCGGAAAGCGCGGGAAAAATGACGAGCGCCGAAATGAGCAGCGAGCCGACGAGGTTCATCGCAATGACGATTATCACCGCCGTAACGACGGCAATCAGGAGGTTATATGCCTCCGCTTTCGTTCCGACGGCCCTGGCAAAGGCTTCATCGAATGTGACGGCAAAAATCTTGTTATAAAAGAAAATGAAAATGATTACTACAGCGACGGAAAGCGCCACGCAGAGCCAAACCTCGCGCCCCGTGAGCGTGAGGATGGAGGTGGAGCCGAAGAGCGTGCTGCAAACATCGCCCGAAAGGTTCGACGAGGTGGAAAAAACGTTCATGAGCAGATAACCGAAGGCGAGCGCGCCGACGGATATCATCGCTATTGCCGCATCGCCCTTTATCTTCGCGTTCTGCCCTGTCCTCAGGAGAAGCACGGCGCTTATCACTGTGACCGGCAGCACTATGAGCATTTCGTTTGTGAGGTTAAAAACCGAGGCTATTGCCATCGCGCCGAACGCGACATGGGAGAGCCCGTCTCCGATGAAGGAGAAACGTTTCAATACGAGCGTAACGCCGAGCAGGGAGGAGCAGAGCGCGATTAAGACGCCGACGATAAGCGCATAACGCACAAAGGGGTATTGCAGATACAGGCCGAGCTTATCTATCATTTTCCCGAGCCTCCTTCCTGCTGCATGAGAAACGCTTTTCCGGCGCCGCTTGCAAGGTATTCGTCCTTTGTCCCGAAGAAAATGCTGCTGCCGATATGCAGAATGTGGCTTGCGTAGCGAAGAGCCGCAGCAATATCGTGGGAAATCATGATGATGGTTATGCCGGAGGCGTTCAGCTCCGAAATGAGGCCGTACATCTCCGCCGTTACCACAGGGTCGAGGCCGGAAACGGGCTCGTCGAGCAGAAGGAGCCTGCGCGTCGCGCAAAGGGCCCGGGCCAGAAGCACGCGCTGCTGCTGCCCGCCGGAAAGCTCGCGGTAGCAGCGGCGGGCAAGCTTTGTTATGCCCATGCGCTCCATATTCTCGGCGGCGAGCGCTTTTTCCCCGGAGCTGTAAAACGGCCTGAGGCCGCTCCTTGCCTGACAGCCGGAGAGGACAATTTCCCGCACGGAGGCAGGGAAATCCTTCTGCACGACAGTTTGCTGCGGGAGGTAACCTATTTCGCTGCGTTTCAGCCCGTCACCGGTCTCAATGCTGCCGCTTATCGGCTCCTGGAGGCCGAGCAGCGTTTTCATAAGGGTGGATTTTCCGGAGCCGTTTTCTCCGACGATGCAGAGATAATCCCCGGAATTCACGGTGAAGCTGATGTTTTCCGTTATTTTATGCGATTCATAGCCGAGCGCGAGCTCCCGGACTTCGAGCAGTGACATGGTTTAGCCTCCTTGGGTTTTAGCTGTTAGCTGAGCGCTTCCTTCAGCGCGGTAAGGTTGGATTCCATGACGGAAAGGTAAGATACGCCGTTTTGCGCGTCCTTGCCTGTGGTGGCCTGCATGGAGTCCATCGTGAGTATCTTTTGGTCGCCGGAGGAAGTGTTGTTCACAATGGTTTCGGCGATACTGTGGTTCTTGCCCTCAATGGTCATTACGGCGCCGAGGGAAAGCTCATCCACCTTGTTTGCGAGGAACACGATGGTTTCAAAGCTTGCCTCCGTTTCCGCCGAGCAGCCGACGAAGGCAGCGTAATAATCAAGACCGTAATCGTCCGTAAGATAGCGGAAGGGGAAACGGTCGCCGAAAAGGAGCGTCTTCACGGGCGCGGCGGCGACGGCGGCCTTGTATTGCTCGTCGAGGGCGTTGAGCTTTGCGACGTAGGCCTCAGCGTTAGCCTTATAAACTGCGGCGTTGGCGGAATCGAGCTTTTGCAGCGCCTCGGAAATGCTGCCCGTGAGCGCGGCTGCGTTTCTCAGCGAAAGCCAAACGTGCTCATCGTATTCTGGACCATCTTCATGCTCGTGCTCATGCTCGTCATGCTCTTCGTCGTGGTCTTCGTCGTGGTCTTCGTCCTCGTCATGGTCGTGGTCGTGCTCTTCTTCCTGCATTCCCTCAACTATTTCCTCTTCCTTTACGGCGTCGCCAAGCTCGTCGAGAAGGTTTATGACGACCATGTTCTTGTTTACGGCCTCGCTCAGCGCGTCGTCAACCCAGCCGTCGGATTCGCCGCCGACATAGATGAAAAGGTCGCAGTCGGCGATCTTGAGCATATCGTCCGCCGAGGGCTGGTAGCTGTGCAGGTCTACGCCGTTATCGAGCAGCATCGTCACCTTTGCGCCGGCCGGATTGTCGCCGAGGACGTTCATGACCCAATCGTATTCCGGGAAAATGGTTGTTACGATGCTCATTTCCGCACTCTGCGATTCGTTGTTATTATTTGAGGAAGTACCGCAGCCCGCAAAGAGACAGGCGATAAGCGCGAGCATGAGCAGTATAGAAGTGATTTTTTTCATTTTAGTGCCTCCGAATTTGATAATGATTATTGAATACGGTAAAAAATAAGGAGGCGCGGTCAATTATTCAGCCTTACCTTACCGGAAACGGGCGTAGGCTGCGCGAAAATAAAAAGCGGCGCGGCGGAAGCGAGCAGCAGGAAAAACGCGCCGACTGCGGCAGCAAAGACGCCGGGAAGCACTCTGCCGAAACGCCGCAGCGCAGCCTCACATTCCTGCATTCGCGCGCAGACGTGGCAGTCCTCGCCCTCACATTCATGTCCTGCTTCCGCTGCAAGAAAGACCGCGGAAAGCGTGAGCGCGGCGAAAAAAAGGAGCGCCGCCGCGCCGCAGGAAATCCTTTTGACTTTATTGGAAATAAAGAGTTTTTGCATTGTTATCTCCCGCATGGCTCAGCGGCAATCCTCGCAAAGACCGTAAAAAACAGTCCTCATGGGGTTGAGCTTAAAGCGATGATGCTCGTTAAGGTGAATTTGTATCTTCTCCAGATCCTCGCAGCTTAAATGGATAAGCTTTCCGCATTTTTCGCATTTGCAGTGAAAGCAGTTTTCCGGGCTTTCATGACTGTCGCCTCCGATGTATTCAAAGCAGGCAGGACTGCTGCTGTCGATGATGTACTTGTTCAGGATGCCCTCGCTCACAAGGCGCTCGAGCTGGCGGTAAACCGTCGCCTGCGCGATGGCGGCGCCGTGGCTTTGAAGGTAGCGGCAAACGTCGCCCGCGGTGATATGCGACCCGGGGACGGATCTGAAATAATCGAGCAGTATTTCGCGCTGTTTCGTTTTGTATTTTGATCGAGTAGCCATAAGGCACCTCCGATGATAATCTGAGAACCGTTCTCAACTATAACACCGAGCGCGGAGTGTGTCAAGTAATTTGCGAACGATTTTCAGATTACGACGAAAAATAACCGGACAGCCCTCAGACTGCCCGGAAAACGCATATCTTATCTATTTACAAACTTTTCTATTTCCTCTTGCAGAAGGCGGAAGACCTTTGCGACAAGATAGCCGTCCGCTATGGCGTGGTTGAGGCGGACGCTTACGGGCATCATGAGCCTGCCGTTTTCATCCCTGTACCTGCCCCAGTTTATGATGGGGGCAAAGTAGAGATAACCGTCCGGAAGCTCGATGTTCAGCGAGTCGTAGGAAAGCCACGAGATGTATGAGGCGTCGAACCAGTTTGGGTGATTTGCCGCGTCGAGGCCGTATTCGCGCGTAGCCTTGGCGCGCTCGATGTCCTGCGCGGCGGAGGCGTAGAAGGTATCGTAATCCTCGCTGTAATGCGTGTAAACGGGGGTGCAGGTCTCGGTATCGTCGTGAAAGATGTAATGCGTGGGGTTGATCACATCATAGCAGATTAGCTCGTCCGTCTGCCAGAGATACGCCATCCTGTAATCCTCACGGGAATTTAGAACCTTCGAGAGAAGGTATAGAAAATTGATGTAAAATTTCGTGTTCGTCCTTTTGGAATACGCCGCAAGCGCGGTGACGTCGACGCGCGCGGTCATGGATGTGGAACACTTGCAGTCCTGCGAAAAATGGCGGAATACGTCCCTGCGATAGTATTTTTCCCTGTCTATTACTTTGTAGTCCATTGTCTTTTCCTTTGCCAATAAAAACGAGGGATATTCCGCAGAATACCCCTCGTATGGAAGCTGATTACATATAGCCCTTCTTTTCGTACTGGATGGGGCTGCGGACGATTTCTTCCTTCTTGATGCCGAAGTGCTCGGCGTTATAATCGTCGATGGCGTCCATGATGGTGTCGTAAACGCCGTCATAGATGCTGCCGGGGCCGCCCTGAGCGATGCAGGGGATGTAGGCCTTGGGGGTGCAGGCGTCGAGCATCTTGTAGACCTTGGCGTAAATATCCTCCTTCGTCCAGCCCTCATAGTCGAAGTCAGCGCCGTCGAAGCCGCCCATGAAGGCGATCTGACCGCAATACTTGCGGCTGAGCTCGGGCAGGTCGTTGGAGCTCATGCAGCCCTGCCAGACGTCGATGCCCATTTCTATCATGGAGGGAACGAGAGTCGCGCCGTAGCTGTCGCTATGATGGATTATGAGCTCGCAGCCGTGGGACTTATAGTAGCCGTAAACCTGCTTGTAGGGCTCTACAAAGAAGTCTTCAAACATGGCCGGGCTCATGAAGGTGCTGGTGCGGCTGCCCCAGTCGTCATGATGGAAGAGAGCGTCAGGCTGGAGGTTCTTGCAGATAAGCTCGGCGAGGCGAAGCTCATACTCGGTGAGGTATTTGATAAGGTCGTGCATCTCGTCCTCATACATCATGAGGTTGACCATCGTGTTCGTCATCTCGCCGAGGTGGTGGCACTGCTCAAAGAGGCCGGGAGCGACGAAGGGAGCTTTATAGGCAAGGTTCGGGTCAACCTTGTCGAGAATGGCCTTGAGGTTGGCCCACTCCTCGTCGGGAAAATCAAGGGAGGGAGCATGGACATAGTCCTGCCAATGCTCAATGTCTTTGATAACGATGGTGTCCGGGTTATGGACGGGGAAAGCGCCGGGGGTGCCAAGCGGGAAGCTGTTGGTGACGCCCCATGCGTTCTTTACGTTTTCCTGGCCGTAAGCCGGAGAGGGGCTGTGCATGATGGCGGGGTGGAGTATGAGACGAATGGCCTCATACTGGTTAGCGTAACGATCGGGGTTAAGACCCTTAGCCGCCTCATAGAAATTTTGCTTAGGACTGAGCATTTGGTTTCCTCCTTAAAATATGAAAGCTTGTTCGAGTTGTAATAATTATTTTATAAGTAAACACGTTCGGGCATTTACCACTATCCAACTATATCGAATTATACCAAAAAAATATCCGCTCTTCAAGAGGAATAAGGATAAAATACATATTTACTCTTGTTAGAAACGAATTTGTGGCATATAATGGAGAAAAAGAATATTAATAATATCAATATATAAGCTACAGAAAGGAAAATGAAAATGGCTGAAGAAAAAAACATTATGGCTGAAAACGGTCAGCCCACCTTTGAGGGCCTGAGCCAGTTTTGCCCGCCCCACTGCTTTGAACTTGCAGGCAGGGAGCTGAAGCTCTGCATGGATAACGGCTACGATTATATCCTGCGCTTTGACCGCAAAACCGTAACCTGGGGCAAGGAGGGCGAAGAGCCGCGCACGGACGAATACGTCTGCCTCAAGGCCGAGGACGAGACCTATTTCATAAACGCGGAGATTACCGGCGTTACGCCGAGGCTCGGCCTGACGCTCATACTCGACGATGAAAACGCGCTCGTCACGGTTATAACCGGGCGGCAGGGAATGAACCCGAAGTTTCCGTACCTCGTGGAGATCGGCGCGGAGTTCGGCGCGGTGGAGATACCCGGAAAGCCGCTCAACGAAAAGCGCCACGGCTACACGACGGACATGATAGGCCGCGCCGTGCTCTGGACCTATTCGCCCGATTTCTGCATCATCCACGCTTACACCACCGAACGCTACTATAACGTGACTCTCCCGGAGCCCGACCATGAGCCGACGCCCAAGGAGATAGAGGACAATAAGGCTATGGCGGAGTCCTTCAAGGGCTATAAGGACCCGACGGAGCCTGCGCTTTACATCCGCATCAAGGACGGAATCTATGTATTCGCCTTTGCCGAGCAGAACCTTGAGAAGTTCACGGGGCCGCTCACGCGCGGCAACAGTCTCGCCTTCCTTATGAACTTTAAACGGATGTACGACGTGGGGCGCTCCTTTGGCACGAATGCCAAGCAGCAGCCGGAAAATTACTGCTTCGGAGCATACGGCAAGGAAATTCCCTTCCCGGAGAAGTTCAAAAACCTTAACAGCGAATATTTCGTGTGAGGCGCGGCTATGGACTTTTCGGTTATAGATAAGCTGGGGCTCGACCTGCCGCCCGTGGGCGTTTATTATGACCTTTTCCGCCCGGAAAACATCCCGCCTATGGACGAGGGAATAAACAAATCCCTGTGCGAGATCCTCCGCTACGCACAGGAGAAGGACGAACCCTTTTATTTCAGCAAGGAGCACCCGGAAAACTGCGTGGGTAAAATAATGGTGGGGATGGACAGCTTCGCCCCCTCCGCCGAAAGCGGACAGATCGGCCCGAGACTCGGAGTTTTCGACTCCGCGCGCTGCAACGCGAGGCTCTATTATTCCGTCAAGCGCTTGCCCTGCGGCTCAGTGAACTACGTTTCCTTCGTGCCGTACCGCCATTTAAAGAGCGTGCCGGACGTGCTCATTTTCACAGGCCCCGCCGCGAAGCTTGAGCCTGTCCTCAGAGCGTCCACGTACTCGACGGGCGAGGGCTACCATTCCGAGTGTACGCCCGTTATGGGCTGCTCGTGGTTCATGGTGTACCCGTACATGACGGGGAAAATCAATTTTGTCGTTCCCGCATTTGTCCACGGCCCCCACGGCAGGCAGCTCTGGGACTCCGACACCATCGTGGTTTCCGTGCCGTACCAGTGGGTGCCGACAGTGATGGAGAATCTCGGCAAAATGCCGTTTGAGCTCAAGGGCCATGAAAGCAAGGAAGCCTATTACGCCGAGTTCGGCGGGATATTGGCAGACCTGGAAGAAAAAATGAAGAATCCGTGAAATCTTGACAAACCGGAATGCGTACGCTATAATGTACATATAATAGACGGAGGGGATAATCATGACGAACACAAACGCGACAAACTTCCGGCAGAACGCTTTTGCTTATTTCGATCAGGCGGTCGTATATGGAGATGTAATTAACGTCAGCACAAAGAACGGCAACGCCATAGTTATGAGCGAAGAAGACTATCGCGGGATGACGGAAACGCTTTATCTTGCGTCAATTCCCGGCATGACCGAAAGCATTCTCGCCTCCCGAGAGGAAAAAACGGAGGACTGCCAGAGCTTTGATCCTTCGGAGGATTGGTGATGTACAGGGTCGTGCTGAGCCGTCAGGCGCTCAGGGACAAGGATAAAATCAAACAGGCCGGATACGGCAAACGCGCAAAAGCGCTTTTGGAATTGATTTCGGAAGACCCCTATAAAACGCCGCCGCCTTATGAAAAGCTCGTCGGTGACCTTAAAGGCTTTTACTCACGGCGTATAAACCTCCAGCATCGGCTTGTATATGAGGTGCGCGAGCAGGAAAAAACAGTAGTCATCGCCAGAATGTGGACACATTACGAATAGTACTTAGGCCAGCCCTGAGGGGGCTGGCCTTTGCTTTTTTATATACTTACTGACAGAATGCGTTCGTCAGTCCGAAATGTCGCTGTCGAGAATGATGCTGAAATCATGCTCAGGGTAAGCGTTTTTTATTTTTTCGCAAATTTCGTTGTAAACGCCCGTGCGGTCCTTTGCCGCGAAGTCTACTATCATGTCGAATCTCACGGCTTTGCCCTTGAGGTAGAAGCCGTGTATTTGCAGGACCTCGGGGTAGGAGAGTGCAATCTCGCGGATATTGGATTCCATCGCGGCTGCCTCGGCGTCCTTCGTATTGAGCGCGTAGACGGATATGCCCGCCATGATTACGCCATGCTCGTCGTAGACCTTTTGGGTTATCTCTCTTTCGAGTATGTCCGTTTCCTCGACGGTCATCGTGTCCGGCAGCTCTATGTGAACGGAGCCGATAAGCTGCTCCGGACCGTAATTGTGGATAACAAGGTCGTAGGCCCCGCGAACCTCGGGGAAAGCGGCGATAGTTTCCTTTACCGCCTTTGAAAGCTCGGAGTCGATGCGCTCGCCGAGGATCTCGCTTATCGTGTCGCGCAGCATTTCAAAGCCGGACTTTATGATAACGGCGGAGATAACGGCGCCGAGCCACGCTTCGAGGCTTATGTGGAAAATAAGATAAATTGCCGCCGCGACGAGCGTTGAGGCGGAGATTATAGAGTCAAAAAGCGCGTCGCTGCCGGAAGCTACGAGCGCGTCGGAACTGACGCGCTTGCCCGTGCGCTTGACGAAGCTGCCGAGCGCTATCTTCACGAGAACGGCGACGGCGATTATAATGAGCGCGACGGTGGAATAATCCGGCGTCTGCGGGTTAATAATGCTTTTTACCGATTCGACGAAGGAGGTAACGCCGGCGTAGAGGACTATAACGGAAATTACCGTCGCGCTGAGATATTCGATGCGCCCGTAGCCGAGCGGGTGCTTTTTATCCGGCGCTTTTTGGGAAAGCTTCGTGCCGATGATGGTTATGAGCGAAGAGAGCGCGTCGCTGAGGTTGTTCACCGCGTCCATCACGACGGCGACGGAATGGGACAGCAGCCCCACGGCAGCCTTGAAAGCAGCGAGAAATACGTTCGCAATGATGCCGATAATGCTTGTCCTTATTATGGTTTTGTTGCGGTCAGTTCCCATGAGATTACCTCGCTTTACGTATACATATATTAGCTATTTTATTCATTCCGCAAACCCACTTTTTTCTGATAACCATTTCAAAACATCGGTTTCTCTTTTAATCCATGGATTTTGTTTCCTATTTAAATCATTTAATATTCTTTCGTTGTTCTCAATTGCTTCCTGAATCTCCACAAAAACTGGTCTGAACTCCTGCTCTTTTTCATAATCGTCCAAATTTTGCTTCTGTTTATTTTTTTCATCTATCGTTACACTGTAATATTCGGATTTCATGGAAAAATATGTACCCGGTTCAAAGTCATCAACCTTTTGCTCCAAAACGATTCCAAACAACTTTCCTACTTTCTCCACCTGATACCCTGTTTCTTCCAACATTTCCCGGACAATACATTCTGCAGCATTTTCACTATTTTTATATCCACCACCTGGAAATTTGTAGTCTCCTTGATTTGTATGAATCAATAAAATCTTTCCGTCTTTTTCAATCACCGCCTTTGCTGCTTTTCTGTAAGTCACAACAGCATTCGATGGCAACTCACTTAACCCATAACAAATCTCAAATCCCTGCATGAAACGCCTCCTACTTCCATTACTTGCTCTAAAATCAATACTTCTGACTCAATACACTTTTGCACTCTAACTAACAATCGCTCATACAATTCATCTTTTCTAGATAATACAGCCTATAAAAAAACATACAGATACAATCCCATTCCTGTATGTATTATCGCGTATTATCGAGCATTTTGCAAATGCTTTTTGTATTCCGCAGATTCCGCCGTTGTTTGCCGGGGCCTGATATGTTATAATGACTATAACTTTTATTCAGGAGTTTTAAATGGGACATACAGGCAAAATAATTATAGATTTTTCGGCGCTCGCGGCGCTTTATGTTTTTGTGTTTTTTAAGAAATGGCGCGGAAAGGGCAGGGGAGTGCTGGCGGTCAATACGCTGATGTACGTATATCTGGCGCTTGTGTTGTATTTTACGGCGATGCCCGTGCTGAGCTCGCTTCCGCATATTTTCAGCCACCCGTATGCGCCTATGCATATGACACCCTTTGAAGATTATTTGAGGGGCAGGGGCGGCGCGAAAATGCAGATAATCCTGAACGTGGTCATGACGATTCCGTTCGGCTTCCTCTTTCCGTTCCTGTGGCGAAAGCATCGCGGCATGCTATTTTTGAAAACGCTGCTTTTTACCTTCCTGCTGAGCCTTTCTATTGAGCTTCTTCAGCCGCTTATAGACCGCTCATCCGACATAACGGACATTATTACGAACACGACGGGCGGCATCGTGGGCTATATCCTCTATCTCCCGTTCAGCCCGTTTGCAAGGCGGCTGCTCGGTTAAATCTGCTTTAACAGCTTGAAATACTTGCCGTCCTCGTCTTCACCGACAAATAATATCCGGTCAAATCCTTTTTCCCAGTAAAGCCTTATCGCAGGGTAGTTATCAATATCGACGCCGATTGACATTTCCGAATATCCCAATTCACGGGCTTTCTCAACGGCAAAGTCAACAAGAGCGCGGCCTACGCCTTTGCGCCGTTCGCTCAGTTTAACTATGAGCCGAGATACATAAATCCTTTTGCCGGCTATAGTATAATCGGGGTCGTTTTTATCAAAAACGAGTGATATTTCGCCAATGTATTCGCCCTCGGCCTCGAAGACATAGCTTTTCCTGTTGCCGCTTATGATTTCGGCGTAGAAGCGTTTGGCAAGCTCCGCATGCCGCTCCATGTCCCAGATGTTAGCCAATTTGCCGTAGTTCGAGGGGTCTAAACCGATGATGCGATAGTCCATGATCAGCCCTCCTTTTATCTCTCGGCAAAGCGAATTATCTGCTTTTCTGCATCGACAACGGCTTCGACGCCGAAGGGGACTATGCAGCGCGGCGTTGAGTGGCCGACGTTTACGTTATAAACGATAGGAAGCTCCGGATTGTCAATAACTTCCGTCAAAAGCTGCCTGTACTCGTCCATATACGCTTCATCCATCGGCTTACCCGCGAGAACGCCGGAAACCGCGCCGAAAACTCCGGCCTCCTTCAGATATTCGAGAGACTTGCGGTAAACTTCGGGGCTGGGCTTTTCCTCGCTGGATTCAAGCAGTATAATGCGCCCCTTCCATTCCTCGGCGCTCGGGAAAAGTTGATATTTTGAGCATACTGCGGGCATATCATCATATCGCTCCGCATTGAACATATCGTACATGGAGTCTATGCAGCCACCGAGGATTTTCCCGGAGAACACGGGTGGACCCTGCAAAAGCTCAAAGCCGTGGTCTGTGTGCGCCGTGCGCTCCTTGCCGACCTCGTCGGGAGAAAACTTTTCCCTTTCCTCATACCAAAGCTCGCTCGGCCTTATCTCGCGTATGGTTCCGGCGGAGATAAGCTCCTCAAAATATTTTCTTGTATACGGGAGAATTTCGGGGCCGAGCTCGCAGATATCGGACATGAACGCCTGGCCGTAAAATGTCCGCAGACCGACCTTGTGGAGCATAAAGTGGTTGAGCGTTGTATCGGAAAAACCGAGAAACACCTTGTCCGTCACGGCCTCCGCGAGCTCGTCGCGGTCAAAAAGGTATGGCGAGATGCGGTAAGTGTCGTCGCCGCCGATAGCGCACAGGATCATGTTGATCTCCGGGTCACGGAAGGCCTCCAACAAGTCCTCAGCTCGCTTTTCCGGGTGAGCTTTTGTGTAGTCCACGCCCTTGAGCGCGTTCGGCATAAACTTTACGTTTAATCCGTATTCTTTAAGCCTCTTGAGCCCGATTTCAATTTCAAAGCGTATAAACGGTTCGCCGACTATGCCGCTTGAAAGGCTCACGATGGCGATGTTTTTTATCATAATGTACCTCCTTTGAAGATTTAGGCAATACCGCATAATTCTGCAAGCAAGATATGTGACAGGAGCCGTCAGGCGGCATCGTGGGCTATATCCTCTATCTCCCATTCAGCCCGCTTGCAAGGCGGCTGCTCGGTTAAATCTGCTTTAACAGCTTGAAATACTTGCGCCCTCATCTTCGCCGACGAATAGTATCCTGTCAAATCCTTTTTCCCAGTAAAGCCTTATCGCAGGGTAGCTATCAATATCTACTCCGATTGACATTTCCGAATAGCCCAATTCACGGGCTTTCTCAACGGCAAAGTCAACCAGCACGCGGCATTCACATAGCCATTTCTCTGACGATTTTTTTCCTTCGTCTCAGGCTGCGTTCTATGCCTGCTTTGATTATCGTCTCACAGACTTCACCGAAGCTGAGACCTGCGCTGGAGGCGGCGAGTAGAAGCAGGCTTGTAGGGGTGAAGCCCGAAAGTGTGTTTACCTCCAGCCCCCATATTTTACCCTCGCGGTCGATGATAAAATCCGTTCGCGAGTAGCCCGAGAGCTTCATCGCTTTGTGCAGCTTCATCGCCGATTGCTGCACCTCGGCGGTCAGCTCCTCGCTTATCCTCGCCGGGCAGGTGACCTTCTTGGCGTTTTCGCCCGAGCTGTATTTGACTTCATAATCGAGGAAACGGCCCTCCGGCGGAATGATCTCGATTGGCGGGAGAACCTTATCATCCAGCACCCCGATGCTTATTTCAGTACCGTCTATCCATTTTTCGATGATGTAATCATCGCCGTATTCCTGAATTTTGGAAAGCGCAGCCTGCAGCTCCGCGTCCGTGCGGCACACATGGGCGCCGATGGAGGAACCGCCGTGAACGAGCTTCAGAACGCAGGGGGCGCTCGTTACAAGCGGCGCCGTGTTTATGCCGTTTAGCTGCATTAACTGCCGAGTAATGCCCTTGTCCATAGCCATTGCGCTTCCGAGCCCGTCCGAGCCGTTGTACGGTATCCCCAAGAGGTCAAGAGTGCCCTGGATT
>JAEEGK010005333.1_pt1 | contig 31107 bp, 28 predicted proteins | sample 8958771 | NCBI WGS metagenome assembly JAEEGK01 (sample SAMN16246547, study PRJNA631951) | gut metagenome | biome: gut microbiome; feature: rumen; material: SC-attached | host: Bos | place: Iran: Karaj | collected 2018-10
CCTGGACAACCTTTGATTATATCGGTGAGGCAGGTATCGGAAAGTCAGTATTCTTGGCACCGGATGATCCGATGCACAAAATAGGCGGATTTGCCCTTATGTCCCACGGTTCGCCCTATCCATGGCGACTTGCCAATGACGCAGACGTTGATATCAACGGACATATCCTTCCTCAGGGCGAGTATCGTTCGGTTATCTGGGGAAACAATAAGACTTACCTGTACTCCTATGACCCTGCGGTTTACGACAAAAAGGAGCTTATAAGCAATTGGGGATTTACTGATGTAAGAAAGAACTGGAATTGGAAAGATTCAGAAAATAAGCCTGTGAAGGTAGCGGTTTTCTCAAATGCAGACAGCGTTGAGCTCTTTCTTAACGGAAAGTCTGTGGGCAACTGCAAAGCCGGAGAAAGGCTTGTAAGTGACCTCCCAAAGTCATTCCTCTTTGATATTACTTATGCTCCGGGAACTCTGGAAGCTGTAAGTTACAAAGACGGTGTGACAATTTCAAAAGACACTCTGACTACAACAGGCCCTGTCCACTCAATAAAACTGACAGCGGAAAAAACAAAAATGGCCGCAGACGGCCACAGCGTGATCTATGTTCAGACAGAGCTTTTGGATATTGACGGAAATATCGTTCCGGATGCTGACAACAGGCTGAGCGCCACTGTGGAAGGTGCAGGATTCCTCGCAGCTTTTGGTTCGACCAACCCTATTACCGAGGAAAACTACACCATGGGCACTTTTTCAGCCTACAGAGGTCGCGCAACCGCCATTATCAGAAGCGGCTATATAGGCGAATCATGTACACTTACCGTATCCGGTGAAGGACTTGCGCCTGCAAGCGTAACAATAGAAACAGAATAATATCAGTCCATACTCATAAGCTGTGAAACTGTATATGCATCAAGGAACTCACATGCATAAATTGTGCCATCCTCAGCAATCAGTCCGGGAATTCCGTTTGACTCAAAATATGTTAATTCAATGTTGTTTCCGACTGTAATAAACTGTACCTGGCCAATACCCTGAATTGCGCCATACTGGATTGTAAAATCGGTAAATACATGCTCAATACCATCATTTAAATAAGCAATGTCCTGATTGTTTTTCTCATATAAAGCCAGTACAATCTCGGTCCCATCTTCTGTCTGTCCATGAACAGCACTGATAAATGTTGCACCCTTTATGTACTTGGCTGACTCATCAGCGGCATAAACCTTAGATGAAGCAAAGCCCCCTGTGATAAACATCATTGCTGCAAGAATTACACTTGTTATTATTGTCATAACTTTTTTCATATCAGAATTACCATCCTTTTTTATTATTTGTTCTTGTGAACTGCAAAGTAATAATATCATGGGGGTATATCACAAAACTGTCACACAATCCAATATCCTTATTTCATATCGTAGAACTCATGCTATAATGGTATCCTTGCTCAGTTACCGCAAAAAAATACTCCGACAGAATAGCAATCAGCCTTTCTGCCGGAGTTTATTTCATTAATGATCAGGAAAAAGAGCTATCAGATATCTGCAGCGATATCGATGTTCTCACCTGTTATGCCAACCCATGCACCGTCTTTTGCTTCAGAAGACTCAGCGTGTGCAAGGAGCCACTTATTGGTTGCTGTCATGAGCTTATCTTCCTGGTTAGCAGGTGTGAAATCAGGTTTTCCAACGTTTGTGCCCTTTGGAAGTCCAACGAGTACCTGGAATCCTGAATCCTTGCTGGCCTGACATGGAGCATAGTGAAGAGCTGTTGCATAAACCTCTACCATAACTCCCTTAGGTACAAGGAATGCCTTAACCTTGCTTGAATCGATCTTGTAATCAACGATTTCTTCTCTCTTTGCAAGAAGAAGGATAAAGTCTGTAGCACCGAGATTGATCTCGCTTGAACGATGATACTCAAGGCAGTTGAGCTTGGTGTTGTGTCCGTTGCACCATCCAAACTGCATTGGTGATCCGCCAAAGAGAGAGTTTGTGATCTTGTCTGCTGCAGGAAGCTCCTGAAGAACCTTCTCCTCAGCTACGTAGTCTGTTCCCTCGGGAACAGGAGTCTTGTCACGAAGCGCATCTTCGATCTGCTTCTTCTCCTCTTCATACCCCTCAATGATTCTTCCGTAATTGACAAATTCCGGGTCTGTAACCTTATAAATTTTCATATCGTCCTCCTATAAAATCAAAATACTTCCTCAATAAACAATGATACACCAAGCCATATCATTTTTCTTATCAATATGTATCAAAAATACTTCAAAAATTGCTGAGAGTTGTGATATTATTGTTAGCGTATCTGTCAACCATTTATTCGCATTACATCCGGAGGTTTCCAATGGGAGGATTTTTTGGTGTAGCGTCTCGTGAAAGTGCAGTATTTGATCTCTTTTATGGTACTGACTATCACTCACACCTTGGCACACGTCGTGCCGGACTCGCTGTTTATGATAAAAAGAAAGGGTTCGACCGCTCTATTCACAACATAGAAAGGTCTTACTTCAGACCCAAGTTTGAAGATGACATGCTCAAGATGGAAGGTAATCTCGGAATCGGCTGTATCTCCGATTTTGAGCCCCAGCCACTTATTGTAAGGTCGCATCATGGCACCTATGCTATTACCACTGTAGGTAAGATCAACAATATCGATGAAATAACCAACAAGCTCTTTGCCGACAACAGATCTCACTTCCTTGAGATGAGCGGTGGAGATATCAATCCCACAGAGCTTGTAGCTTCTATTATCAATCAGAAAGTAACTATCGTTGAGGGAATACGTTACGCCCAGGAGATCATCAAGGGCTCAATGTCCCTTCTTCTTATGACTCCTGAAGGCATCTATGCAGCCCGTGACCGTTTTGGAAGAACTCCTGTTGAGATTGGTCACAAAGATGAGGGCTACTGCGTCTGCTTTGAAAGTTTTTCCTATCTTAATCTTGGATATGATCCTTATAAAGAACTCGGCCCCGGCGAAATAGCCTATATCACACCGGAGAGCGTTGAAATTGTGGCTCCTGCCTTTGACGAAATGCGCATCTGCACATTCCTGTGGATCTACTACGGATTCCCCGCATCTACCTATGAGGGACTCAGCGTAGAGAATATCAGATACGGCTGTGGTGGCAAGCTTGCTCAGCGTGATATGCAAAGAGGCCTTCACCCTGACCTTGTAGCCGGCGTTCCGGATTCAGGTGTTGCTCATGCCATCGGCTATTCCAACACCTCAGGAATCCCTTATTCAAGACCTTTTGTCAAGTACACACCAACCTGGCCAAGATCCTTTATGCCCACAGTTCAGTCAAGACGTGATCTTATCGCCAAGATGAAGCTTCTTCCCATCAATCAGCTCATCAACAACAAGAGCCTTCTTCTTATCGACGACTCAATCGTAAGAGGCACACAGCTGAGGGAAACCACAGAGTTTTTATACAGGAGCGGCGCAAAAGAGGTACATATAAGACCCGCATGTCCTCCGCTTATCTACGGATGCAAGTACCTTAACTTCTCACGTTCCAACTCCGAAATGGAGCTTATTACAAGACGTGTAATAGAGAAACTCGAGGGATACCCAAGTCCCAACGAAGAAACCGTAAGAAAATACACTGACCCCGATTCACCTCAGTATGAGGCAATGCTCGAAGAGATCAGAAAAGAGCTTAACTTCACATCTCTTCACTACCATCGTCTCGACGACATGGTAGAGGCTATCCCCATCGAGCCATGCAAGCTTTGCACCTACTGTTGGAGCGGCAAAGAGTAATTTAGATATTAAAGGATAGAGACATGAAACATATCATTTTTCATGTGGATGTTAACTCTGCCTTCCTTTCCTGGACTGCAGTCAAGAGGTTAAAAGACAATCCCGATTCCATAGACCTTAGAACCATCCCTTCCGTTATCGGAGGGGATGTTAAGACCAGGCACGGCATTGTTACCGCCAAATCTATCCCCGCCAAAAAATACGGGATTCAGACTGCTGAGCCCATTGCCAGTGCTCTCCAGAAATGTCCCAAACTTGTGGTTGTTCCGTCGGATTTTAAGACCTATCACGAGTATTCAAGCGCCTTTATCAGTATCCTCAGGACCTACTCCGAAGTTCTTGAGCAGGTCTCTATTGATGAGGCCTATCTTGATGTCACTTCTTTAAAAGACATCTATCCTTCCCCTGATTTTCCGCTAAACGTCGCACAGATGATCCGCGACGAGATCAGGGATAATCTCGGCTTTACTGTAAATGTCGGCATTTCCAGCAATAAACTCCTTGCGAAAATGGCCAGTGATTTTACAAAGCCCGACAAAACTCACACACTGTTCCCCTCGGAAATCAAAGAAAAAATGTGGCCTCTTGATATCGGAGACCTGTACGGCTGCGGCAAAAAGACCGCAGAAAAGCTCCGCTCAGTCGGCATAAGGACCATAGGAGATGCTGCATCATATTCAAAAGAGCTCTTAACGTCTCTGCTTGGCGAGAAGGCAGGAGAATACATATATCAGAGCGCCAATGGCATTGGCTCTGAAACCGTACATCCTGAGAGGGACGATCCCAAGAGCTACTCCAATGAGACCACCACTAAAAACGACATAACTACAGCCAATTTTGAGACTGATATGCCCCCGATCGTAAGGCATCTCTCAGATAAGGTTTCCGCAAGGCTTAAAAGAGATAACGTCTATGGCGGAACTATAAGCGTGCAGGTTAAGACCAGTGAATTTAAGCGCTTTTCAAGACAGCTCCGCCTTACCGAGTCCACCAACGATGCGGATACCATATACGAAAACGCTCTTATGCTCCTGGGAGAACTCCTGACAGGTGATAACGGTATTTTTGAAGAAGGAGTCGGCATTCGTCTTGTGGGCGTTGGTGTGGATCATCTTGATAACGGAACCTTCAGGCAGGGCAATCTCTTTGACTGGATGACCACCGGGCAAAAAGAGCTCCGGGAAGAGAAAGAAAAGAAAGAAAAAGACGATAAGCTTGAAAAAATGGAAAGATCCATCCGCGATAAATTCGGGGATGGACTGATACATAAAGGCTTTTGACATAAAAAGACCGCCGTTTACGGCGGTCTTTGGTATTTTATACTGCAGCAAGTTCCTGAACCTGTGCGCGTTTCTCATAAAGAACGCATCCGCCCTTGTGGTCGTCAAGAAGAACGCCTTCGGACTGAAGTTCAAGGAAAAGCTTGGATTTCATAGCTTCCCTCAGGGAAGTCTCTTTTACATTGATATCAGAATAAGGAGAGAATGGGCAAGGCTCTGCGCCTCCCTGTGAGTTGATGTGGAAGAAGCCTCTTCCTGCAGCGATGCATCCGCCTGAATTCTTCTCATCTCCAGGGAATGATACGAATACCATCTCAGGATGCTCTCTTCTGAGTCTCATGATCTCTGCCTTTAAGTACTCTCTATCCTCATCGCCTGGTGCAAGGTGCTCAGAATTCTCATCTACAGGAACAAATTCAACGAAAATAACCGCCTTGCAGCCTTTCTCGGACATCATACTGATGAAACTCTCGGAGGAAACTTCTTTTAAATTGTCAGTTGTAACTGTTACAGATGCTCCGAAGATAAGGCCTCTTCTCTTAAGCTCATCCATGTTTGAAACAAGCTTCTCGTATACGCCCTCTCCTCTTCTTCTGTCAGTAGCTTCCTGCTCGCCCTCTATACTCATGATGGGGATCAGATTACGGTTCCTGTCAAACTCGTCGAAGTACTTCTCTGTCATGAAAGTTCCGTTTGTAAAGATAGGGAACAGGATTGACTGCTTCTTGCCTGCAGCCTCAATTACTCCGCGCCTGAGAAGTGGCTCTCCTCCTGCAAGAAGAATAAAGCTTACTCCAAGATCATCAGCTTCGTCGAATATCTTGCTCCAATCCTCATCCGAGAGCTGCTTAACAGGCTCATTGTCATTGGTAGCATCATTACATCTCGAATAACAGCCTGCACAGTGAAGGTTGCAGCTGCTGGTAATGCTTGCAATAAGGAATGGCGGAACGTGTTCTCCTGCCTCTTCCATCTTGGCTCTCTTTTTGGAAGCTGCGCTGCTGGCAATAGCGAATTTAGCCATATATGCGCTCTCTTTGGGGTTTCTGAGAGTGGCTCTTACGGCGTCGGCAACAACACGCTCTACTCCCTTGGTCATATACTCCTGAATATCAAAGTCTTTACTCATAACGTGATCCTCTTATATTTGTTATTGATACAAATGATTATATCACGTTTTATATTTTTTGCAATTATATTGCGCACTATTTTTTAATCATTTCTGATAGAAGGGTCCAGCCCTATTTCTTTTGCACGATCTGAGAGGATCTTCTTGATCTCTTTTTCTGTATATGTCTTAAATCCGGCTTCTTCCAAAGTGTTCTTAAACACATTGTCGTTCTCGTAATACTTTTTGCTGCCGGTATAAGTGTAATGATAATAGATGTGCTCTGAATCCTTCATATCTTCGGATAATATGTAGACCATGAGCTGAGTGTCCTTCCACTCCTCCATATCAATCTCTACATCATCCCCGAAATCAAAATCATTGACCGTCAAGAAATAATGCATCTTGTAGAAGAAATGATATCTGGCATCAGCATCAAGGAAACCATAGTCATATATCGCAAGATCCGCTCCGCCCTTACCAAACTCGCCTACAAAGCCCTGTTCGCTGATATTCCCCTCACGTCTCTCAGCCTCTACATATGTTATATATCTTATATATAACTTGCCTCCGACCTCCTTGATCACAAAGCTGAGTTTGGCAGGAAGCATATCAGGATCACTGCGGGCAAAGACCTGAAGCTCATATTCACCGTCACTTCCGCAGTCAATATATTTGTAATCATAAATAGGATAATCAGCATCAGCTTCATAGTCTTCGAATTCGCAGTCCATTATCGCCTCTGCTTCTCCATTGAGGTACGCTGTGTATAGGCCTGTTGTGTCTCTTTCATCCCGGTAGTACTTCTTTTCATAAGAAACCAGCAGATTCTCGGGTGTCACATCCTTAAACCAGGAAAATCTCTCTTTCTCATTGCCGAAATACCAGGACTGCTCGCCGTCCTTGATCTCTTCTAAGGTTATCGTATTGTCCTCGATAAACATTCTGTAGAAGGTATTCATGCCCCAGTATGCATCGGCAGATTCACGCACAGTTGCGTAAACCATGTATTTTGCATCTTCATCTTCTATGATGTATACGCTGTCAACATCACTCAGACACGGCTCAACATCCAGCGCTCTGAAGGCATCCATTTTCCATTCGCTAAGCGCCTTGTCATCTGTAGTCTCATAGATTGAAGTCTGATATAGCTTGGTCTCATCGCCCCAGAAGGTCTTTATCACCTCCAGATATCCGTCCCTGTCCAAATCATCTATGGCATAGCCATAATCTATAAAGGGTGAAAAGACCTCCATATCCTCCTCAGTAAGCTCCCAGAGATCAGAGTTGTCACTGATAACTGCAAGCTGCTCTTCATAAGGATATGCCAGCTCGTAAGTATCCTCCGGTTCCTCAGGCTCGGGTTCTTCCACAGGTTCACTCTGCAAAGTCTCCTGTGTAGCCTCAGCCGCCGGGGCAGTATCTGCCTCGATAGCTTCGTTGTTGGAATTAAATCCACCACAGCCCGTTGTCAAAAGAGCTGTAGCCAATATTATCAGTAATTGTCTTCTCTTCATGCGCAACACCCTATTTTCTTAAATCAGCTTTGTTGTCCACTTCGTGCAGTCAAGTACGTCCGTAGCAAGGTCCTGATAGAAGTCAGGTTCATGGCAGACCATAATAACTGTGCCCTTGTACTCCTTGAGAGCTCTGTGAAGCTCCTCCTTTGCATCGACATCCAGATGGTTTGTGGGCTCGTCCAGCACAAGAATATTGGACTCCCTGTTCATAAGCTTGCAGAGCCTTACCTTGGCCTGCTCACCTCCGGAGAGAACCTTACATTTACTCTCGATGTGCTTGGTTGTAAGTCCGCATTTAGCAAGGGCTGACCTTACCTCGTACTGTGAAAATCCGGGGAATTCATTCCAGATCTCCTCAAGGCAGGTGGTCTCGATATCCGGTGGCATCTCCTGCTGGAAATAACCAATCTCAACGTTTTCACCCCTCTGAACCTTACCGGAGATCGGAGGGATTATGCCGAGAATACTCTTTAAAAGAGTGGTCTTTCCGATTCCGTTTGCTCCTGTAAGAACAGTGAAGGTATTTCTCTCAATGGCCAGGTTAAGCGGCTTTGAAAGAGGTTCATCATAGCCTATCACAAGGTCTTTTACCTCAAAGAGGAACTTGCCGGGAGTTCTGGCTGTCTTAAAGTAAAACTCAGGCTTTGGCTTTTCCTGGATCTTTTCGATGAGGTCCATGTTATCAAGCTTCTTCTGCCTTGCCATGGCCATATTTCTTGTGGCAACCCTGGCCTTGTTTCTGGCAACGAAGTCCTTAAGCTCTGCGATCTCCTGCTGCTGTCTGTTGTAAGCAGCTTCTCTCTGCGCCTTCTGTGCCTCATACACTTCCATAAACTTGTCGTAGTCGCCCACATAGCGCTCCAGGGCGTGTGTATAGCCGTCCATGTGATAAATAATGTTTACAACGCTGTTGAGGAACGGAATGTCATGAGAGATCAGGATAAACGCGTTCTCGTACTCCTGAAGGTATCTGGTGAGCCACACGATGTGCTCGGCATCCAGATAGTTTGTAGGCTCGTCCAAAAGCAATATATCGGGTTTTTGTAAAAGAAGCTTCGCAAGCAGTATCTTTGTTCTCTGTCCACCGGAAAGTTCGGTAACATCCCTGTCAAGGCCCAGCTCCAAAAATCCGAGAGCCCTTGAAACCTCTTCAATCTTTGAATCTATCAGGTAAAAATCGTGATTGGTAAGAAGGTCCTGGATGGTTCCAAGCTCCTCCATGTAGTCCTCAAGCTCTTTTTCATCTGCCTCACCCATGGCATCGCAGATCTCGTTCATCCTGCGCTCCATTTCAAAGAGCTCGTCATAGGCTGAAGAGAGCACATCCTTAATGGTCATACCCTGTTTTAAGACCGCATGCTGATCAAGGTAGCCCACCTTCACGTTCTTGGCCCATTCAATTTTACCGGCGTCAGGCATAAGCTGACCGGTTATGATGTTCATAAAAGTAGACTTTCCTTCGCCGTTGGCGCCCACAAGGCCGATGTGCTCGCCCTTTAGGAGCCTGAAGGAAACGTCATCGAAGATAGCTCTGTCACCAAAACCGTGGGTCAGATGCTCAACATTTAAAATACTCATAGTAATGCACACTCCACTTCTATATTTGTGTAATCAAAGTTTACTCTCTTAGCACCTCTGAAATTCTCCATGACCACTTCACAGAGCTGGGTGTCGAACTTAAGCGATCTCACTTCGTCCAGTACCTCTCTCTTTTCGTTGTGGTCATTTGTGCCCAGAACAAACATGTCGTAGGACCCTGAAACCTCATTTCTTATGTGATGCAGAAATGTTCTGTAATAGTCGCACTTGTATTCCTCAGAAAGAAAGAATGAGAGAAAGGCAAACTTTATCTCAGTTTCTTCCGGAGGTATCCTCACATAGCCAAGCCTTGAAATAAGCGGGTTAAAGGCTCGCAAAAGGGCCACTTTCCCGGAATACTCTTCCACTACGTACTGCTTGGTATCAGATCTGTCCCACAGGGCGCCAAGAGCTTTTATATTACCATCCCTGTGAAGAATATAAAAGTCTTTAGCCTCAGGAATATTCTCCCCGCCCAGGCTGTCAATGACAGGGAAAAGACTCTTTGCCCCTCCCCAGGTCTTAAGGAATGCCAAAATATCAGCACTGTCAGCCTCCGTTGCCCTTCTGAACTTAAGATCCGCACAGGTATTCCTTACAGGCGCTGTGGGGCTTATTATGTAGGTCCTGTAGCCGTCCATGTCCACCGCATAGGGGAGCTTTGGCCTTTCTTTTCTGAGCATCTTAAGGACATCCGTATTCTCTTTTACCACGGAGCAGAAATACACGGATGAATCCAGTGGATCGTACATCTTCTCAAAGGCCTCTATCCAGTTGATACGGCTCTTCAAATCATGGAGGCGCTTCATGTTCGTTACATAACAGGCGTTATGCTCACCTCCCGCAACATAAGAATTTCTGGGGATTCCGGCGATCGTACCTACGATTTCTCCATCGCGTTTAAATATCCCCACAACACTTTTGTCGCTCTCCTTCATAAAGGAGTCATAGGGATTCGGACGCCTTGTATAAAGGAGTCTTATCTCGCCTCTGGCAATATCGCTCTCCATGATCTTTAAGATCCCGGCTCCGTCTTCACTTTTAGCAAAGGAAAAGACATTGCTCATTTCTTGGCCTCCTCCAGATTTTCGCCCACGGGAATGCCAATCCTCTGGTCAACCTCAAAGTGGAAGAGGATGTTTATGTACCAGTAAGCAAAGTTGATAAGGAGCTTTTTGGTGCGCCTAAAGCAGGTAACGCCTCTTTGTACTATGGATCTGAACTCAAAGAATCTGGTCTTATACTTCCTGCAAAGAGCCCTGAGCTCCTCGGCAGTTACGTTTTTGGGGACAAAAGAGATTGTTCCGAAGGTATACCCTTCCTGAAGCCACCATTTGTCGCAGATAAGTCTTCCTTCCTCCTGGAAAGCCTTGTAAGTAGGCGTATTGGGGAAGGTCAGAAGATGATTAAATGCAATAACAAAGAACTGATGCTTCATGGCAAACTTAAGTGTCTGTATAAAGCTCTCCTCTGTGTCCTCGTCAAAGCCAAATACGAAGGAGGCATAAATACTGATGCCCACCTCGTGTATCTTCTCGATGAGCTCATCTCTCTCGCCCAGCCTTGCTGTCCACTCTTTGTTCATCTGCTTAAGGTTTCCGCTATTGATGGACTCAAACCCTATCAGCACCATTTCACACCCGCTGTCCTTCATAAGGCGCAGGGTCTCGTCGTCCTTTGCAATATCAAGCGTTATCTGTGTAGTCCAGGTCACATGCAGCTTTTTGATCTCTGTAAAGAGCTCTCTTGCAAATTCTTTGTTGGAAAAAATACTGTCATCCACGAGAAAATAGAGCTTGTGTTTGCAGGATTTCATCTCTGCAATGATATCTGCAACATCCCTGTGGATGTATTTGGAATCGTAGTATTTTGCAATGGAGCAGAACTCGCAGTTGTGGAAACATCCTCGTCCTGTCTCAACCAGTGAAACAGGCAGATATTTCTTTTGCTGCTTCCTGTAGATGCTCCTGTCTGCCATCTTGTAGTCTATGCAGGGTTTTCCCACATACTGTTTCTGCAGATTTCCGCTCTTTAAGTCCTCAAGAAGCCTGTTTATATTCTCTCCGCAGTTATTGATCATTATTGCGTCGCAGTGCTGCGCAGCTTCATCGGGCACAAGGGTCACGTGATAGCCGCCCATGACCACCTTTTTGCCGCGCTTTCTAAACTGCTCGGATATGTAATAAGCCCTCTTTGCTGTGTAGGTTTCGACGGTGATCAGCACAACATCCGTGTCGGTATCGTAGTTTATGCTCTCAATCCTGTCGTCATAAAACTCTCTTTCGCAGTCTGCAGGAAGGAGAGAGCTGAGCACAGCTATTGTAAGGGGCTCCATGAGCCAGGATTTTAAGTATTTTTCATTGCTTTTCTTGCCGATGGCCGGCAGGATCAAGGTTACCTTCAAGTTTTCTCTCCTCTTCGTCCTTCTCAAGGCATCCAAAGGTCATGCCCTGCTTCTCAAATACCTCTTTTCTGAATACCGGATTGTAAATTATGTAAGTAAAGAACCTGACGGGGCCTCGCAGATTTGTTCTTGGTTCAAAGAGCCTGTACAGGACGGACCCAAGACTGTTGAAATCCCTTCTGCAGTTAAATCCCGCCTCTGTGAGCTCATCCGGAGTCATGTTCTTTGGAATAAATGCTGTGTAATTGAACTTGTACTGAGGATGAAGCCACCATTTTCCATCATACAGAAGTCGCCCCTGGCTCTTAAGCTCGTCGTAAAGAGGCGTTCCGGGATATGGCATCAGGATATTATAGGCAGCGAAGGTGAATTTATTACGCCTTGCAAACTCGTATGTTGCCCTGATGGACTCCAGAGTATCGGTATCGTGTCCTATAGTAAACGCCGCCCAGGTCTGCAGTCCGTAATGCCTCAGCTTCTCTATGGCTTCCTTGTAGTTATCAGCCACAAACTTGCGATTTACGCCCTTTCGCATGTTCTCTATGCTCTCGGGCTTTATGGACTCAAATCCTATTACAAGTCCCAGGCATCCGCTCTTTACCATGAGTTTCATGAGTTCCTCATCATCGAGCATATCTATGCTTCCCTGGCTGACCCACCGGACCTTCAGTGGAATAAGGGCCCTGAACAGCTCTTTTGCTCTGGCCTTATTGGCCACGATGTTGTCATCCACGAAAAAGAGGAGCTTCCTCTTCTGTGACTTTATCTCTGCCACCACTTCGTCAATGTCCCTGGTGTAATGATGCTGTTCGAAATATACACTGCTGGCGCAGTATTTGCAGTTAAAGCCGCATCCGCGCGAGAATTGCAAAAGAGATATTGGCATGTACTTCTTGCCCTCATAAATGCTGCGTCTGGTCAGGATTCCCTTTTGTGGCACCTTTGGCGCTGTGCATATGTACCTCTCCTTAAGGTCTCCTCTCCTTAAGTCTTCGATCATGTTGCCCCACTGGCTCTCAGCGTCTCCGATCATGATGGAATCCGCATGTTCTATGGCCTCTTCCGGCAGAAGCTTGATGTGGATGCCTCCCATGATGACTTTGACGCCCCTTTTTCTGTACTCATCGGCAATTTCATAGGATCTGCGCGCAGTGAAGGTCTCGACGGTTATGGCCACCAGATCGGTCTTTTCCTCATAGGGAATTGGCTCAAGCCTGTCGTCGTACATTACTACTTCTATATCTTCAGGGGTAAGAGCTGCCAGGATTCCCAGCTGCAAAGGCTCCATGCTGGCATTGTCCACATACAGGCTGTGCTCTCTTCTCCCGATATTTGGTTTTATCAGAGTTATCTTCATAAACTTTCGCCTTGTTTTCTGTGTATTTCGCTGCGGGATATGAGGTTGATGGCAAGGAACACAGACATGTTTAAAAGCGTCCTGTGATTTACCCTCTCTCCCAGCATTCTCTTAAATATATTGTGATAGGTGTTAAAGCTAAATCTTGCGTTTCTGCAGCCGTCTTTAAGCTCATCGGGGCTCATGGCCTTGGGGAAATACATGGCATCGCCGTATCTGTAGCCGGGATCCAGCCACCATTTTTCAAACCTAAGACGCCCTTCGCCTTTCATTCTCTCAAATAAAGGAGTTCCGGGCAGTATCATGAGCGGATTGAAATTAGCTATGGCAAGGTTGTTTTTCACAGCAAATTCATAGGTATCCCTGATGGAATCTGCCGTGTCATAGTCATAGCCCAGCACAAACATTCCGTAGATCATTATGTTGTGCTTATAGATATTTTTTATGGCCTCCTCTAAGTGCGCGATGTTCCCTGACTTTTCGCCGCCTCTTAAGATTCCCAGATTGGCACTCTTTTTCATGATCTCCAGGTTGTTCTCATTAAGGGATTCAAAGCCGATCAGCACCATAAAGCAGCCCGACTCGTACATCTCTTTTAAAAGCTCATCCCTGAAGGCGATCTCTAAACTTATCTGACAGGCCCACTTCTTCTTAAGAGGCTTTATTGCCCTGAACAGCTCTATGGCGCTCTCCTCGTTTAAAAAGAGATTGTCATCTATGAAAAACAGCAGCTTTTCTTTGCACTCGCTGATCTCTTTTACCACGTTTTCGATGTCTTTTTGCCTGACTCCACCGGGGTAGAGGCTCTTTATTGAACAGAAGTCGCAGTTAAACTTACAGCCCCTTGATGCCTGGACCATGGCCAGTGGCAGATACTTTTTGCCCTCATAACAGGAGGAGTTGGGATTGACATAGGACATGACACACTTGTTTTCCGACTGATAGACGCGCTTTGCGGGCTTTAAGCCATTTTCCTCCACGTCCTTTATTAACTCTCCCCAGGTCTCCTCAGCATCGCCCTTTAGGACTACGTCCGCATGCAAAAGAGCTTCTTCCTCAAGCGCAGTCGGGTGAAAACCGCCCATGACTATAAGGTTATCCCCTCTCTTGTACTTATCTGCCAGTTCATAGGCGTGTCTGGCTGCAAAGGTCTCAACCGAAAAGGCGATAATATCGGCATCGAGAGCCTCCGGAACGTTCTCTATTCGCTCATCGTAGAAAACAAGCTCGTGCTCTTTGGGTGTCAGCCTCTCAATCACAGCAAAAACCAGGGGCTTTAGAGCATCCTTCCCCTTGCTGTACATCATATTTACTTTGATGAATGCGATCTTCATCCGTTTTGTCTATCCTTCCATACCCAGGAATTTGAATCCGAGATTTGCGCCAAAGGCTATTATCCTGGCGGATATTCCCTTTGATGTCACCCTTTTTATTCTCTTGAAGATATTTTTGTAGGAATAGGTCTCTTTCCAGACATATCTGTATATCTGCTCGAGTCTCTCAGGGCTCATGTTCTCCGGCTTAAAGACAGCTTTATGCTGGGTGTAATCCGCCCAGTTGGTGGTGATTATGCGTCCCGATGCCTCAAGCTCTTTATACAGCCCTGTTCCCGGCACCGGAGTCAGGATGGAAAATCTTGCAAGATTAACCCCAAGATAGTCCACCTGTCTGGGAAGGTCCATGAGGTCTTCCTCCGTATCTCCGTCCATTCCAAGTACGAAACAGCCGTTTACCATGATCCCGTGCTTCTGGAGGTTCTGCACAGCTTCCTTGTATTTCTCGGGCTTATTAAAGCCTTTCCTGACCTTATTAAGCGTCTGCTGGTTTACGGACTCAAGTCCCACCAATAGTCCGTTACATCCGCTCTTCTCGGCAAGTGTAAGCAGCTCTTCATCAAACCCGACATCTATGGTGGCGCTTCCGACCCACCTTATCTTGAGCCCCATCAGTTCTTTCATCAGCTTAATGGAATAATCCCTGTTTCCGAAGAAATTCGGGTCAAAGAACACGATTATCTTACTCTTTAAGCTCTTTATCTCACTTATTACATCCTCTATGGGCCTTGCTGTCGCTTCGCCCCACATCTGACTGATAACGCAGTAACTGCATCTGTTGGGGCATCCGGGATTTGCTACCACCGGAGGGTACTTGAGGTATTTCTTATGGGAGATCTTGGACCTGTCGGGAGATGGGATGTCTTTTCCCATAACACAGCTTCCCTCGTAGGTATCAAGGGGATTTCCAGCCAAAAGGTCATCAAGAAACTTTGGCACAGTATACTCTCCGGGGCCGATAAAAACAGTGTCCGCGTGCTGAAGGACTTCTTGCCGGCAGTAGGTCACATGATACCCGCCAATGCAGACATACGCTCCCATTTCCCTGAATTTATCCGCAATCTCATAAGCTCTTACCACAGTTGGCGTTGTTGCCGTTATCATGACAAGGTCGTAGGAATTATCAAACCTTACCCTTCCGGATATCTCATCAACAGTATCAATAACCCAGTCGGGATGCACTTTTTCAATTATTGCTGCCAGAGTACCGAGCGTTAAGGGCGGATAGGTAAACAGGCTTGAAAACCTGCTCCTGTAGCTCATGTCGGTGCTATGCCAGGGCAAAACCAGTAGTACTTTCATCTAAATTCCTTTTTTATGCACTTAAGGTACGTCCGGAATATCCGAGTTGTCGATCATGACTGCCTCGTCATAATCCCCGAACTTCTTTGCGTACTTGCGATATCCGATATTTGCGATCATATAAATGAAGAGCCAGCGATGCACTCTTTTAAAATCAAAGCGCTTAAATATGGCCTTCCAGGAATAGCACGTCTTCCAGGCCCGCTCGATTCCCTCAAGAAGCTCTGCCTTGGTCATCTGCGCCGGCTTGTAGACAACGTGTTCAACGTCGTACAACGCCCAATTTCGCTCCGTTATCCTTCCCTGGGCTTCCAGTTCCCTGTAAAAGCTTGTGCCCGGAAATGGCGTGATAATCGAGAATCTGGGCAGGTCAATTTTGGCATCCAGGCACAGCTGCGCCGTTCTGTCAAAGACGTCTTTTCCGTCCTCATCACTTCCGAAGGCAAAGCAGCCCATGACCAGGATGTTGTGCTCATGAAGCTTGTCCATAAGCCATTTATAGTCATCCACTCTGTTGACATTCTTGTTGATCTCGCTCTGAGTCTCCTGATTTACAGATTCAAAACCAAGGAGCAGTCCTTTACAGCCGCTCTTTTCAAAGATCTCTATCAGATCGTCACACCTTCCTATGGCCGTGGTCGTAAGGCCAAACCACCACTTTTTCAGTGGAATCATGGCTGTGAAAAGCTCTTTTGCATAATTCACGTCTGCGATCAGGTTAACATCGGGAAAGATCACGAACTTACCCTTAAAGGTCTTGATCTCACCTATAACATCCTGCACCGGACGGGTTAAAACATGCTGTCCAAAAGCTGCCGGATAGGCACAGAATGAGCAGGAATGGTTGCATCCCCTGACGCATTCAACGGTATTTAAGGTGATGTATCTGTCTTTTTTCAAAAGATCTTTTCGAGGAATGGGGCGACCGGCTATGGAAGGACACCCTCCTTCATCCCGGTAGAACGGCTTAAGACAGCCCTTTGAAACGTCCTCTATGGCCTGCTTGAAGGTCCTGTCACCAAGACCCACCAAAACAGAATCCGCATGTTCCTTGGCTTCCTCAGGCATAAGCGTCGGATGAACGCCGCCCATGAGAACCGGAATACCGCGGCTTCTGAAGTAGTCCGCATATTTGTAGCTGCGCTCAGCAGTACCGGTGATGCTGGTGATAGCCACCACATCCGCTTGAAGATCAAGAGGGATCGGCTCTGCCGTCTCGTCATATATGACTACATCATCATCCGGAAGGTACGCAGCAAGGAGCGCCAGAGTAATTGGCGCATAATGAAGGTTCTTGTGGAACATTCCGTTATATCTGTGCATTGCACCTGCAGGTGCCAGTAACGCTACTCTCATTCTTTCTCCCATCAGACAGAAATCAGTGACCCTACGGCCATTACGATGTACATTGCAAATACGATTACTACCGACGCTCTTGAAGCCTCTATGGGCGTCATGATGGATGTCTTTTGCCCCCTGACGGATATCAGATAGGTGGGGATGACCATCAGGGATATGATCACTGCCACAGCGCCTCCTGCCAGCTTCATATATTCCATGAAGCCGTTAGATAAAAGAAATGTCAGCAAAAGCGCAGGGACAGTGGCCAGAATAAAGCTAAGTCCAAAGGTCTTTTTGGTCTGATTTGAAATAATCTCGGTTGTGGCAAATCCGATGGACCAGTAGGATGTAAACATGGCAAGGATTATGAACACAGAGCCCAAAATGCGGATTATTCCGCCAACTGCATCAGCCCAGCCGACTATGGCCACCTTCGTCACCTCTTTTGATGTGATTATGGTGCAGAAGGTTATGACCGCCGATAAGACCAGGTTCATGAAAAGCCCGAGATATATGGACTTTCTGACCTTTACCGCATCATGCTCCAGGCACTCGATGACCTGGGGAACAGCAAATATCGCGGAAAAAGAGAACATGATCATGCTGTATGTTGCTGCAAGGCGCATAAGTCCTGCAGTATCAAACCCTATGGATTCAATGGCCATAGAAGGATTAATGTTCCTGAACGAGAAAAACAGCGCAATTAAGAGAATTACCGCCATTATTCTGACCGTCACGTTCTCTCCTATTGCAACGGCTCTAAGGCCAAGAAGGACAATAACCGCCGCCAGGACGAAAAACACGGTGCCAAGGAGTTTCTCTGATACTCCGGGAAAAAAATCGGCCATTATAGCGGAAGCTCCAGTTATATAGGCTGCAAGGTTTGTCTCTAGCACCACTATCATGATGATAAAGAAGGCTATCTTGAAGACATTTTTAAACCTGCCTCTGAACAGATAGACATTGAAAGCGCCGAGAATATCAGATGTCTCACCCATTGTCAGCATGATCTGGGCGATCATCAGATGAAGCAGCGCGCTGATAATATATGCTGTTAAAAAAGCTATAACGCCGCCCGCTTGGCCTACCTTGGATACGAAATACGGAATAGCCATGACTCCGCTTCCGATCCCGTTTCCGGCAACTATGGCTGCGGCTGTAAATACAGTCTTTTTCTTCATTGACATAGTCTCCTGATTATATTTTATCATCCATTAGTAAATTATTGTTAATTCTGTGCCTGTGGTTTAAGATAAGTGTATGCAAAACTTACTATTGCTCATATTTCCAATACTTCTTTTTGTTATAACCTTTTATTGTGCGACACTTTCAAAAAAAGGTCTTCTTTCCGACACTTTTCTTGACCTTGATCAGAGCAAGAATATCCAGGCTTTTGCCTGTTTAGCGATAATCATTCACCATGTCACCCAGCAGATATCGGTTTACGGAATGCGTCCCAAGGGACCTATCACGCTCTTTAGCTATATCGGATACCTTTTTACCGCCCTGTTTTTCTTCTTTTCGGGGTACGGCCTGATGACCAGCCTAAACACCAAGCCGGATTACTTAAAGAGCTTTTTAAAAAAGAGACTTCCGGCGGTTCTGATTCCTTTTTGGATCATCAATGTTCTCGCAGTCATTCTGGTTTCATTTCTCCCGGGGCCAAAGCTCTCTGCAAGCGAGATAGCATGTGCAATAGCAGGGGTCACTCTCATAAACGGCAATGGCTGGTACATAATTGAGATTGTATTTTTTTATATCATTTTTCATGTACTGTTTAGATTTGTAAAAAACCGAAAGCTTGCCACAGCTCTTTTGTGTATCGCCACCGTATGCATCATTGTCTATGGTTTCTTACAGGGACACAATACTGGAGGCACTCAGCCTCGCTGGTTTGAGGGCGAGTGGTGGTACAATTCGACAATTACTTTCGCTTTTGGAGTCCTTTTTGCAGGCATGAAAGACAAATTCTCAGCTTTTTGTGTTAAACACTACAAGCTGATGCTTGCTCTTTTTGCTGTACTGACAATAGTTTCAGTCAGAATAAGTGTATTTGCTCAGAAACATTTAGGTTACTACCATGAGGCTGTGCACCACGGAATGCGGGATGCATCCATAACGCTAGTTATTCAAAGTGTTTCTGCCATCATTTTTACAAGCTTTGTCCTGATCCTCAATATGAGGCTGTCAATAGGAAACAGAGCGCTTCTATTCATTCGCAATATGAGCCTTGAGCTGTTCCTTATCCACGGCCTTTTTGTGAATCAGATATTCGGCTCCCGTGAAATGAGCGATTTTGTCCGCTATACGGTTGTGTTTATATGCAGCATACTTTGTACTGCACTCATTGCCCCTGTCGTGAAATTTTTGGTGAAAAAGATTACGGCGCTCCTAAACACAAAACGAGTAAAAAACGACACCCTCGAGCAGGCAATCTTTGAAAAACAAAGAGCAAAGCTGATTAAAATTTTTGGCATAACAGCAGGCGTTTTAATAATCGCAGCTGTTATTTATTCCCTCTTTGGCAGATCCGTCATACTAAAAGGCGAGCACTCAAAAGAGCAGGCACAGCTTAAGAGTTCACAGGTCGGAGATATCGTCGAATGGGGCCACTTCGACATAAATCCTTCTATCCCCGGAAAAGAGCACATTACCTGGATAGTCCTTGAAAAAGACGATCAAAGCGCTCTTCTGATATCCGAAATGGGTCTTGCAGGAAGCTACTATCATCAGCATCACACGGCAATTTCCTGGGAGGACAGTGACCTGAGGGGGCTCATAAACTCTGATAAGTCCATTAAATCCTTTAGCAAATACGAGCGTCCGGACATGCTTTCCATAGACGGCGACCTTGTATCACTTCTGACCGCCTCGGAAGCTGAAAAGCTCTTTTCCTCGGATGTATCAAGAGAACTTCTCATCACACCTATGGCTAAAGCTCAGGGAACAAATATCAACGATCTGAGTAAGCACCACGAGTGGGATATGACAAATGTAAAGACCTCCTGGTGGTGGCTTAGGGGCGATAAGGGAGTATCTGCACTAACGGCGCCCATAGTTACCGTAGACGGAGTCATCTCTTTAGACGAAAAGTACGTAAATAAGCCGGCCGGGGCCATAAGGCCGGTCATAAGAGTCAAGATAAATCAAATCGGAGGGTGAGTATGGATCAGAACAACACCGAAATGAAAATAAAGACGCAGGACGTAGAAGCTTATCTATGCAGCAAATACCCGGGTCAGCGCTTTGAAGTTACGGGCTGTACTCCGATGGCCGGCACTGCCAGGGATTATGACGAGTGGTTCTACAACGCACTGGATGCCGACGGAAACGCCACAAATGAATCCTCCTTCGTCGCAAAAGGTATGCCTGATGGCGAATCCTATGAGCTCACAGATGATTTTTACGGCGAACTGATCCGTGACGAAATCGTAAGGAGCATTAAAAGAGCTACATCAGAAGCAGGCTTTGCAGCCATAGACGTAAAGGTCTCCTTCTGGGAGCAATTCGGCTCGGATGAGGCAAAAGACATGTCGGCCCTTGATGTTCTGACCGGCAAAATAAACGCAGGAAACGATATCAAGATCTTTTTGGACGGCTCAGAGCTTAAATCGTCTTCCTACGACAATGTGCTTCCGGCACTGGAAAAGGTCTTTTCCCAAAAGAGATTCATAGGAGACTACTATGTGGTGATATTAAAGGATAAAGACGCCGATCCTGCAAGAGATCGCCTTTATTCTGACAGTTTCACTCTGTAAGCAGCACTTTGCAGCACAAACCGATGGGGGATGGCTTTAATGAACAGTAATCTTACGATTGAAGAAATTGTTTTGATAAATAACCTGCTGTACGCTGAAAATCTCGGCGGTCCAAAGGGAACCTTTTTATCTCCCGGCCAGGAGATGAAAACCATAGGTGATTACGTAAAGGGAACGCTGAAAAACTCTGACCTTATCGAGGATGACAAGGAGTACAGCACCGGAATCACCGGCTCTGAGTACAAAGAGATCCTTGCGGCTGTAAATAAGAATCCGCACCTTAAGGATATGATCATAATGCAGGTTCATATTGAGAGCTCAGATGCCGGCGGCGGAAGAAGCGCTCTGCTCTACGATCCTGCTTACAACGAGGCCATCGTTGGCTTTAAGGGAACTGAGGGAGATGCAGAGTGGATAGACAATCTCTCAGGTCTGTGCAGAGTTCCCACAGCCTATCAGCAAAGCGCTCTGGACTGGTACAGATCCCTCGACCTTTCAGGCTACGATATCATTACCGTTACCGGCCATTCAAAGGGCGGAAACAAGTCCAAATTCATAACGCTCATGGATGAAAGCGTTGACAACTGCTTCGCCATGGACGGACAGGGCTTCAACGACGAATTCATCAAAAAATATGCCTCAAATATCAGGGAATATCAGGATAAGATCATTAATATCAACGCAGAGAGCGATTTTGTTAATATCCTTCTCAATGACGTGGGCAAAAGGACCTATTACCTTGGGACAAACTTCGGGAGACTTGGTTTTGTCGAGAATCACTGCTCAAACGCTCTTCTTTTCTTTGATGATCAGGGCGATCCTTCAGTTTGGAAAGCGCAAAAGCAGGATAAGAGAATGTCGGATCTTGACCATATGCTCAACAGCTTTGTAAGATCCTACCCTTCAGGCAAGAAAGAGATGCTCTACAACGCCCTTGCAAACATCATTGTCTGCGCCAAAAACAATGACTCCGAGGGCATCATCAGCTCTTTTACCGGAGAAAAATACAACGATAATACTGCTGACCTTTTGGCTTTCATTCTCAGATACAAGGAAGAAAAGCCGGAGATAATGGCTTCTCTACAGGAAATCCTGAGCCAGAACGGGTTTGATACCGCGATGCTGGGCGTAATTGACTTTGTTACCAATCATGAGCTCCTCATGGAGTTTGTAGGCGCAAGCCCAAATTCCATAATAGGTCTTCTTAGGCTTAATAATGCGCCAAAAGAGCTTGTTTCTTTCCTTCAAAACCACCGTGAGCTCTTTGATTTCCTGATCCTTACAGCCAGCAAAATGCGCTCAATAGATCCCACAAAATACAGGGGCGATGACATGACTCCGGATACGGCCGGAGGCTGGTTTAGCAGCTTTGCAAGGCGTACAGACCGGGGAAAAAAGGTTCTTATTGCGGCTTTCATTTTTCTGCTAATTTTGTTTTTCTTATTCTTATTTGTGGTACATTAATTGTGCTATAATTTTTTTATGAAACTATTTTTTAAAGCAGATAAGTACATAACAAGGGTGGAAAGCCCAAGAGTAAACAGCGCCAGAACACGTAAATCACAGGTTCTTTTATACATCGATAAGTATTTTGACATGTACAACCACGAATACCTTGGAAGTGTCTATACGGCCTGCAAGGAATATATTGAGGAGATGATGGACGAGGAGGAGAGTTCATCTTCAAACATAAGTCCCGAGGTGCAGGCCTGCACCACCATCATCAAGGGCCTTCAGGATTTTATCGGGCAGGGCAAGCACGAAGAGCTGCGCTACATGAAGCTTCTGGCAGCCAAGGAGGCCTTCAAGTTCTACTGTGCCATGATATCCAAGGTGACGGAATTTGAGATCATCGACAGGAAACAGGCCAAGAGAAGGATTACCAAATTTTATAACGAATGTGGTCTTGAGTGACTAAAAAGGGAAGGCTTTCGCCTTCCCTTTAATTATATCTTTATGTATGTTCTGATCAGTTGAGGACTACACTACCCCATGTATCTGCAGGTACAAGTCCGATATAGGTCTTTCCTCTGTTGATGGAGATCTCCTGTCCGGCTGAATTGTAGTAGTGTGTCATCCCTGTCTCGCTTCCCTTGGACCATGTGATAGGAATAGCCTTACCGTTTGTGATGTAGTATCCGCTTCCAGATCCGATCACGTTGTAGGTAAGATATCCGTTCTTATCGAGCTGGTTAAAAGAGACATTCTGCAAAATTACGTTCTTGAAGGTCATTACCTGACCGTCTTCCGCATCAGCATGAATTGATCCGTACTCATAGTAGTCGTAGGTTCTTGTTCCTGCATTAAATGCAAGTCTGCTCTTATTGTGTGGGAACACGTTTCCGAGCTCTACGTTGTTTGCAACAAGCTCGCTTGCAAGATCGGTATCGGCTCCGTTAAATACGAAGTGAGTTCCTCTCTCAAGCCCAAGAGTATAAGTGGTTGGAATTCCTGCCTTGGCAAATCTGCCAAGCATCTCCTGTCCGAATACATACTCAGTAAACTCTCTTGGCTTACCGTTCTTTATTCTGGAAAATCCTCCACTGATATGAGCTGCATATGGTTGAGCCAGATATGTGTTGATATAAAACGGACCGCCGTCATGGATAAGAACAGCATTGTACTCATCTGCAATCATAACATTTGTTGTTCTTGTACTGCGGATGCTTCCTGTTCTCTGAAGGTTTGTCCAATCCTTATACAGACACATGAGTCTGGTAATTCTTCCGTTTGCTGTGCTGTTCATCATCTCATAGACAACATCAGCCTCAGCTGTACCATAGTGCTGAAGAGCTTTCTTTTCATTGTCTACCATGATCGCTACAGGTCTCTGTCCGGCAATTCCATCGGAAACTTCAAGTCCCGTAAGCTCATTAGTTGCAGCATAAACCGTTGTAGGCAGCATAAATGTGAGCACTGCACATAATACCAAAGCAAAAACTGTTTTTAAACGCATAAAATGGGCCTCCTTTAAAATTCGGGGTGAGTAATATTCATTATATCATACAATTGCACTCTTTATACAGTTAATTGCTCGGTTTCTTCCTGTTTTTTCCATACATTGAGGCTTCTTGCACCTCTCTTTTCCCCGATAACAATGACCGCTACCGTTGCTATAATGGTCACAACCAGCATAAATGCTGAACCCTCAACACCAAAGGTCGGGTCATAGAAGAAGGTGATCTGTCCAACGGACGCCTCGAGCTTAGCAATGGAAAAAGAGCTGACGATTCCACTGTTGGGAAGTCCGAAAATTATATTCTGTGTATAATTCCAGCCTGCATGCGCCATCATAGGAAGCCAGATGCTGTCAAAGTAATATACGAAACATGAATAAAATACTGCAATTACAACAAGGTGAATGATTGGAATTACCGATACTCCGGGGTTGAAAAGATGCAGCGCCATGAAGATAACTGCATTACCGATTATAGCCACCCAGGGAGACTTATAACCTCTTCTTAACCTCTGATACAGGAAATTTCTGCACAAAAGCTCCTCAGAGGATGACTGGATAAACACAACAACAAACATGGCTATCAGTCTGATGATCGGGAATCCGTTATATGAAAGATGAATGTCGCTATGAAGAGCTGCAAATAATATACCCAGCGCATTCTCACCAAAGCCGATCAAAAGGCCAATAAGAAGCATCTTAAGAGTATTTCCCTTTGCCTCGGGCGTAATAGCTCTGAGAATAGGCCTGTTCAGCTTTGTTACAGCACAGTACAGGGCAAATATCAGCCACTGGAATATTGTTGATGCATACATGATAAACAAAGACCAGAAACCGTCGTCATTAACTGTTGGGTATAAGCTTTTAATGAGATATTCAAAAGGCGCCGCAAGAACCGACGCAACAATCATCAAAAAGATAAACAACAGAAAAATAACGAAAATACTGTCATGCCAGGTAAAGCCTTCGTTATGAATTCTCTTAAAGAATGACTTTTTCTCTACTACATTTTCTTCGCTCATAGATTACCCCCTTATCTTTTATAACCAATATCTGCAGCTCTTGCGTTAAGAAGAGCCTCGATATCAGCATGAGTATAGGTCTTAACACCACATTCACTAAACTTCTGCTTTACAGGATTTGAATCCTCGTAATCTGCATCAGTAGTAACATCTTCATAATTGTCATTTATCATGAAATACTCATAGTAATGAGTTCTCTGCTCATAATCGGCCTCAAAGTAATAATCCCTGATTCCGATGTGGTCCACATCAAGGCCGTCAACAGGAAGTACCTGATAATCAGTCTTATCATAGAGGTAAATATCGTTGTAAAGAGTAAGTGTCTCCTCACATCCGTAAAAGAACTTGTAGTCGCCCTTGGCATCCACATATGCATAATCCATGATATGTACTGCAGCTCCGGCTGATCCTCCGGATGAGATTTTTCCGTCAGCTTCAACCTGCAAGTCACTCCTTGACCATGCGTCCTGATCAAAGCAGATAACAAGCTCACCGTCGATATCCTTGATGATCATGTAGAGAGTAAACTCCGGATCAAAAAAGGTCTCAGTCAGCATCTCAGGGATTCCGTCGCTTCCGCAATCAATCATGGTATATGTTGTGTCGGAAGCTTTTTTGTATTCTGTTGATCCTTCAAGAGCACTGACGATTTCGTCCATTGTATAAGACTTGCCCTTTTCAAGGCAAAGAGATGTCTCAAGATAAGAGGTTCTGTCCCCTGCACCGGTGTACTTGGCCTTGGCATTTCCTGCCTTAAAGTCATCATAGAGAGATGACTCTGATTCAGTCTGCTGGCTCTGTGCATTCTCAGACTGCTCTGATCCGCTTTCTGAAACCTGCTCAAATAAAGAGCTGTTTGCCTGTGCATTGTCCGCACTCTTTCCACAACCGGCTAAAATAGCTGTCATCAGCACGCCTGCTACAACAGCTGTTGCGATTCTTTTTTTCATATTCCTTTTCTCCTCCTGTACTGACATAATTGTCAGACAATTTCCATAATAAAAAACTCTCAGGAAATAATCAACTTCCGGAGAGTTTTTTAATAGTTATTTATTATTGTCAGATTATTTGCCAAACAGGCTTGTTACCGTATTCATAATGGCTTTGTTCTTCAGGATCTCATCAAGAATGCCACTGAGCTGTGACTTCTCACCCTTTAAAAGAGCCATTGCAGCTTTCTTGGTATCTGCATCTGCAGCTCTGTAGAGTTCAAGGAGCTTTTTCTCTGTAGCTGTAACCTTTACGGATGAACCTGTTGTGCTCTTCTTAGCTGTTGTAGCAGGTTTTTTCGCAGTTGTAGTCTTCTTGGCTGTTGTAGCAGGTTTCTTAGCAGTTGTAGTCTTTTTGGCGGTTGTCTTCTTTGCTGTGGCCATACTTCCCTCCTCCTTGTGATATGAACGAAATTCTCATATATCCATAATATCCCAATTAAGGTCTCTCAACAATTCCCTATGGGCGTAAAAAATCCCCCACCGCTTAGCAAGCAATGAGGGGTTCTTTCCTCGTCAAATATCAAGTACTATAGTTACCGGTCCATCGTTTATCGATTCCACCTTCATATCTGCTCCGAATTCACCGGTTTGAACTTCAAATCCCCGGTCCCTGCACTCAGAAACAACAAGTTCATAAAGTGGTTTTGAAATCTCTGGTCTTGCAGCATCCGTAAACCCGGGTCTTCTGGAACTGCAATCTGCATAAAGAGTGAACTGACTTACTATAAGTAATTTAGCTCCGGCATCCTTAGGAGAAATGTTCATCTTTCCATTTTCGTCCTCAAATACTCTGAGTCCGCATATCTTGTCGGCAATCTTTTTTGCCTGCTCCTGTGTATCAGTAGTCCTTACTCCAAGGAGAACCAGAAACCCTTTATCAATCTCCGATGTCTTTATCCCGTCAATAGTTACTGATGCTGACAAAACTCTTGTGATTACCGCTCTCATGATCTCCTCCGGCTAAAACTTATTCAGCCTGAGAAATGATTACACTCTCCACAGTGTGTGCAAGTTGCTTCAGGCTGGCTAATATCTACTGTAATTACTTCTCCACACTCGTGGCAAGCTATATTCATCATCTGAGGGTTTACAGTTTCTGTTACAACTATTGTATCGACAGGATCTACTGTAACAGGGCTAGCTGCAAAGATGTGAATAAATGCAAAATGGAAAATAAGGAATGCAATTAACATGATTCCAAAAAATGTTGTTGCGATGCCAATAAAACTCTTTCTCATAACTATTCTCCTTAATATCTCGACGTGATTTGTTATGAGAAAATATTATCATCCGGTTTATCACAGAAATATCACACACTCATAAAAAGGCGCTTTCAGCCTCTTTTATCATGTCACTGAGCTCCTGGTCCGACAGATCAATTACCCAGGCCAGCATTGTGATATTGTGTGCATGTTCCTCCACAGAAAACTTTGGACACGTAAGATACGTATCGATCTCATCACAGAGTTTTTTCCTGATATCTTCTTCTGAACGCATGAGGCACCTCTCGAAATTGAGTGAGAATATAGTCTATATTCTGATTATACCTCATGTCTGTCCATTCTCACAATTGGAGCAGGCCATTTTTCAGATCTCTCAGTATTCCGAAGCACTCTCTTACTACATTATTGGGTACATACTGAGGCTCCATATATGCTGCAATACCGCAAATATCGGCGTCTGTCAGCTTCTGTGCCAAATGGACTCCCCTGAATACATGAAAGCCGTTTGTGACTATTCCAATATGCAGATTATCTGTGGATCCTTCCCTGTCTTCTATGATGGCCAGGGCGTTGGATATATTATCATCCGTATCAAGGGACTTATCTTCGGCTATAAGCCTATCCTGAGATATTCCCTTGGCTAAGAGGTAATCTCTGCCTCCTACGCCTTCGCTTACGGTTTCATTTACACCTTTTGCTCCGGTGGTGATACAGATGGTATCGCCATTTTCTGTTAGATATTCTGAGGCTTTTTCAAGCCTGTATCTGTATACAACGCTGGGTCCGGTGCTCCTCATCTGGGCTCCCAGAACAATTATATAGTCAAGGTTCTCTTCTCCCTTGTCGGAAAAATGCGAGAATATCGCAATAAAGCACACCAAAAACACGGCTGCAACTGCTGTAATAACAGCTATTGCGCCGTATCTGATGACTTTGGGAATTCTCATCCATCTCCCTTTCCCTGAGAGGAAAAAGCACAGTGCGAAAAATGCGCTTCCTGCCAGCCAGATGGTAAAGGAATAGGTTCCGCTCCCAACCATATATACCATGGCTGAGTACAATAAGCAGATTACTGCCAGTCCCAGCCATAGTATTCTGATCCTTGGTTTAAAAAACTTCATTACTTAGCTGCTGCAAAGCCTTTCTCAAGATCTGCGATGATGTCATCTATATGCTCGGTACCGATTGAAAGTCTGATGGTACTCTGTGTGATTCCCTGATCTGCAAGCTCCTCATCATTGAGCTGTGAATGAGTAGTTGTTGCAGGATGAATAACAAGGCTCTTAACATCCGCTACGTTAGCAAGAAGTGAGAAGATCTCCAGGTTGTCGATAAACTTCCAGGCTGCATCTTTTCCGCCCTTGATCTCAAAGGTAAAGATTGATGCTCCGCCATTTGGGAAGTACTTCTCATAAAGAGCATGGTCAGGGTGATCAGGAAGTGAAGGATGGTTAACCTTCTCTACCTGAGGGTGGTTTGCAAGGAACTCAACCACTTTCTTGGTATTCTCTGCATGTCTGTCAAGACGAAGAGACAATGTCTCAACACCCTGAAGAAGCAGGAATGCGTTAAATGGTGAAATAGTTGCGCCTGTATCTCTAAGAAGGATTGCTCTGATGTATGTAACAAATGCAGCCGGTCCTACAGCATCATAGAATGATACGCCGTGATAGCTTGGGTTAGGAGCTGCGATCTGTGGGTAATTTCCGCTTTCCTTCCAGTTGAACTTACCTGACTCAACAATGATTCCGCCAAGAGTAGTTCCATGACCACCGATAAACTTCGTTGCTGAGTGTACCACGATATCAGCACCGTGTTCAATAGGTCTGATAAGGTATGGTGTTCCGAAGGTATTATCAATTACCAGCGGAAGTCCATGCTTATGAGCGATCTCTGCAATGGCATCAATATCAGGAATATCACTGTTAGGATTGCCAAGTGTCTCAAGATAGATGGCTCTTGTGTTATCCTTGATCGCTCCCTCAACCTCTGCCAGGTTGTGAGCATCAACGAATGTTGTTGTTACACCGTACTGTGGAAGAGTGTGTGCAAGAAGGTTGTAGCTTCCACCATAGATGGTCTTCTGTGCAACAATATGTCCGCCGTTTGCAGCCAGTGCTTCGATTGTGTAGGTAATTGCTGCTGCTCCGGAAGCAACTGCCAGTGCTGCGCTGCCACCCTCAAGTGCCGCTATTCTCTTCTCTAAAACATCCTGTGTGCTGTTTGTCAGTCTTCCGTAGATGTTTCCGGCATCAGCAAGTCCAAATCTGTCTGCTGCATGCTGTGAATTCCTGAAAACATATGATGTTGTCTGATAGATCGGTACCGCTCTTGCATCTGTTGCGGGATCCGGCTGTTCCTGTCCTACGTGTAACTGCAGTGTCTCAAATTTGTAATTGCTCATACCATTAAATCCTCCGTTCGTGTTTTCTTGAAACTGATGATAGAGCCTGCGCCCCTTTACCGTCAATTAACTAAAACTTTTAACTGGCGATAAGTAAGCCATAAATCCCCCTACGCAGCTCTTTATCCATGTCATATTCCCTTATCTACAATTTCCCCATGTATCTCAAGAATATCGCTTATACTTATGGTCACATTCATATCAGCTAACCCTTCTTTTCGCTCTAAAACCAGCTTCCTGCTGACATTGTCGACCTTTTTAATAACTTCTGTTATTGTCTGATAGCTGCCTCCTTGCTTTAAAAGATCAGGCACAAAATAGGTAATGGACACCTCCGGAGCCCTTCCTATATCTATCTCTTTGGCTATTAAAGCCAGCTTCTGATCCAGGATTTCGAGCTCTGACCCATCCAGCTCTATCTTATTGTCAACCAGCCTTGATTCTTCCTCCACCATGTCGTCATATCCGGTAAGGGCAGCAAAAGGCGCAAACTGAGCAGCCCTGTCATAAAGACTCATATGCTTATGCACCTCGGACTGATGGTGCGGCAAATCGATTATATCCGCGTATATGGCCCTTGGATCGGGCTCATGGCCTGTTATACCCTTTGTCATCTAAAATCCCCTTATTCGGCCCTGTGGCCTCCTATTTGACCATTCCTTTGTATGGTGGTGGCGCCTTCACTGAGATTCATTCCCTTAAGTACTGCGTTCTTTCCAAATTTCTCCTGAAGTAAAAGAGTTGCTTTCTGCATTCTCTTTTCTTTTTCGTCAGCCTTTTTCTCTTCTTCCCGCTCTTTATCCCTCTTGGAGTAATCGGTAAAAAGATCCATCTGCTCAGGCTCTTCCGGAGGAATGTCTGACTCCTTTATTACTCCGGCTGCAACAACATTAACTCTCCTAATCAGCAGGTCAGGATCAACGATCCTGTCATAAAGCTGAGTCATTACCTCCATGATCTTTCGTGTTGAGCTGGTATATCTATCCAGATTGCCTGTACCATGGGCATGTTTTGGCGCCATTCTGCCATAGTAATCAGCTGTGACTACGCCTGTATATCTCTTACCTGTTGTGGCCACAGCATATACCGTATCCTGTGGAGTTCTGCCCTGATGCAAGACCTTAAGGCTCTCCCTGTCGTAACTGATTGTCAGTACAACCTGCTTGGTCACAAGATTCTTCCTTACCAGGTCAAGAACGAGAAGCTCTGTCATCTCTTTTACTATGAGCTTGCCTTTTTCTGCATTGTAGGGCTCCATGAGAACCTGTCCCGAGGAGATTGAGTTGTTCTCAGGCTTGTAGGACTTGATGGTGGATATCTCCGTCGGCTCCCACCCCCAGGCATGGTCTATCAATAGCTCTGCGTTTACGCCAAACTCTTTATAAAGGCGCTCCTCGTCCTGTATGCTGAGCCTTGCCACGTCTCCCATGGTATAGCACTGCATGTTCTCAAGGCGCTTTGATATTCCCCGTCCCACGCGCCAGAAGTCCGTAAGAGGCCTGTGGCACCACAAAAGCTCTCTGTATTTCTTTTCATCAAGCTCTGCGATACGAACGCCCTGTTCATCTGCCTGAACATGCTTGGCCACGACATCCATGGCCACCTTGGCCAGATACATATTGGTTCCGATTCCGGCTGTCGCCGTAATTCCGGTCTCTTTAAGCACATCTCCTATCATGGTCCTGGCAAGCTCATGAGCTGTGAGAGAATAGGTTTTCAGATATGCCGATACGTCGATAAAGCACTCGTCTATGGAATAAACAT
>JAEEGK010005334.1_pt1 | contig 31105 bp, 22 predicted proteins | sample 8958771 | NCBI WGS metagenome assembly JAEEGK01 (sample SAMN16246547, study PRJNA631951) | gut metagenome | biome: gut microbiome; feature: rumen; material: SC-attached | host: Bos | place: Iran: Karaj | collected 2018-10
ATCTTTTAAAGTATTTTCATCTTCTTCTTCTTCATCTTCATCTTCTCCTTTTTTTTTTTTAGGATGAGGAAATCTTGGAACATCACTTTTTAATTTAGTTTTAGGTTTTGTTATACTAGAAATTTTTTCATTAGTATCATTTTCTTTTATTTCTTTTTTTTCTTTTTCTAATTGATTAACAATTTCAATTAATTGTCTTTTTTCTTTCATAACTTTATTATGATCATTTACAAATAAATCATTCATTTTTGATATTTTATTTTTAATATGATCTACATTTTTTTCAAGAAATTCTCTTTGTAATTCATAATTTGATTCAAATGGTTTTACAATTTTATCTACTTTTTCTTTATCTAAAAAATTTCTTTTTAATAAAACTAATTCTCTTTTACAATCTTTATGATTTCTTGCTCTTTTCATTGAATTATATAAATTTTCTTGAAAGATTTTTTTATATTTTCTTAAATTTTCTATTCTTTTTTCAGTTTTTGTAATTTGATCTTGATGAATTTTTATTATTTGATGATTTGAACTTAATTCAATTATAATTGTTGCTTGTCCCAATTCACATGATTTAATTTCTCTTTCCATATCTTTTGCTTTTTTTTCCATTTGTTGTATTTTTCTTTCTTTTGGTTCTTTATTATGTTTTAATTCTTTTATTTTATAATGTAAAACATATTTAAATTTCTCTAATTCTTGATTATCTTTATCTAACTTTCTTTTTAATTCATTTTTATCTTTTATTGTTTCTTCTTTTTCCATTTTATCATTATTCATATCTCTAATTTGTTTTTCTAATTTTTGATTTTCTTGTTGTAATGTTTCTAATTCTGTTTTTTGTTTAGTTCTCTTTGTTTCTGTTTTTTTATTTGCATTTCTTATTTCATCAATTTCTTTTTTTAAAGCATCTTCTTGAGTTTTATGTTCTTCTTTAGTTGTTTCATAATATTTTTTTAATTTATCTAATTCTCTTCTTTTTTCTGCAATATCTTTATCATTATTATCCATTAATTCTTTTTTTTCTAATTCAATACTTTCTAATAATTCATTTTGTTTTTCTTCTAATTCTTTTATATCTTCATTTAATTCTTCAACAATTCTTGATTGATCTTCTCTTGTTCTTTGTTCATCTAATTTAATCTCGTTTTCTAATTTTGAAAAATTTTCAAAATTTTTATTTTTTTCATTTTCTAAATTCTTTTCTTCTGTTTTCATATCTTCTTCTTTAGCTTTTAAATTTCTTTCCTGTTCTTCATTTAATTTATCCATTTTTTCTTTATGTTCTTCTCTAATTTTTGCTAATTCTCCTTCATAATAATCAATTTTAGCTTGTTTTTTATTTTCTAAATCTTCTTTTTGTAAATTAAATTCATTAACAGTTGATTCATAAATTCTATCTTGTTCATCAATTTCATTTTTATATTTTAAATTATCTTCTTTAAATTCTTCTTCTTCTCTTTGAATTTCTAAATCTTTTTGTTTTAATTCTAATCTTAATTTATTAGCATTTGTATCTAAATATTCTTTAGGTATTAAAATTAAATTTTCAGGTTCATGAATTTCAATATCTCTTTTATCAGCACTTTTACTAACATTAACTAAATTAAAGAAAAATAAACATCTATCATTACCACATGAGAATACATGTGTCATATCAGAAGAAGCTTTAATTGCTCTTATTCCTTCTGCATTTGCTTGAAATTCAAAAATATCTTTTTGTTGTATTTGCATATATTTTCCATAATCAAATAATTTAATTGAACAAGTTTGATCATTTGGTGTTGATAAAATTATTAATTTTAATTCTTGATCAAATATCATTGATGAGAAATTTCCTTCTTCAATTACATCACATTTTAATTCAATTTTTTCTGTATCATCATCTAATTTTACAGCATCATCATCTTTTTTTTCTTCATAATGATAAATTTCTACTAATTCCTTTTCTGTTAATGCTAATAATTTTTTACTTATTTGATCATCCATTGTCATAATTTCTGAAGTTTTAAATTTTGCATTTTCCTTTTGATAAACAATAGGTTGTGAAAAATCATTTACATTCCAATAAATTACTCTACCATCTTTTCCACAAGTACTCAAACCTCTATCATCAAAATCCCAAGTTAATGATCTTACTTCTTCACTATGTTGAACAAAACCTTTATTTTTATTTTTATTTACAATTTCTTTTGAATCATAAACTTGTTTTCCAGTATAAAAATTAAAAACTCTGAAAAAATTTTTAAAACAAACTGCAATCATAGTACCAAATGAAGAGAATTTAATATCACAAGGTTGAAATACTCTAAATTCTCTAAATTCTGTTAAAGTATTATCTAAAATATCAACACATTTAATACAATTTTTAAATAAAATTCCTAAATGTAAACCATTAGGATGAAAAGCAACTTTTAAAGGTTCATCTTCGAAAGTAGCCATAGCTTCCAATTGTAAATTAACATAATTCCAAATACGAACTGATTTATCTTTACTACAAGTAGCAACTAATTGTTTCCATTTAGAAACATCAACAGAAACAATATCTTCACTATGAAAAGAACATAATAAAAATTTATAATTTGAACCATCTGTTATTGCATTATCATTACTCATATCTAAATGATAAATTTGTCCTGTTGCTGTTGCAATTAATAAACCAAATGTTTGTGATGTTTCATTTACTTTACTTGATGATAAACATAATACTTCCATTTGAGGAATATTTGCTACTGGACGAAATGATGATGAAGATTTTTCATATAAAATTTCCTCTTTTGTACATTTGTTTTCTAATTTTACTATAAAACCATCATCACGAGTTACAAAAATATTTGAATTTTTCTCAAAAATTGATATTCCTTTAGGAGGCATTTCAAAAATTGAATTCCATTTAATTAATTTTCTATGAGCTAAATTATCTCCTTTATATCTAGATACAAAATCAATAATCATAATATCACAACAATCATTTAAAAAAGCAACACAAGTAACACTTAACCAAACACAAGAAACAATATTAAATGAATTTTTAGAGAATTCTTGAAAAGTAGCAGCAGTGATTTCAAGAGGTTTATTTTCTTTAGAATTTAAATTAATAATAGCATAACCACCATCACCCCATACTGATATTTTTTCAGAATCATATTTATTAATAAGTATATTAGTATAATTAAAAGAAGCAGTCAAATTAATTTTTGGCATTAACTTTGGATTATATTTATTTTCTAAAGAATAAATAATAACCATAGAAGGAGCTTCAGGACCAATTAAAGCAGCAAGTAACCCAGAAGATAAATTAAGTGAAGAAGCAACAACTTGTAATTTATCACCTTGGAAATAAAAAGTTTTAGTTCTTCCAGGTTCAACAGTAAGATAAGTTTTATTAATGTATTTGAATATAAAATAAATTTTATCATTTAATTTTTGACTAATAAAAAATACTATACTATCATTTGATTCATCTACTGAAAATGATGTTATTTCTCTATATTCTGCTACAGCTGGAAAAAAATATTGAGCATTACGCTTTATCATTGATATTACACCATAGTATCCTGCTATGTAAGCACATTTATCTGGGGAAAAGTATTGAATACAGTTTGTTAGATTTGTACGTATTCCAAAAACATGCTTTGGAACTAAAGAAGCTGTTTGGGCTTTTGCTGTTATTGTTTCTTTTGTTGCCATTTTTAAGTTATCTTTTTATTAATTATTTATTATTATTTTTTTTTTGATTTTTTTGAGTTTATATTTTTTTATTTTTTTTTGTTATTTTTTTTTCTGAGTTTCTTTAATATTTTTTTTTCGATTATTAATTTAATTTTTTTCTTTTAATAAAAAAAAATAAAATAATTAAACATAACTTTAATACAAAATATGATAAAAGGATATAAAATCCTTTTTTTATTTATCATTTTTTTTCCCACAACATCCACCTTTTTCTTTTTTTTTAGTATTTTCAACTTTTAAAACCATTCCTTCCCCAATATCATTTTTTTCATTTGAAGAACCATTATTTTTAACAAATTTTCTATATATTTCTTTAATAAGTAAATAAAAAGATTCATTAATATTATAATCATCTTTAGCTGAAGTTTCCATAACAGCAATTCCAAGATTTTTTCCTAAATTAATAAGCATATTATTAGAAACTTGTCTTTGATTTTCTAAATCATTTTTATTTCCAATTAAAATAATAAATGCCTCTTCTTTACAAGCATTTTTTAAATCATTAAACCAATTTTCAACATTATCAAAAGTAGTTTTATTTGATATATCATATACAATCAAAGCACCATCAGCACCACGATAATAATTTTTTGTTATTGATGCAAATCTTTCTGAACCCGCAGTATCCCATATTTCTGCTTTTATTATTTTATCATTAATTTTAAATGTTTTAGTGAAAAATTCTACTCCTATTGTTTCTACATATTTTTCTTGAAAACATTTATTTACAAATTGCTGAACAATACTTGTTTTTCCTACACCTGCTTCACCAATTATAACTGTTTTAAATTTCATTGTTTCTTTTTCAGTGTTTGATACTTCACTTATCTCTAGATTTTCCATTTATTAAATTTTTTTTTAATATGAATAATTTTTTTTTTTAATTTATAATTAATTGTTTTATATATAAAATATATGAATATAATATTATTATATATATTAAAATATTAATTTAAAATTTTAAAATGTTTTTAAATAAAAAAAATAATTTAAAAATCATATTTTCTTTTACTTCTCTTATCCTTAATTTGATTATAAAGAATTGAAACTTCATCATCATTAAAAGATATATTTGGTAACATATGATATCTAAAATCACTTTTTTTACTTTTATTATATCTCTTTAAAGAATTAACTGTTGTAGTATGAGTAAGAGGAAAATTATCAAAATTATTATTATTAACTCTTTTAGTTAATAAATCTAATTTAGGTGAGAAAGGTTTTTTAAATGAATTTGATAAAAATTCAATTTCTTTTTTTATTCTTGCTTTATAATTTTTTGATGAATTATCTCTATATTTTATGAAATTATCATAAATTTCTGTTCCTATATTATTATATGAAGATTTATCAATAAAAATTGGTGCAATGATACTATTATCTAATATTTTTGATGATAATTTTCTATTTTTTAAACTACTAGTTCTAAAATTATTTGATTTTGTTGAATATGAATTTAAATCATTATTTCTTGATGAATATAAGATATTTTGTGAAGATGTTAATGGATTTAATTCTGTATTATAAAAAGTTGTGTTTATTGGAGATATAAAATCAGATTTTTCTTTTAAAGGTAATTCACTGTTTATAAGCTATTATATTATAATTTATTTTTACATTATTTAATTTTTCTCTAAAGGTATTCATTTTTTATTTTTAATATAATAAAATTTTATCGTTATTTTTATTAAATTATATAAATAATCTAAAATAAAAAAATATTAAAAGGATATTTTTATTGTTCTAAATGGAATTTTAAATTTTTATTTTATAGTATTTTAACTTATTATAATGATTAAATATTTTAAAAATTTAAACATTTTTAGTAAAGTCTATAGTGAAAAAATTTATTTATAAATATTTATAATTAATATATTTCTTATTTAAATATTGAACAAAAAAAGATATAATAAATTAATTATTTGTTCGAATTATTATTAGAACTTTTTTGAACTAAAAAAATTTTTAAATTTATTTTGTAAAAAAGATTTTTTATACTTTTCAATTTCCTTTTCATTATTATAATGATTTATTATATTTATATTGTTTATAATATAATTATTTTTTTTATAAGTAGGTAAATTTGAATTATTATATTGTGTTTTATTTTGACCTGAATTAGATTTAATAATTTCCTGTATTTTATTATTATTATTATGAATATAACTTAAATTTCTTTTAGGAATTTTAATTAATCTTTTATATTTTCTTTGAACAGAAATACTAATATCATTATAATCATTTAAAATTTGTGGTTCTTTAATTTTAATTTTTGGTCTATTCATTATATCAATATTTTCTATATTTCCTATTTTTTGTTTCATTTTATTTATTTTATAAGATAATTTATAATTTGAATTAGCATTTTTTTTTTCTTCATTTTCAAAAACCCTTTTATAATTCTTATTGATATATTCTTTTGTCTGAAAATTATTATTATCTTTGTTTTTATTACTTTTTAATTTTATATTATTTGTTGAATTACATCTATTATTATCAATTTTTTGAGATTTATTAATTGTTTGAAAGTTATTAATATTTGAAATATTATATAATGGAAGATTTATTTGTTTATCTTTTTCTTTTGAATTATTAAATGTTCTATCAATTACTTTGTTAAAATATGAAAATTTTTCATTTAATAATTTTTGCTCTTGCTTACTTTTAAATAAAATAGAGTTTTCAAAAGGTATATCATTTATACAAATTTTTTTCTTTTTATTTTTTATATATTTAGAAAAATCATTTTCTTCTTGAATAAAGGAATTATTAGTAGTATAATTCCTTCCTTGATATTTATAACTATAACTTTTCTTCATTAAATTAATAAAAATATTTTTTCAAATTTAAATAATATTAATAAATAATAATGTTCATTTATGAATTAAATAATTAGATACAATTTAGAAAAGATAATTAAAAAATAAAGAAAAAAATTTGAAAAAATAGCCTTTTAATAATATTTAAAGAATATCAATTTTTTAATTGTTACTTGTTTTTTATTAATTATTTTATAAATCAAAATAATTATAAGAATAAATATATTAAAATAATTAATTAATGCATCAAGAATTAGGAGAAATAGATAATAAACTTTTTAATAAATTTAAAAATTATCGTATATTTAATCATTCATTTTGTAATTTGAGAATAACAAATATAACAAAAGGAATAAATCAAAGATTAAAATGTATTTCAAAAGAATATAACATTTTAAAAAAAGCTTCAGAAAAAAAGGAAAAAAAAAATATATATAATTACTTAAATTTATCAAAAGAAAATAAATATAAAAGATTAAGAAAAAAAAGAACAAAATTCCCAACATTTGTAAGATTGAGACCATCAACAGTTAAATCTAAATTATTAAGATTAGAATCAATACATGATACAAAAAAAAAAACATTTTGTATTGATATAAATAAACATAAATTAAAAATGAGAACAAGTGTTCTTGGTTTAGTACCAAATTTCCCAGTTTTAACAAATTATAATAATAATAATAATAAGGATATTAAATTTAGTCCAAACTCAAGTATTTATTCTAGAAATACTAGTGTTTTAAATAATGAATTCACTCTAACGAAAAATAATAATAATTCATATTATCAAAATTTTGATATTTTTAAACAATTAAATAATGATAATAATTATAATGTTAATAATAATAATAATATTAATAATAATAAGAGTAATAATATTAATAATATTAATAATAATATTAATAATAATAATATTATTATTAATAATAATAATAGTATAAATAAAAGTTTGAGAACTAATACTAGAAAATATCCAAATGTTAAAATTAAAAATAATATTCCTAATCCTAAAAATAATAAAAAGAAAAAAAAAAAAATAAATTTTAAAAAATATATTCCTCATCCTATATATAGAAAATTAAATGATGCTTTATCAAATTCAAATCAATTAAAAAAAGAACTATTAATAAATTCAAATTCTTTTTCATATAAAGATCCATTAAAATTAACTGAATTATTAAAAGTTGAGAATAATAATAGTTTTGAAAAAAAAATAAATAAAAACATATTTCCTTACTTTGAATCTTATCCATTAAAAAACTCAAAAAATTCACCTTTTAGAACTATTTTTCCAAGTATTGATTATCTTGAAAATTTGAATTTATATAAAAGAATTACAAATTTAAATCCTATTTCTTCATATAAATTTAAAGATGAAATAAAAAAAGAAATGGAAATAAAAATAATAACAAAAGGTTTTGCACAAATAAATTTTGTACCAAATAATTATTTTCAATATGCTTATAAAAGACCTGAATGGGTTATTGAAAAAACAAAAAAATCAAGAGAAAAATTTGAAAATATTATTTGGAAAACAGATAAAAATAATATTGGAGGTCATACAATAAATTAATTTAAATAAATATATATTTCATTATATTTATATATATTTTGACAATATTAATTATATTATAATACATTAATTCTTTGTTTATTTATTTGATTCTATTTTTTCATAAATATAATGTGTAAATAACTAAGAATTGATAATAATATATAAATAAAAATATTTTTTATAATTTTATGATTTATAAAATTTTTTACTTTTTTTATATATATATTTTAATATTTTCCTAATCTACATTTAAATTACTTTTTATTAAATATTTTATGATTTAAAAATATTATTTAAATCATTCATATAATCTCTCTAAGAAAATTAAGTTAACAAAAATAATATTTTTCATAAAGAGAATATCCTCAAACAATTTTAAGATATTAAAACATTAATTTATAAATTCATTATATTTGATTTAATAAATTTACAATATCACTTATCCAAGCTCTTTTTTCAATATTTTTTATCAAACACATATTTATAACTTTTACTAACATTTTTTCTTTTACTCCAACATAATCATTTTCATTTAAAGAAACATCTCTTTCTTCAATATTCTTTGTAATAATATTAACTTTTCTAGTTTTAGAATAATTAAGAAAATCATCATTTAAATCTAGAAAAGGCATTTTTTGATTTAATAAAAAATAACAAATAACTCCAAAAGACCAAACATCTTCTTTATAATTATAAGCTTTTTGATGAATAATTTCAGGAGAAATATAAAATAAAGTCCCATAAGTTTCATTAGTTGATTCATAAAAACCAATAATTTTAGATAAACCAAAATCAATTAATTTTAAATTTGGTTTTAATTTATAATTAGTTTCATCATTAATATCATTATTATCATATGAAAGAATAATATTATCTATTTTTAAATCACGATGCATAATACCAAATTTATTTAAAGTTAAAATTGCATTTGCAATTTGTTTAACAAAATCATATATTGTATCTATATCAGGCCAATTATTTTGTAAATAATTTTGAAAATCTTCTTTTGCATATTCCATTACAATATAAATATGAGAAAAAGATTCAAAAATATCATAAATTTTTATAAAACAAGGAACTTCTATATTTTTTATTATTTTACAAATTGATAATTCCCAAAAAAAATATGAATGTTCTTCAAATGAAATTGAATATTCTTTTTCTATTTGTTTTATTGCTACTGTTTTATTTGTTTTTTTATTTTTGCCCATAAATATTTTACCAAATCCACCTTTTCCAATTTTACTATTTATTTCATAGAAATCTTTTATTTTTCTATAATTAATAGTTTTTATTAAAATGTTTAAAAATTTAGATTCATTTTTTTCATTATTAAAATTAATTTCAATTACTTTTGGATTTAATCCAACAATAAAACATATTAAAAGTAAATTATCAATTTCTTCAATTTCTAAGACTTTTTTTAAAATATATAAATCTAAATTTTTATATTTATTATAAAAAACAAATAAACAATTGCCACATAAATATAAAATAGATTTTTTATATGGGATACTATCTTTTTCAAAATCATTTTTTTTTTCTCTAATTCCAATTTCACATTCTCCTTTAAATAAATAATGTAATGATGAAGTTTTACTTTTTTCTATCATATTATCTTTTATTTCTTTCATTTCTTTTTCTAAATTATAAACTGATGATTTTGTTTCTGAAATTATAGAATTTTTATAATTATGTTTTTCATTAGAATGACTGAAATGGTTTTTTATATTTTGAAAGTCATTTTCAAATATTTCTAATTCATTTAAAATTTCTTCATCTTCATTTTTATTCAAATCTATGAATTGATATTCAATATTTAAATATTTTTTCAAATAAAAAAATAAATTTCTAGTAGGTTCTTTAATTGGATAAATGTCATTATAAATTATTTTATTATTTTCATCTTTAATATGTTTTTCTGAATGAAAATGTTTTTCAAATAACTTTAATTCACTTATTGAAAAAGGCTTATATTTATAAAAAAACATTAAATATAAAAAAAATATATCACTATTATTAAATTTAATTTTTTGGATAAATTCATCATAATTTAATTCTAAATTATCCATTTCGAAAATGCCAAAAATAATTTGATTAATTAAATCTAAATCTACATCATCTTTATAAAGATTTTTATATAATTGCATGTGATATGAAAATAATTGTACATCTTCAATTTTTATTATGTTATCATTGTCAAAATCAAGTATATCAAAAAATAAATGTAATCTTTCTTCTAATGTTCCATAATATAATTTTATAAAAAATGTTATAAATTCTCTTTTATTTAACTTATCCTTTAACAATTTTTTTATTGAAAGAAAAATTTTTTCTGATAGAAATAAAGGTAAATTTAAATAATGAGTAAATGAAATTATACTTAATCCTCCTTCCGATTTGTTTTCTTCTTCAATTTCTGTTATTGAAGAAAATACTTTTGAGAGAAAATATTCAAAAATTTTTTTTGGAATTGGTAAGATTAAATAATTAATTAATTTTGTAATACTCCATGAATATACTTTTGACATTTTTATATTAAATCAAGTGATAAATTTTATATAATAATATTTACAATAATATTTAAAAAATATTTTATTATAATAATAAAAGTTTAAAACTAAATTTTATTCGATAAATAAATATTGGTATAAATTAGTTTGTTTAATTATCTTCATTAATATTTTCTAATATTCTACTTGTTATAGTAGTATTTTTATTATTATTTTTTTGTTCAATTCTTTCATTATCAAGATTTTTCACTTTTTCATAATATTTTTCATTTTTTTTATTATATTCAACAATCTAAATATAATATTATTGATAAAATTTTATACTTCTTTCTTTCTTATTATATAATAACTTAAATCTTCTTCATTATTTTCTAAATCACATAAATTATTACTACAAATTTTACCCATTTAAATTTAAATTTATATAATATCATATAAAAAATTATTTAAAAAAAATTAAAAAAAAAAGATAAACCAAAACCTAAATAATAAATAATAAAATTCCACTTTTTATTAAATAAAAATAAAAAAAAAAAATTATTTCCAAATTTTAATTTCCTTTTGTTCTAAACTCCCAGTAGCAATTCTTCCATCAGGTAATTCCAAAATAGTAATAATCCCATTTTCATGAGCTTTTTTTTTTTCAGATATAACTTTTAAATTAACTAAATCCCATTGTCTAATACATTTATCATTTCCTCCACTTAAAAGTGAACCATCTTTTAATAAACAAACACTCCAAATAATATCATCATGAGCAAATATTTGACTTTCTAATTGTTTAGTTTTTGCATTAATAATATGTAAAAATTTATATCCACCAACAACAAATTTAATAGGACTAATAATAACCATTCCATTAGTAGACCAACAATCAATATTTTTAATAACACCAACTTCAACATAATCACCAATTGACCAAAAATGAATAGAATGATCAAAAACATTATTAACTAAACAATTTTGTATTTCAATTAATTTTTTTAAAGCATCATTATATGTTATTGTTTTAATACATTTAAAATCCATTTCATTATTTTCATTATTTGCTCTCCATATTTTTATAGTTTTATCAAATGAACATGACGCATAATCTCCATTTGATAATTCAATTAAAACATCTGTACAAGATGTATGACCAATTACTGTTGTTATTAATTTATATGTCGTTAATCCTATTTCCCATATTTTAAATGAAGTATCTCTTGAACATGATACAATAAAACCATTTTTTAATTGATTTAATGAAATAATCCAATCAAAATGTGCTGGAATTTTTATTTGAGGATTAAAATTTGATAATTCATATATTATTATATATCCATCATATGATGCTGAAGATAATCTCTTATCTTGAAGGATTAAAAGAAAACAAATTCCTGATTTGTGTTCTGTTAAAAGTTTTGATATTTTCATTTTTGATATTTCGTTATGAGAATTTATTTTTAAGGAAAATATTGGATTTTTTATTATTGAATTAAAATATAATGTTTTTAAAAATATGTTTATTGAATTGTAATAATTATGGTTTTCTTTTAAAATTTTTAATTCTTCATGATTGAAATTTGAATTTATTTTTAAATTTATTATTATTTGGTAATTTGGGTTTTTTTTTGAGTTTTTATATATTGAAAATAAGTTCATTAATACAGATGTTATATTATTATTTTTGTTTTTAAATGCATTTATTGAACTTTCTATTTTTTCCAATGTTAAAAGTAAATATTGTTTTGGAATTAAATTTATTATTTTTTCTTTCTTTTCTATTATATTTTCCATATTTTTTTTTGATTGTATAAAATCATTTTCCATTTTATTTAATTCTTCATCACTAAAAATAAGATCATTAAATAAATTTGTATTATGATTATTATGAAATTTATAACATTGATTACAAAGATTAGAAGTACATTTTAAACAATATCCAATAAATTTTTCATTATGAATTAAACAAATTGAATCATAAGTTATTGAATCATAAATTCTATGTAAAACAAATTCTTTTTGATGTATTTGGATACAATCATTACAAAATATTTTTTTACAATTTGAACAAATATTATTAGAATCAAAAGATTTAATATGAGGACATTTTAAAATATTAATAAGATATTTTAAAATAAATTCATTAATTGGAATTTTATTATTTTGTTTACAACATATTACATCAATATAACAATTTCCCTGTTCAGAATAAATTTTAATAATTGGAATATGAAGACAAAAAGGACATCTATAAAAATTAAAATTATTATGATTTTTTTTTTCATCCATTTCTTTTTTCTTTTTTTATATATTAAAAAAAACAAAAAAAAAGAAATTATAAATAAAAACAAATTTTTTATTATTTTGTAGATTTTAATATTTTAACAATCAAATAATAATTATTTTTTAATATAAAAAATATTAAATTAAACCTTGAAACATTGATTTTAAATTATTTAATAAACCAGGATTTTCAGAAGCTTTAAATCTATTAATAATATCACCAATATTTTCTAAATCAACTTCAATTTTCCAAGTTTGAATATCTAAATTTTTTAAAAATCTATCATTATTAATTTTATCTTCTTCTTCATTAGTATTAATTTCATTAATAATTTTTTGTGAAGGTAAATAAGAATCATAATTAAATTTTAATTGAACCATAATTTCACCAAAATCTTTTTTTTTATCTTCTTCAACTGCAGCTTGAGTATTATTTAAATTACAATCATACCATTTAAAAAAATCATATAAACAAATAGTAATATCTCTTTCACAATTATCAAATAATTTTATCATTTGATTTTTTTGAGTTTCTAAATCTTCAACAATTGCTTCTTCATCAAATAATTGTTGATAACCATCAATTTCAACTCCATTTTTATTATTAATTACATCTTTTTCTTTATAATCTTCAATATCACCTCTTAATTTTTCTACTTTTTTACATACTTTTAATAATTCTTTTGCAATACCAAAAGTTGTAGTATCTCTATTTTTCATAACACTTTCTAAACTTTTATTATCTTTTGATATGAAATCTTTATTATTTTTATTATCATAAAATAAAAATTTAGAACAATTTGCAATATTACCATTTTTAACTTGTTCATTATAACTTTTACAATGTTTTAATAAATCATTTTTTGATATTACTTTACCATTACAATGTGAATATAAAGCTTTAATTCCAATAACCCATAAATCATATTCTTTTTCATTTTTACAAGTTAAATCTAAAGTACAATATTCATTATCTTTATTATAATAATAAATACTAAAAGAAAAATCTTCTAAAGCTTTAACGGGATAATTAATAAAATTTTCACTGACTTGACCAAGTGAAATATCTTTAATTGATTCAATTAAAACATTTGCTTCATCAATTGATTTACTTTTAGTATACCATAAAATTCTTTTAAAATCATTACTTAATTGAAATAATCTTAAATGTGTTAATCCTTTTTTAGTATGTTTTAATAAATTTGATCCTATACACATAAATTTAATTGCAATTTGACTTTCTATATGACGTAATGGTTCAATTTCAACAAATAATTTTCTTCTACCATCAAAAAGTAAGTTTGATATTTTATTAGTGTTTTTTTTTCTTATATAAAATACTGATTTGTTTTTAAATTCAGTTATTGAATTTATGTCTATTGTTTTTCCTGATAAATCTAATATTTCAAATTCTGTGTCACATAAACTTTCACATGAACACATAAACATAAATTTCACATCTTCTAAACTCATATCTTGTGGTGACCAGGAAACTTGACTTTCTTTATCTTCAAATATTAATGTTACTGTTATTTTTTCTGGTTCTTGTTCATAATCAATTAACATTTTGTTTACAATTATTTATTTGATTTTTAATTTTTATATTTTTATTTTTTAAATTTTTAATAATATATTTTTATTGTTTTCAATATAATAAAATCAATATTTTATTAATAAACAAAGGTCATATAAAAAACATATAAATAAAAACTTTAAAAAAAAAAATAAAAAAAAAGAAAAATATAAATAAAAATGTCAAATGAAATGAATAAAAATCAAACGACTCAAAATCAATATGAATTAACAGAAAAATATGTAATTAATCCAAGTGACAACAATTATGCAAATATAAATCCAAATATAGATTCTCAACAACCAACAATTCTGCCTCAAGGTGTAATATTAATTCCAATACAAAATAATGAATTAGTACAAATAAATGAAAATAAAAAAGTTTATAGTGATAAACCATATAGTATGTGTCTTGCAATAGTAGTATTAATTGTTAATATTTTTTTCCCTGGAATTGGTACAATTATTGGTTCTTATGGAATAAATAATCCTGATTATCAAACTTCATTTTGTTGTCATGGTGTCTGTGAATTATTTTTAAGTTTTTGTATTATTGGTTGGTGTTTTGCACTTTGTCATTCTTGCTTATTTTTATCTGTTGCTGCTAGTGGAAAATGCTTTGAAGAATATTATGAAACTACTAAATTAGGGAATATTTAAGTTTTTTAATTGTTGTTATTAGATGATATATGTTTTTTTTTAGTATATTATTTTATTATTTTTTAAATTATTTATCATTAATTAAAAAGTTTATTTTTTTATTTTTTTAAATTTTTTTGGTTTTTTTTATTTTAGTTTTCGGGAGATAAGTTTTTTTTTGGTTTAATTTTAATAAAATGAAAAATTCTTTTATGAAAATTTATTATTATTTTTTTTGTATTATAATTAATATTTTATATGTTATTTAATAAAGAAAAATTATAAATGTCAGACACTTTAAATCAAATGATAAAAGATTATTCTGATAATACAAAAAAAAGTAATTATTACAATAAAAACATTCAACAAAATAAAGATTATATTTCATCAACTAATAACAATAATTCTGATATAAATAAAAAAACATATATAAAATATAATTCTCCATCACGTGATTATAAAAATTATGAAAATTCATCTTTTTTATCCCCAAAGAAAAGAAGATATTTTAGTGAGAAAACAGAAAGAATATTAAATGATATTAATGAAATTAAAAAACATTTAAATAAGAAAATTGAATCATTATCTTATTATAATATTCCAAATAAATTTAAATCAAATGTTAAAAATGTAGAAGAAGAAAATAATTATCAATATAATAATTATAATAATAATAATTATTATTATAATAAAATACCAAATTCTCAATATAACTTTAATTATCAACCTGGAAAAAAATTTATGAATTATTCTTTTTCTATTGAAAATTATTATAATCAACAACCAAATAAATATTATAAACCTTGTAATAAATTAAAAAAAGTAAAAAAAAATTGTCCAAATAAAAATAGAAGTTTTATTGAATTGAATTATAAAAATAGAAATAAAACTCAAGATGAATTTTATGGAAATAATTTAAAAAGAATTGATAATGAATTTATTAATTATATGAATATAATGATTGGACTTAGAAATAAAAGATTAAATCAATGGAGAAGAGAATTTAATGAAGATAATTACAAATATTAAATTTTTAATTTTATTAACAATTTATTTTTTATTTAATTTTAAATTTTAAAAATAAAGAATTAATTATTTTTTTGACTATAAAAATTAAATAAATATAATAAATAAAATATAAAGAATAAAAATAAACAAATAATCTCAATATGAAATTTGGTTTAAACAATCATTTTAATATTATAAAATATAATCAATCAAAACCACAACAACCAATATCTATACCAAACATAGAAAAAGATCATTCAAAAAATTTAGTAAGTTCTTTTAGAAATACTATAATAAAAACGAAAATAAGTAATTCAAATTATAAAACCTCAAAAAATTCACCAGATAAATTTTATTTTGAAAAATCAAAAAATATAAAAAATAAAATAAATCAAATAAATCATTCAAACATAAATAACAATAATTATAATAAAATCAATCTAAATTCAAATATTATTTTAAATAACAATAAATCAAATGAAAAAAACATTGATAACTTATTAAGAAGGAAAATTATAAAAATAAAAGAAAAAAAAGCAATTACAATGGGAAATACATTTATAAATAATAGTTCAAATTATATTAATCAATCATTAAATTATAATATTACTTCAGGTAATTTTAATAATTATTTACCATATACAAATTATAATAAAAAAATTAAAAGTAAAATCACACTTGAAACAAAAAATAAAATAGCATATTCAAATTATCAAAAAAGAATAAATTCTTCAATTGAAGATGATGAAAAAAATTCATATACAAATTCAAGTAGAGATACTTTTTTAATACCAAAAAATTTATCATCTTCATCTTCAAAACATAAAGGAATATTACATACTAATTTTAATACAATTCAAAATAAACAAAATAATTTAATTTTACAAAGTCATTTAAAAAATAAAAATACTGCAATTTTTAATTCAACAATACATTCAATTTATAAAAATAAAATCCCAAATAAATCTCCAAAATATAAATTAAATATTCATGTTAATAGTAAAACTTCTTTTCCAACACAAAATAATTCAAGAAAAAATTCAAAAGAAAAAATAGCAATTACTAATATTAATAATAGTAATAGTAATAAAAATATTCATCCAAAAGCAAATAATAATATTAATAATTATTTTCGTAGTCCTTTAAATCAAAGAGAAGAAAAAAATAATAATGATGATAAATATAAACCTTGTAATCAAAAGGCTTTAATTAATGTTGGTAAAATTAAAATGAATGATTCTTCAAAATCTGTTATAAATAGTAAATCAAATTCAAAAGAACAATCAAAAAATAATTCAAAAGAAAATATTTTAAAAAAAACTAAAATTCCTGAAAAGAAAATTACTGTTTTAGAAAGTTTATTACATTCAAATATTAATAAAGATAATAATGTTTGTATTAGTGAAAGTTATAATACAGGTAAAATTGTTGTTATGAAAAATAATTTTCATAAAAATAATGTTATTAATGTTGATGAAGTTAAAAAAAATGAAAATGAAATTATTGAAAAAAATAAAAATGATAATTCTGAAAATAATACAATAAAAGTAAATAAAACAAATGGAAAAAATAAAGAAAATATAATTCAAAAAGATAAAAATGAAAAAGAATTAAATGAAAAAATAAAAAATACAAAAATAGAATCAAAAATAAATTATTTTTCACCTCAAATAGAAAAAGAAAAAATAGAAAAAATAGAAAAAGTAAAAAAAGAAAAAAAGACTCCAAAAAAAGAAAAAAAATCTCCAAAAAAAGAAAAAGAAACAGAAACATCAAAAGAAAAAAGGGAAAAAAAAGAAAAAAACAAAATACCAGATCACGATATAGAAACATCAGAAAATTTAAAAGACACATTATTATATTATTTAAATGCAAATATAGATATAATTCCAAATCAAAACTCATCAAATTTAAACGAATCAACAGATTCATATCAAAGTATAACAAAAGATTCACAAAAAAATTTATCATATTTAAAAGACAAAGAAATAATATCATCATATATAAAAGAATACTTTTCAAAAAATGGAAATTATCCATCAACAAAAATGAAATTTTATAAATATGGTCGTTTATTAGGAAAAGGTGCTTTTGGAAAAGTAAATTTATCACTTCATATATTAACAGGAAGATTAGTAGCAATTAAATCAATAAATAAAACAAAAATAACAACAGAACGTCAAAAGTCAAAAATTCAAATAGAAACATCAATAATGAAAACATTATCAAAATCAGATCATATAGTTAAAATGTTTGAAACATATGAAACACAAAAGCATATTTGTATAGTAATGGAATATATTTGTGCAGGAGATTTATTAAGTTATATAAGAAAGAGAAGTAAATTAAATGAACAAATAGCAAAATATATTTTTAAACAAATAATATTAGGTCTTCAATTTATTCATAATCATAATATTGTACATCGAGATATAAAATTAGATAATATTTTAATTGATTTAGATAATAAAATTAAAATTTGTGATTTTGGTGTTTCTAAAAGAGTAGTTAATAATGATAAAATGTTTGATCATTGTGGAACTCCAACTTATATTGCACCTGAAATATTAAGAAATAAAGGATATGAAGGATATGGTGTTGATGTTTGGTCTTCTGGTGTTGTATTATATGCTATGTTAAGTGGTACTGTACCTTTTAAAGGAAATGATTTAAATGAATTACATGATGTTATTATGAAAGGTAGTTATAAAGAAATTAAAGATATTTCTAATGAAGCTTCTCATTTATTAAAATGTATTTTAGAAGTTGATCCTAGAAAAAGAATTTCTGTTAATGATATTTTATTTCATCCTTGGTTAATTGATGTTGATGTTAATAATTTTTCTTGTTATAATTTATTTACTAATGCTGAAAGAATACTTTTAGCAAAAAGTAATGTTGATTATAGAGATATAAGAAATAAAGATGATATGATTGAAAATTTTAATATTAGAAATTTAGATACTGAAGAAGAAAGTGAAAATAAAAATGTTAATACTAAAAGTTTAATTTTAGCTCCTTTTAATTCATCTTATATAATTAATGATGAAAGTCAAATTAGTTTAATTGATAATATTAATGAAGAACTATTTATTAAAAATAATATTATTAAATTTAGTGTTAAAGTAAAGGAATTAAATAGAATTTATGAATTGAATAATAATGGTGAAATTGATAATGGTGTTGTTATTTCAATGGATACTAATGAAAAGAAATATTATAATAATATTAGTCCTTCTCCTTATAATAATGGAAGTTTCTATAGTAAAGGACAAAGTAAACCTTTTAGTCCAAATAATGAATTAGATGATAATTTTAATAAAAAAGATATTAAAGATAAAGAAAAAGATATTAGTGAAAATGCTTTAAATGAACTTGCTAAATTAGGTTATTTAAAACCTTATGTTAGAGAATGTTTACATAATAATGAAAAGAATTATGCAACAGCAAGTTATTTTTTATTAGTAAAATATTGTAATTAAAAAATTAAATTTTCATTTATTTTTTTTAAATTTTTGATTAAAATTTAATTTATTAATTTTTATATTCAAAAATAAAATGGAAATAACAGAATATCATGAAATAATAAAAGACGAAAATGAAAAAATTGCATTAAAAAATATAAAAAATACTTTATCAACAATAACAGAACCAAATGATAAAGAATTAATAAAACCTGAAATATTAACAAATGATGATTTATTAATTCATTTTTTACGAGCTCGTAAATTAGATATTGAAAAAACAAAAATAATGATATTAAAATATTTACATTGGTTAATAGATTCAAATGTAGAAGATATATATTTAAATTATAATATACCAAATTTAGAAGAAGTAAAATTATATTATTTACATGGATATCATAAAACATCAAAAGAAGGATGTCCAATATTTATTCAATTTATAGGTGAAATTGAAGTAGAAAAATTATTTAAAATAATTCCAAGTTCAGAATTAACAAAATATTCAACAAAATTATATTCAACAATGGAAAGAGAATTATTTCCATCTTGTTCAAAAGCATTTAATAAATATATACATGGTTTAGTTTCAATAATAGATTTTAAAAATATGTCAAATAATATGTTTAATAAAAAATTTCATACTTTAGTAGAAAGTGATTTATCAATTTGTCAAAATTATTTTCCAGAATGTTTAAATACTGCAGTTGTAATTAATGCAGGATTAATTTTTCAAGCTGCTTATACTTTATGTAAACCTTTTATTGATAGTAAAACAAGAAGTAAAGTTCATATTTTTGGAGATGATTATCAAAAATTTTTATTAAGTATTATTGATGAAGAAAATTTACCTACTTTTTTAGGAGGGAAATGTACTTGTGGTGATGAAGGATGTATGTGGAGTTATGAAGGTCCTTGGAAAAAAAAAGCTAATGAAATTGTTAGTGATGATGTTAAAAAAAAAAGAAGAGAAATTATGATTAAAAAATTTGGGGAAGATTTTTTAAAAGGGAAAAAAATAACAAAGAAAAAAATTACTTTGAAAAATCCGTAAGTTTGTTTTTTTTCTTTTCATTTTTTTTTTTGGAATGTTTTTTTTTTGTAGTTTTTATAATATATAATTTTTTAATTTTTTTAATTGAAAAATTATAATAATTATTAAATTTATTTTTAAATTTATTTGTTTTTTTATATAAGGAATAAATAAAATAAAAAATAAAATTAAATTTATTATTTAAAATGATTAATTATAAAAACCTTACTTTTTATAAATAAAGTAATATTAAAAAAAAAATTGTTTCTTAATTTGATGATATTTTCTTTTTTTCGTTAATTTGTTTCAATGTAATCTTTAAAGGTCTTTTTGTAAAGAAATGATTATGTTCAGATAAAATTGTATTAAATTCTTTAATATTTTTAAATATACCATATTGCTCTATATTTTTTGGTTTTTCTTTTAATCTTCCTGTTAACAGTCTTTCTTGATAATTATGGAAATCATAATTTAATTTAATTTGAGTATGATGAATATTATTTTCTGAAAATGCTTGTTTTAAATCTTTTTTATTTCTTTTTTTTGTTGAATTTATTGTTCTGTAAAAAAAATCTGATTTTATATTTTGAATTGGTATCTGCTTCATTTTTGTTTTTTCTTTTAAATCTTCTTCTTCTGAAAATTGTTTTAGATTTGGAAATAATCTTATTTCTTTTAATTTTTTTTTTGATATGTGTTTTAAAGATTTTTGAAATAATTTTTGTCTTAATTTAGAAATTTGTCTATTTTGTTGTTCTATATAATAAATATATTTTAATTCTCTGATTTTAAATTCCTCATTTTTCTTTTTAAATTTTGATTTTAAGTATAAAAGTGTTGATTTAATATCAGGATTTATATTTTCATTATCTTCAGGAATAAAAATTGCTTTTTCTTCTAATTCTTTTATATAATGTTTTAACTCATTTATTTCTTCTTCTTGTTTAACATTTAAATTTTCAAAATATTTTTCATCTTCATTTGGTTTTTCATATATAGTATTTAATATATTAATATAAATTTGTTTTAATGTTTCTTTTAGATTTTCTTCATCGTTTTTATTATTTTCTATATATTTTTTAAGTATTATAATGATTGATTGAAAAATATCATCAAAATTATCATTTATAATAAAATCAATATTATTTATATTATTATCTGACATATTTATGATAAATAATCAATTAACTACATTTTATTTTTTTTATTTATAAACATTTTAAGGGAATTATTGAAAATCTAATTAATTCAAAAATTAAAATATTTAATAAGAAAATTTAAAAAAATAATATATATAAATCTTATTAAAGAATTTAAAATTGAGGAAAAAAAATATAATAGAAAATTAATTGAAAAATTGAATATTGAATGAACTATTCAAATATCAATTTCTTAAAATTTAAAATATATTTAATGATCTTAATAGGTTAAAGATATTTTTTTTATAAAATTAAAAAAATTATTAGAAATATTTTTACAAAATTTTTCTGTTTTATAATCTTTACATAAATAAAAATAAATTTTTCTAATTATAAACTACCTAAATTTAATAATAATAATTAATTATGGAGTTTTTATATTTTGTAAATAATTTATAATATCATTTAACTCTTTAGAAATTAATTTGTCAGATATAATACTTTTTTCATTTTTCCCTTTTTTTTTAAATATCTCAGTTATTTTATAATTATCACTATTCATAGTTATTACAAATAAAATATTAGAAATATTAAAAGAATATTTTTTAGTAACCTTACAATATTCCTTATTAATTTGTAAATTCAATTTAAGTAATAATTTTTTGATTAAATTAAGATTCTAAAAAATTAAAAAAATATTTTTACAGATTTATTATTTTGAATTCTTTCAAGATTATTTTGATATGAGTCATTTATTTCATCTTTATCAATTCTTAAAATTCCATCTTTAAAACTAACTAAAGGGTTATTTTCATTTAAATTTAAATTATTTTCGAGTTCATTTTCTTCTTTTCTATTAGTTTTAATTCCTATAATTGTATTTGAATTATTATTTAATATTTTTGAAGGTGAATTATTTTTTTCTGTTAAATAGTTATTTTCAAATTTATTATTATCAGAATAATTGATAAAAAGATTTCTTTTAAAACCTTTTATATCAATAAAATTATTTTTATCGAAATTTTTCATTATGTTTTTTAATTTCTTAAAATTTTGTATTAAATTATCAACATTATTTAAGGGATTAAATAACTTATTTTGAATTACCTTATTTGGTAAATAATTATTGGATTGTTGTAATTTTTCTTTTACATTTAATAATGGAATATTAATGTTATTTATTTCTTTTTTTTCTAAGTTTTTCTTTTGAATTAATATTTTATTATCTTGACTATTCAATCTTTTTCTATTTTCTTCTAGAAACATATTTAATAAAAATATTCAAGATAAATTTATATTATTTTAATTAAGAAGTTTTTAAAATACAAATTACAATATTAAAATAATAAAATTATACTATTTTTACTTTAAAATTTTAAATAATATTTAATTAGAAAAAAAAATCAAAAATAATATATAAAACATTTATAAAAAACATTTCAACTTCTCCAAAACCTCAAAATAAAAAGTATAAAAACCTTGAAAAAAAATATAAAAACAAAAAAAACTCCAAAAAAAAAAAATTAATAAAAAACAAAACAAACCAAAAAAACAAAAAAATCAAAATTAAACCAAAAACAAACCCCAGAAAAAAAAAAGTAAAAAAAAAAAGAAAAAAAACTATTCTAAATCCAAACTTTTAATCAACCCAATAACATTTTTACTAAGTAATTTCTCATATTTCATTTGTTCAGGTTTTAAATACTTTCCCATTTCCCAATGTCCCTGTAGCCAAAAATCTTTTTTCCCATCTTTAAAAACTCCATATCTAATATTTCCTCCTTTGACTTTAATACCAATTCCATTTTGTTTTCCTTTATCCCAGAATCCAACATAAGCAATTAAAGGTTTTTTATTCCAAATAAAAACTCCAAAACCATTTTTTAAATCTTTATAATAATTTCCAATATATTTATTATAATTTCTCCAAGTAAAAATTCCTAATCCATGCATATTTCCATTTAAAACTTGTCCATTATAAGTTCTTTCATCACCATATAAAATACAAGCATAACCAGTCATTTGATTATCTTTCCATTCACCTTGATAAATTGTACCATCAGGCCAACGATAAAGCCCAATTCCATTTCTTTTATTATTTAAAAATTCTCCTTGATAAAATGTTTGATCATCCCATAATTCACTTCCAATTCCAATTAAATTATTTCTATTCCATATTCCTTCAAAAAATGAATTTGATGTTTTATAGTAACCATAGCCTTCTGGAACATTATTTTTATATTCTCCTCCAAATATTGATGATGTTTCACTATTGTAAAATTTACATATTCCATTTATACGATTGTTTATAAATCTTCCTATTAATTTACTTTTATCTTCCCATGTTATTATACCAAAACCATTTTTTTTATTTGTTATTTGATCTTTTTCTCCTTTGAAATTTGTTCCTTTTTCTAATTTTTTTAAAAAATAACCATGTATGTCATCTTGACTTATATAACGTAATGTTGTTTCTTTTCTTTCATATTGGATTTTTGATATTAAAAAGGATTGAGGATTTTTTAAATTTTTTGATATTTCTTCATAGGAAAATTCTTCTGATATTTTATTTGATGGAGAATTTGAAGAAATTGATTTTTTATCATTTGTGTTTGTGTTGTTTAATGAAGAATTTTTTGAATTTGAAATTTGGGAATTTTCTTTGTTTGATATTTTGTTTTTTTGCATTTTTTTATAGTAATATTTACGAAAGGCTATTTGAATTTTTTTTATGTTTTCTGTTCTGAAAAAATAATTATTTAGAGCATTATATGGGATAATTAAATCGTTTTTTTCACTATGGTCTGAATTTAAAAATGAAATTTCTTCTCTGTTATCTTGGATATTATTATTATTTATATTGTTTTTATTTGTATTTTCCTCATTTATAAATGTTATTCCTTTGTTTTTTTCTAATGTTAAACATTGTGATTGTTTATTACAAGAATTAGTGCTTCCCATTTTTTATTTTCATTAAAAAAATATTTAAAATAAAATTAAATTTATATAAAGTATATATGAAATTTATTTTCAATATAATAATATTTAAATAAATATAAATTAAATCTACTAAAAAAAGAATTTTAAGATTAATTTATTTTTGTAATGGAAAAAAATATTATATTTGAATCAAATAAAAAAATCTTAATTTTAGGTGGAAAAAAAGTAGGAAAAACTTCTTTAATTACAAAAATGAAAAATTTGCAATTTACAAATAAATACAATCCTTCAGAATGTAATATTTATTTAATCAATTCTTATAGTAATTACATCATATAATATACAATTACCTGAAAAAGAAAATATAAATTTGAATATTTTAGAATTTTCTTTAAATCAAGAAGATGTAATAAATAATATAAAAATTATTCAAACATGTTTTTTTGAATGTGAATGTGCAATATATATGATTGATATATTAGATTTTGAATCTTTCAATATAATAAAAGAATTAATTTCAAATTTAAAACTAAAAAATCCTTATACAAAAAATATAATATTATTAAATAAAAAAGAAGAAGAAAACGAATCTAAATTTCAAGTAAATGAAAATGAAATTGATAATTTAATAAACAACAATAATTTATTCATTAAATTTGAAATGTCAATAAAAAATTCAACTAATTATTCTCAATTTCTAAAATTAATAAATCAAATAATAACAGAAAATGAAAATATCTTTTTTTCCCATTTAATAAAAGAATCAAACAATTTTCCAAAAAACATAAAAGTATCAGATAAGAAATTAAACATAGTTTTACTTGGTGATTCCAATGTAGGAAAAACGTCATTTCTCAAAAGATATTTTCAGAATGATTTTTCAAATATAGTAACTGTAACAATTGGAATAGACAATCAAATTAAAATAATAAAAATACAAGATGAAATATATAAATTAATGGTTTGGGATACTGCAGGACAAGAAAAATATAGAGCAATACCAAAAAAATATTATCAAAATGCAAATGGAATGTTATTATTTTTTGATGTTTGTTCTATAGATTCTTTTAATAATATTTCTAATTGGATGAAAGAAATTTATAATAATAATTGTGTTAATCAAGAAAATATTATTAACAATAAAATTATTTTAATTGGGAATAAAATTGATAATTTAAATAGAATTATTAGTTATGATGAAGCAAATAATAAAGCAAAAGCATTAGATATTAAATATTTTGATGTTTCTTGTAAATATAATATTAATGTTAAAGAATCTATATTTGAACTTATTTTGGATTGTTATAAAGAAATAAGAAAAAATAAAAAAGGGAAAAAAAAAATTATTTTAGATAATTCTACAAATCAAAATAAAAAAGGTTGTTGTAGTAAAGAAAAAAAAAATTAATTATATATTTTAATTGAAACTTAAAATTTATAATAATATATATATATATAATTAATAGAAAAATAAATAATTTTTATTTAAAAAAAAAATAAAAAATCCTTATAAAAAAAAATGACTTTTCTAATATTATTCCTTTCCATAATAAAAATAACAACATCTCAAAATAATTCAAAAGTACTATTTGTCTTTGAACATTGTCGTCATGGGGCACGTGGAATGAAAGATTTATTTAATGATAAAGATATATTAAATGAAAAATGGATAGGAAAAGAAGAATTATCATCAGTTGGTTTAAGACAACATTATTTATTAGGAGTATTAATGAGAAAAAAATATAAAGAATTATTAGATTGGGATAATTTAAATAATTTAAAAGATATTTTTGTTTATTCAACTCCTTCAAATAGAACAATTATGAGTGCAAGAGCACAATTATTTGGTATGTTTAATAATAATAATAATAGTAAATTAACTAAGAAACAAATTTTAAAAGCTACTCCAAATTATTTAAATAATAATCAAAAAATTAAAGAATTAATTGATAAAATATCTGATTCTGTTTTACCTAATGAAATTCCTTCTGAAATTCCTATTCATATTATTGAAAGAGAAGAAAAGTTATTTCAATTTGAAAAAGATGAAAAATGTGAAGGAATAAAAAAACAAAGAAAAGAAAATGAAAAGAAATCTATAGTGAAACAATCAATTGAAGAATTTAATAAAGAATTTATTACTGATAATTTAAAAAAATATTTAAATTGTAAAAGTGATAATGAAAAAGATTTTACTAAATTAAAAAATATTCAAACATTAGCATTATCATATATAATTAATAAAGTAGATGGTAGAAATTTATCAGAATTTGAAAAATTATTAAAAAATACAAATACAACTAAATTTTATGAAGAATGTATGAAAATATTAGAAATAAAAAGTTTAGAAATACAAAGTGGTGATAAAGAAAATTTAATTGCATATGCAAGTTCAAGTGTATTATTAAGATTTATTTTAAAATTAATTGATAAAGTGGTTGAAAATGATAAATTAAATATAAATAAATTTAATGTTCCTAAATTTTTTTTATTATCTGCACATGATACAACTTTAGTAATGTCTTCAGATTTATTAAAAATTTTATTTAAAAGTAAGAAAAAATTTCCTTCTTTTGCAACTTCTCAAATCTTTGAATTAATTAAAAAAGATAATAATTATTATATTAATTTAATATTTAATAATGAAACACTAGCTAATGATATTGAATATGGAGTATTTAAAAAAAAAATTGAAGAAAAATGTTGGAGTTTCGAACAAACTGGCATTTTTTGTGGTTTTATTAAAAAGAATTTTAATGGCTGGAAAACTCTTACTTTTGTTTTTGCAATTTTATGTTTTGTTGTTATTTGCTTGTTTATTTTAAAATGTATTTTAAAAAAACATGAAAATACTTTTGAATTGTAATATTTAGTATTATTTTTATTTTTTTATTTTGTTTTTTTTAATTTTATATAATAGATATTATTTATTTAAAAAAAAATTAATTTATATTTTCTTTTATTAATAATTCTACATTATTCATAAAGTGATTACTTTGATTTTCAATATTTTTAATTTTACTTAATAACATTTCAATACAATTTTTATATTTTAATGTTTCTGGAATCATTTTTTCTTTATCTTTAATTAAATTTGAATTTAATGTATTTAATTTTTTCACTTCATCTTGAAAAGCTAAAATTTCTCTTTCATATTCAATTATATTATTTCTTATAAATTTTGTTTCTTCATTTAATTTTGATATTTCCATTTTTATATTATCAATTTCTATTCTATAAGAAGGTAATTCTTTATTTAAATAATATGAATCTATATTTGCTCTTTCACTTGAATTAATTAAATTTTCATTTTCTTTTATTATTTTATTATTTAGATTTGAATTTACTTTGTTTTCTTTATTTAAAAGTCTAATATTTGAATTAAGAATATCAACATTATTTTTTAATTTTTCTTTTTTAATTTTTTTATTTGAAATTTCATTTTTAATATTATTTATTCCTTTATTTTTAATTAATGAAATATATCCTTCTAAAGTATGTAATTTATCCATATAATAATTTTCAGTTTCATCTACCAATTTTGACTTATTTTTATTATCTGAGGAATTAGTTTTAATATATTTTTGACGATTTTTTACTTTTGAATCACTAAAAATATTTCTATTATTTTTATTATTAATCTCATTTTTTTCAATATTGATTGTATTTAAATTACTTTTTTGATTTGGACTATAAAATCTATTTTTTTGTATTATTAAACCATTATTTAATTGATTTTTATTTGATGTTTCTGTTGTTTCTATATTTTGAATTACATTTGATTGTGAATTAAAATTTTTATTTTTATTTAAATTATTGTTTTCTGTTTTAATTTCAATTGTTCGATGTGAAAATTGATTATTTGGTGATAAAATTCTCCTTTTATTATTATATGAACTTGGAATTAAATACATATTTTTTTTTCTATGTGTTAATGATATTCCATAACCATCTTTCATAATTTCTCTTAACATTTTGATTAAATTTTACATATAAAAAATTAAATTAAATTATACAATAATTCAATTAAATAAAAATTAATTTAATTATTTTTTTTAAATTTAACATGTTTAATAAGAAAAATAATAACCTTAAAAGGAGTAAAACTAGATTTGAAGGAATAGATTTAAATACTTTAGGTCAAAATTATAATTTTAACAATCATTCAATTAAAAGATCTCAATCAGAAATTTTTGAAGAAATAGACAAATCAAATAATTATGAATCACCAAATAAATACCAAAAAGAAAATATAATAAATCAAGCAAATGATTTGCCAATAATAAATGAAACAATAGAAAGAACAGACCAATTTTGTAATACTTTAAAAAAAAGAATTTCAGGATTAAAAAATATAATGTCATGTTATAAAAATAAAAATTATGATGATGCAATATATCAATTAAGTATATGTAAAGATTTAGGAGTTATAAATGATTTTTGTAATTATGGAATTAATAATAAAGATATTAATTCAATTAATTTATCTTGTGATGATGTTATTAGAATTTTTCCTTGTATTTTAAATTTATGTCATTCAAAATATGATAATTATTTTATTACTGGAATTAATTCTGCTTGGATGATACTTAAATTATTTTATGATAGAATTACTTCTGCTAAGAAAAATAAATTTTTTAGTGGTATTGATTTAAATAGAGATGAAAAATTAAGGAAATATGATATTATTATTGATTATTTTTATAGATTAAGTAATTTTGAAAAGGTTGATTATAATATGAGAAAATATATTGAAGGAGTAAATTTAATTCAATTTTTTGGGGAGTTAGAACATTTTATAAAAGAATGTAATTAATTTTTATTATATAAATATTTTTATTAAAAATTATTAATTTTTTTGAATTAAAGGTTATATTAAAATAAATATGACAGCATATAATTCTCAATATAAAAAAAATATTATTATATTATTAAGATACAAAAACTTAATCAAATTAATAATAAACAATTACTAATAAATGATTTTTTATTATGTAAAAAAATAAATTATTATTAAAAAATTAAAATCCAAAAATTTTAAATTTTAATTAAATACATATAAATGTCATATAATCCATATGGAATAGGAAATACATTGAATTTTACTAATACATATAATAAAATGAATAATTTTGCAATAGCAAATCAAAGTAATCATTGGATGGATTATAAAGATGATTATAGTATATCAAAAAACTCCTCAGATCACTCAGTTGATAATATAAATGATGATGATCCTTTTGAATTAGATGATGATGATGATATTTTTGATAATGATTTAGATGATGATTATTTAGAAGAAAATAAAATTACTATTAAAAAGAGTACAAATTATAATAATAATAATTTTAATTTACCTTTTAATACAATGAATAATAATAATATGTTTCAATTCAATCAACCTAGTTTTTATAATAACAATAATAATGTTAATTTGAATATGAATTTTAGTAATAATAATTTAATTAATAAAAATTTTTCTCCTCCAAATGATATTGATAAATTAAATATTGCAAATAAAGTTTTAAAACAAGCAAATAATGAATTAAGAAATGAAAATAAAGTCTTAGAAGTAGAATTAAAAAATTATGAAAGTCAAACTAAAAATTTATCTAAAACAAATTCAATTTTTTCAAAATTTGATCAAAATTTACAAAAATTTATTTATAATTTAAAAGATAATTTAAAAGAAATGATTGATAAAAATTTAGAATTAATGGATTCAATAACATCAATAGAAGAACAATCGAATAAAATAAAAAGAGAAAATCAAGATTTATTTTCAAAATATGGAGATCAATTAATGTCGATTGAAAATTCAAGTAGAAAAAATGCAGAAATTGAAATATCAAATTTACAAAATGAAAAAAATATAATAATATATCAAGATAATTATAATGAATTAAATGATTATTTAGAAAAATTAAAATTACAATTAGATAATTTAAAATCAAAAGAAAATGATTTAAATTTATTAAAAGAATCATGTGAACAAAGAAGAAATGATAATAATGATTTAATTAACAAATTAAAAAATACAATTAAGTCATTAAATGGAGTAAATGAGAGTAATTTAATAAAAGGTAAAGATAATAATTTACAATTTGATACAGATGATAATAATTTATATTCAAAAGATTCTCAAATTAAAAAATTAAATGATATAATATTAAAAATTACAGAAGATCAAAAAAAAAATAAGTGAAATAAATGAAAAAATGAAAATGCAAATTGATAATAAATTCGAAGATAAAAAAGATTTATTAATAAAAGAAAGAGAATTAGGAAATGAACTTCAAAAATTATTAGAAGAAAATAATGAATTAAAAGAAATAATTGAAGAAAAAGAAAATAAAATAAAAGAATTAAAAGAAAACATAGATAAAATAGAAGAATCATTAAAAAAAGGAGAAACAAACATTT
>JAEEGK010005337.1_pt1 | contig 31094 bp, 16 predicted proteins | sample 8958771 | NCBI WGS metagenome assembly JAEEGK01 (sample SAMN16246547, study PRJNA631951) | gut metagenome | biome: gut microbiome; feature: rumen; material: SC-attached | host: Bos | place: Iran: Karaj | collected 2018-10
TTATTATTGTGATTATTATTATTATTGTTATTTGAACTTGGAATATATAATTCCCCTATTTCAAATTTAGATTCTTCGAAATCACATTCATTATTTAATTCTTCTTGTAAATTATTTGCAAAAACAGAATCACTAATTCGAAGATTATTTTCTTTATTATATTCTTCTTGTAATTGCTTAGCATATTCTTCATCATTTTCACATACATTTGATTCATTATTAATCTCTTGTTTCCATAAATCTCGAGCATAAATTGTATCTTCACCTGGATCATCTAATCCACAATACCCTTTACATTCTTGATATTCATGATATATTTTACGAGATTTTGGATATTCTATTCCACATTCCTTACATTTTATCATTTTTAATTACTTTTTCTAATTAACTATTTTAATTTAGTAAGAAAAAAATATTTTTTAATCTTATCCTTTTTTTAAAGGAAATATTAGAATATTTTTTTTAAATTAAAATATTTATTATTTTTTTACATAAATGAATTTTTAAATTTTTTATTAAAAATAAATGAATAAAAAAAAAATTGAAAACTAAAATGATAGTTAATTTAAAATCAGCAAGAGAATTAAAGCCGAAAAATAATATAAATAAAGAAACAATAATATTAGAAAATGGGAAAAGATTATACAATAATTCAAGAAATAAAAATTTAATTAAATTTCAATCATTAACAAAACAAATAATAAAAAATAAATCAAAGGAAAAAGATAAACAATTAAATAAACATTCTTTGCTAAATAATAAAGTAATCTTAATATTAAAAAAGAAAATGATATTGAATTTAAAAAAATATAATGTTACTGAGGATAAATATAATAAAAGAATAATAAATGATATAATTTATGATGAAAAAAAGCATATAGTCAGTGAATTTAAAAATTATTTATTATGGGCTGAAAACAGTGAATTTTTAAAAAGATTTTATTATCTTCATGAATCAATAAATAGACTTCCAAAAATAAATTATTATTATGAAAAGTATACTTTATTTTCTCCTGTTTATTTTTCTTTAGAAGATATAGTTAAAATAATGATTAAAAATGTAACAAAGAAAAAAAAATATTTAGAAATGATTGAAGAAATGGAAGATAATGTTAATGAAAAAAAAGAAATAAAAAAATTAGATTTTAATAATATTATCAATCCAAAAGATGTTACTAATTCAGAATATTCAAATTATAAAAATTTTGAATATAATTCTTTTAGTTTTTCTAAATTTGATGATAATAATCTTAATAATAAAGATTTTAGTCAAATTATTAATTTTATTGTTAATGATAATGAAAGTCTTTTGGATAATCTAAAAAATAAAAATAATGACTCTAAAGGAATTAAAAATAGTATTTTAGATTTAGAAAATTCTTTGTTTAGTGATATTATAAATTTAGAAAAAAAAAAACTTTGTGAATGAGAATTTTATAAAAATAATAGAAGATTCAAATAAAACCAAAATTCCAAAAATTGGAAAAATTTTAGAAGTAAAAAAATTAAATTTTCAAAATTTAAATAACAATGAAAATAATATTATTACAAAAAAACAAAAAAATAAATTAAATAAAAATAAAATAAAATCAGGAAAAATAACATATAGCAATAGAGATAAAAATATTTTAAAAGAAAATAAAAATTCTAAAATTAAAAAAAAACAAAATAAAAAAGTTTTAATTAATCAAAAATTAAATAATCAAATTCCAATTTCTGAAAGATTATCAAGTTCAAAAAAACAAAAGAAAAAAAAAGAAAAACCAATTTTAAATAAATCTATTGAAAAAATGATTAAATTTATTGGTCATTCAAGCCAAACTTCAAGAAGAGAAAAAAATAATTTTAAAAAAATATCAAAAGATAAAAAGAAAAAAAATGTTGTGGAAATTAACTTAAATTTAAAAAATGAATCTAATAAGAAAATTATGCATAAAAATAAAAATTATATTAATCAAAAAAAAAGAAATGAGAAAATTGATGGAAAAGAAAATATTAATTCTAATAAAAAGATATTAGTCAATAAATTGTTAATGACATCTCCTAATTTTACTCCAACTGAAACAACACCCAGTAGTTTTATAACAAATAATAATAATGTAACTTCGTCTGTTCATAACATAAATTTAAACTTAAATATTGGGCATTCATCTTATAATTGTAACAATATTATTAATAATAAAAACATTAATAATAAAGAGAACAATAATAATAATAGCAATATTAATAATAATAATAACCTAATTGATAAATCAATTACAACAAAAATAAATTATAATTTTTCAATAAATAATAATAATTTAAAAGGAAATCAAGTTTTAAATTCTGGAAATAATCAAAATAATATTAAACAAAAACATTATAATATTAGAAATGTGATTAATAATAATAACAATGGAAACACAATTCCAATTTCAAGTCCTTTAAGTCAATATTCTTCTTTATTTAAATCTAAAAATATAAAAACCGAAAAATTTTATAATTATAAAATAAATCAAAAAGAAAAAAAATCATATGATTTAAAAAGAAATAACTTTCATATTAGTATTCAAAAAAATTCTTTAAGAAATAATACAATAAATAATGAAATTAAAAATCATACTAATTCAAGTTCAAATATTATAATTAATAATCATTGTATTTATAATAATAATGAAAAAAATTATTCTAAAAATTTTGATTGTTCTTTATATTCTCAAAAAAATAAAAAAAAATTAGTATTCCCGATTAATGAAATAAAATATTCAAATTCTTCTAGAAGATTGTGTTCTAAAAAAAAAAAGAAAAAAATAGCAATAATTGTAAAATTATTAATAAAGATAAGAAAAAGAAAATTTATGATAAACAATATCCATTAACTTCAAGAAATGAAAAAAACAATGACCATGAATTTTATTCAGTAAAATGTTAAAAAAGTAAATAAATATATTGTTATATTTTATTTATCGAAAATAGAAATAAAAGAGTATATAAAAAGGTATTTGTATAATATAAATATTAATTTTTTGAATGATTATATCCTAACTTAAAAAATAATTATATAATAAAAATAATTTATATAAAATTAACTAAAAAAATAAATAAATTAAAAGAAAAATTGAAAAAAATATAATTATAACATATAAAAGTTTTTGATTTTTTTATTTATTTATCTTTATATAATTAGAATAATATGAAATGAATAATTAAATAAATTTTTCGAATTTTCATTATAAATATAAAAATTAAATATTTATAAAGAAATAATAAAATTTAAAATGAATTTATATTTAAATTTTAAGCTAAAATTATTTTTAACCCATAATTTCCTTAATATCTAATATAATTGATTGTTTTTAATATATTAAATATAAATTATTATTTTTTACATTATTTTTTATATTACCCAAACATATTAAAATTACTTAACTAAATTACTTCATATAAATCTTTAATTATAAAAAATATTATCTTTTCTTCAGTCTTTCATAAATTTTAAATAATATTATGAAATAAAACAAAATATCATATTATTAAAAACATTTTTCAATAATTTCACATAAAGAAAAAAAAGACAAAATACTATACAAACTTTAATTTATATTATTAAAATTTAATTTTTTAATTTGCTCGTTAAAATTATTAAAATTAAAGTTTTGAATTTCTTGAGTAGAAATAATAATATCATTAAATTTATTACCACAAATCATTTGCGCATAATCAGTGATAGAAACATTTTTAATTAAATTTTCATATTTTTCAATAACATGATTAAAACTTTGATTAGATAATTTATTATTATTATTTAAATTTAAAATTAATTTTTTAGCATTTGAAATTAATTTTAATATACAAACAGTATCTCTTTGACATTCAATATCCATTTTTCCATGATGAGAAACTAATTGTTTTTTTGTTTTATAACATAATTCACATTTTGGATGTTTACATTTATATTTTTTTTCTTTTTCTTTATTTATATCTGTTTTTAAAAAATGAGTTTCAAACATTATATTATTATAATCGTTCATTTTAAAAATTGGAGTAGTATTATATTTACAATAATTATTATTATTATTTATATTATTATTATTATTATAAAAATCTTTATTTAATATTTTTATATTTTTTAAAAAATTATTATTATAAATTTTCTCGTTATGTATTTTATTATTATTCATTATATTATTATAACTTTTTCCTTCTTCATTAATAATAATTTTATTTCTTGAAGTTTTTTTATTTAAAAATTCATTTGGATTAAAGTCTTGATTAACATAATAAGAAAGAGTTGTATAAGGTTTATTATAATAAATATTATTAAAATAAAAAGAATCATTATTCTTAATAGGACAAATTTGATTATTATAAGAAAACATATTGTTATTATTTTCATTTAGTAAACTTTGAAAACCTAATTGTGTTAAATTTTGATTTTGTTGATATGGAATTGTTTGAGGAAAATTTGGAATTATATTTTGATAAGTTTGTAAATTTATTTTTTGATTTAATGATGATAAAAGAGATAAATTCATCATTAATTTACTTTCTTTTTCTAAATTTTGGTTATTTGGATACATTTTATTTTTTTATATTTATTTTTTTACATTTTTTGAATTTTATACGTTAAAAAATGAGGATATTATTATTTTGAAAATTTAGGTTATATTTTAATTTTTTTTATTTGAAGATTGAAAATAATTTTAGAAACATTTATTTGTTTTGTAATTAATTTTTTTTTAAATTAAAAAAAAATAAATAACAAAACAAATAAAAACATATATTAACAATTTCATGGTAAAATTAAAAAAATATGAATAAAAATAATTTAAATGAAAATAAGGAATTTATTTTTCTTGATTAAATTAAAGTTTATGTAAATACTTATTTTATAATAATATTAAATTATTAAAAAACAATGAAAATAAAAGTTTGAAGTGTGTTTGTATCTAATATTCATTATTTAATATTTTTTAATTCCATTTTTTTATTATAAAAAGATTCATTAAAAAAATAATTAAAAAAATTAATTAAAAATGAATAAAAAAAAATGAAAAAAATTGAATAAAACCTAAATAAATAATAAAAAAAATAATAATTTTTAAAAAAAAAAAAAAACAAATTTTTAATTTTTCAAAATCAAAAAAAAAAAAAATAAATAATTATTTAAGCATCTTTCCTATTAACAGAATCATAAATAGAATACATTCCATTGAGAATAACAGAAATTTCATGAATAATAACATAATTTTTTTTTTCTTCTTCAGTATTTTTTGGATATCTATCAGGATGATATTTTGCAACTAAAGTTTTAATAAAATTTTTATTATCTTTACTGAATTCTTCTTCAATATTTTTTCCATCATTTTTATAACCTTTATAAGGATATTTTTCAAGAATAAATTTAATAAATGCAAGATTACTTTCTTTTTTTTTTTCATTTAATTCAAGGAAAATACTTTCTTCTTTTTTCTTCATTTCAGTTCTTAATAAATCATTATTTTTTTCTTCTTCCTTTAATTCTTCATCTCTAATTTCTTGTAAAATATTTGTAGCTTCGATATACCATTTTTCATTACCAACATTTTTAGGAGATAAACTTAAACCTAAATTAACACTTTGAGAAACATAACCTTTAATTTTATCTATTTTTTTTTTATTTTTAAATATTCTATACATAATTTTTGCAATGTTTGAAAAGCAAATAGCTTCTAATTCTATATCAGGAGTTAATTTACTTTTACTTATTTCATTTAAGGCATTTCTATAATATGTTAATGATTCTGTTACATCATCCATATCTATTTCATCACTTTCATTTAAAGCTTCATTTAATTTTTGATCTCCTTTCTTTATTAATATTTCAGCATCTATTCTTTTTACATAAAAAATAGCTGATTCTATTATATCTTCCATATCTTCTTTTATCTCTTCTTTTATTTCTAATTTTTCTAAATTATCATCTAATTTATAATGCTTAAATATTTCATTTAATATTATATTAAACATATTTTTTGAAGGAATTGATTCTCCTTTTTCATATAATTTTATTCCTTCATTTAAATAATGTCTCATTAAATTTGATATAAGGAAATAATATGTTTCTTTTTCATCAATAAAATTTTCTATCATTTCATAAGCATTTGATCCTATTTCATTTAATGGAATTTCCATAATAACATTTTTTGCTGATAAATTTATTTTTTCTGTTTTAGGATCATTAAATTTATTTGATAATTTTAAATTAGTTGATAAAGTCTTCATCAAATTACTTGAATAATACATATATTTATTATATATATCTTGATGATGAATTGTATCTTTTTCTATTCCTGAAATTAACTTTTCGTATGTTTCTTCCATTAAAATTGAAGATTTATATATTTCTTCTTCATTTGGTGCATTATTTATTGATTCTTGAAAACAAGGAATTGCTTTGTTTAAATTTTCTTCATTTATTAATTTAAAAGTGCTTGGATTATATAAATTTAAAAAATTTATTCCTTCATTTCTTTTTTCTAAATAATCTGACATTTATTTTTTTATGTAAATTTATTTTTTTTTCCTTTTTTTCCTTTTTTTATATAATTTTAAATTTGTATTTTGTTTATTATTTATATTTTTTTAAATACTTTTTTTAATTAAGTAATTTACTTTAAATTTTATGAATTGAATATTATATAATAAAAGAGTTTATACAAGTATTATAATTTTTTATATTGTTATTAATATAAAATAATTTAAATTTCTATATTATTATTTATTTGAATTTTTTGAAATATTATTCATAGATTTATTTAAATGAATATTATTATTATTATTATTATTTTTAGTTTTTTTAATTTTTGGAACATTGGTACTAGAATTAGAAATTTTTGTATTTCCACCACTGATAGAAAAATATTCATTAATTTTTTTTTCTTGATTATTATTATTCATTGATGATTTTCTTAAATATAATTGATTTTTATTATCATCGATTTTTTGAAAAATATTTGAAGCTTTTTTGTTATTATTCTTTTTATTTATATTTGTTTTTACTTTTGGTTGCATTGTTTTTTTATAAAAACTATCTTCTTTTTTATCTTTTATATTAAATCCTTTTTCTATATCTTTTACTTTTTTTTCTAAATTTATTTTTTCATTTTCATTATTATTTGCTTTTTTATTTTTTACATTTGAAGAAGATAAATTTAAATATTTTTTAATTATAACAATTACCAAAATATCATTTTTAGTTTTAGAATTATTTAAAATACTTTTTACTTTATTTATTAAGTTTTGTTCATATAATTCATATTTAATTAAAATTTGAAGAATATAACTTTGCATTAAAGGAATATCATTTATTAAAATATTATCAAATAAATTTGAATAAATATTAAATTGTGAAATAAATTCTTTTGAAAAAACATTATAAGCACAATCACCAAATAAACAATAAATTCTTCTTCTATAAAAAGATTTATTTAGTAAAAAATTATTTTTTAAATATTCTAAAATTTCTTTTCTAAAGATTGAAAAATGAATAATTTCTGATAATAATTGCATAATTTCTTTTTCAATTAAAATATTTATTTCTTTTTTTAAAATATCTTTACAAAAATTATATAATATTTGTAAATAATCTTCATAATTAGAATATTTTTTATAATTTAACATAATATATTTAGGTAATAATTGAATACCTTTAAATAATTTTATTGTAATTCTCCATTCTTTTCCTTTTTTAATTAAATTTAAAAAATTATTTAATTTACTTAATAAACATTTAATAAATTTATCGCATCCTATTTCAATCATTCTTTCCATTATTAAATTAAAATTATTTAACCAATATTCTTTATAATCTTTTTTGAAATTTAAATAATTATTTTGATTATTTAAATTTTTATTTGAATCTTTATTTGAAGGAGAATTTAAATCAGAAAGAATTAAAGGATTATTATTTGTTTGAGAATTTCCATTATTATCATCTTCAATAAAAAATAACATTTTATTAAAAAAAGGTTTTGTTAAAAAATCGTTTGGAAGATATAATAAAATCAAATGTATATTTTCATAAAAAATATCTAAATTTTCTTTCATTTGAAAATAATAATCTATTGCAATTGGGACTATTTCTTTTAAAAATTGAATATCTTTTTCTTTATAAAATATACAACAAATTTTATCAAAATTTTTTAAACAATAATCATTTTTAAAAGAAACAATAACATTAGTAGAAATTTTTAATTCATTTTCATTAAAAAAATTTTTTAAATAAATTTTAATATATTTTATTAATTCTTTATTATTATTTCCTATATTATAGCAATAATTTAAAAGACATAAAAAAATATCAGAAATATTATGAAAATCATAACTTAAAGTATAAAAATCTTTACAAGTAGTAATTTCATTAATTTTATTATAGAAATTTTTCATGAAAGAAAAGCAATTTTCAAATTTAGATAAATTATCTGAATAAAATAAGCTTTCAAAAGTAATAAATAAAAATTTCATATCAACATCTTCTAAATAATAATTTAAAAAATTTATCATTTTCTCTTCACAAAATTTACTATCATTTAATTTTATTATAAATCTCATATGATAAGTCATTTCAAATTTAACTTTTCTTTCTGTATCTTCTGCTAAAAATAAAACTCTATTATATAAATCTTCAATTTTATTTTTTGATATTCTTATTAAACAAATACAAAAAAAAACAGAAAATTTTTTATTTACACAACTTTGACCAAATTTCCCTAAAGAAATAGTATATTCAATTAATTCTTTATTAATTATGATTTTAAAATTGTTTTCACAAAATTTATTTATTAAGTCATTAAAGTGAATAACATATTCATCACTTATTGATTTTTCTAAGGTTGAAATAGCAATTAAAAAATGGTTTATAATTTTATTTAATTCGTTTAAATGATCTTCTTTTTTTCTTTCTGAAAATTTTTCTCCTAATTTTCCTAAACTTTCAGAAAAAAGTTTTTGAGAAGATTTTTCATATAATTCAATATCATCCATTATAGAAATTATAATACTAAAAATAAAAGATGTATTATTTGGATAATTTTTATAATATAAATTTGGTAAATTTTTTATTAAATTATCTTTTTGACAAACATAACCTTTTTTCATTATATATGATATTCTTTCATTTTCTTGTAAATCATCTGGGATATGGTATTTTTTTATTTCTTCTAACTTTAATTATAAATTTTTTATTTTTACTTTAGGATCATCTAATACTATTATCTCTTCTATTACAGACATATTTAATTTATTAAAAAATTGAAGTAAATTTAATTTTTTATTTTTATTAAATCAAAGTTAATATGTTTTGAAGTATATTTTTATAAATATTAAAATTGTAAAATATAATATTCAATAATTTCTTATAAAAAAAAATAAAAATTAAATCTTTAATTAATTATTAGTATTAATAATTTATTTTTCATTTATTTGGAAATTCTCTGCTAAATTATTTTTCATGTTTGGATTTCCTTGAATTAGTTTATAAGGAATTTCAGTAATTAATTGATTACAAAGAATTTCTTCTTCTTGAATAGTATGTATAAATTTATTAATTTTAATAAAAATAGAAATTAAAAATAAACTTCCAAATAAAACACAAACAATAATTAATCTTGTAACACAAGAATCTAATTGATTATGTAAATTAGAATTTAATTGGTTAAAAATTTCATGATAAACTTCAAATATATTTAAAATTAAAAACCTAATTAAACATAATTTACTATTTGTAATAATAGATTCAATATCACTTATTTCATTAAAATTATTTATAAAAAATAAAAATGCTTCTTCCAAAGATTTAATATAATAAGGAATTAAAGATTTTAAACCTTGATTTTGTATATTATAAAAAGTTTCATAATTGCATAAAGTTAAATTAGATAAAATAGAACATAAATTTCCTCCAATTAAATCAGTAATATTTGAATCAAACATTTTTTTATTTAAACTAATATATGCACTTAAAGATTGAAAATTCATTAAAGCTGAATTAGAAAAATTATTAAATAAAGAAATATTTGGTGTATCATGTATTAAATCCATTTCTAAAGAAATAACATAATTAATTTTATAAGATAAGAAATTTAATCCAAATCTACTAGTAAATAAAGATAATGTTAATTTAACTGCTTTTTGAATTAAAGAATAATATAATATTATTTCTATTAAATAAAATATTGTATATATTAAAACAAAAGAATATATATATGCAAATGAAGAAACATAATTTAATGTCATATTTTCTTTTATTAATAAATGCTTCTTTGAATTTTCTATTTCTTCATTTTCTGGTTTTTTCCCTGTTATTACATTATATTTTTTTTTACTTTCTTCTATTTTTTGCATTTTTAAAAATTTCTTTTTTAATCTTTTATTTAATAATTCTGTATTTTTATTATTAAATTGAACTTTTTTCTTTTTATATTCATCTAAATGCTTAAAATATGAATTATATTTTCTTTCATAAGAATCAATATCTTTTGTAATTAATTCAATTTCTTCATTTTTTAAAAATTCAAATACTTTTAACATTTTAATTTGCTTATTTTTTTTTCCTCTATATTTTAAAAAAAGTATAATTAATAATAATAAAATAATAGAAACAGAAGAAACTAAAATTGAAATTCCAGTATAATAAAAAAAATTAGTTTTATGTTTATATTTATCCATAAAATGTTCTCTAATAATTCTAAAATGTGTATAAACAATTTTATTAACATTATTTTGAGTATCTTTTAAACCATTTCTTTGAATTGCATAAGAATTTTGAATAATAAAATAAAAAGTATTAATAAAACTTAGAGAAATTTCTTGATTAATGAAATTATAATTTATTCTATTTGCACTATAAGATTTTATATATTCACTTTCATCAAAAATTGATTTAACAGTATTAAAAAAATTATCTAATAAAGTTAAAAAAGATTTTGAAACACTTTGTAATAATTTATTAGGTTGAATTTCATCATTAAAAATTTCATAAGTATTAAAATTAAATATTTCTTCTAAATATAATAAAGTTGAATATTTAGAACTTTCTAATAAATATTCATTTAAAGTAATTGCTTCTTGAATTAAAATTAAAAAATTAGTAGAAAATTCAAATAATTTATAAGATAAATAAATTACTAAAATAGAAGATAAAATAAAAATAATAGATATAATTAATCCAGTTATTTTAGTTAAAAGATAAGATTCATATTTTTGAGATTTAATTTGTTTTAAATATTTTTGTAAAGTAATATTCATATCTTTCCCACTAACAGAACCAATTTCATATAATTTATCTAAATCATTTGAATTTTTAGAATTGTCTCTTTCAATTTCTTCTTCTTTAATTAACATTTCATTTCTTTTTTCTTCAACATTAATTTCACTAATTGATAAAACTAAATTATCTTCTTTTTTATTTTCAAATAATTGATTTGACTGAATAATAATAATTCTAATTGGAATTGTATTATTATATATTTTTAATCCAATATGAGTAATATTAATATCTGCTTTTTCTGTTAATTGATGTAATTCATGATCTAAAATCATTGAATTAAATATATCTTCTAATTTATCCATTAAATATTCTCTTCCTGATAATTCTAATTTTATTTGATTTTGATATATAAATAAATTTTTCTTATATTTCTTAATTAAATCCATATCTGGAGTAGTAGTTTTTTTTTCGTTATTATTTAATTTTAAATTATTTTGAATAATATTAATACCTCCAACAACAGAATTTTTAATTAAAGTTGCATTATTATTATTATTATTCTTTTTAAAATTAATATTAAGATAATTATTATTATTATTATTATTAATATTAATATTTAAAGGAATAATTGAATCTTCATTTGTTATTTGAACTTGTTTTTGAATTGGACTATTAAATAATCCAGAAAACATTTTATGTTGAGGAGAATGTTCTCCATTATTATTAGAAATAACAGATTCTTGAAAAAAATCATTATTAATATATTGAATAAAAACATTTTTTGTTTTTATCCTATATAAATTCTTATCAATTAAATTAAATTTAGGGCAACAAATTTCACATTCTAATTCAATAGATGTATTTTTAAATAAATCTTCAGAAAAAAATTTAGGTAATTTCTTATCAGAGCTTTTATCAATTTTCATTAAACAAGGGAAAAAAGTTTGAAAATAATAATTATTTTTTTCAATTAAATTAGGAGTAATATTCAATAATTTTCCCATCATAGGAGTAATAGCTTCAATCATTCCAGTTTCAGAACAAATGATAGTTTCATCAGTTTTATTTCTTAATCTAATAATACCAATACCTCTTAATTTCTTATCTAAACTTGGCATAAAAGCCATTAATATATGAATTGGAAGTAAATATTTTTCTTTTGATTTAACACATAAAAAATTATTTGTTTTTTTTAATATTTTTGATTTTCCAACTTCAAAATAATTACTTATAATATCATCATGATATCTACCTATATCACCTGGGATAATCATTGATATATTATTTCCTAATAATTCACTTTTATTTGAATAACCTAATATTTTTATTAAAGGTTGATTTATATATATCATTCTTCCTATATTTATTGCTACATTTCCTTCTATCATTATTACTCCTGTATCTGCTTTATATTTATTTTTTAATATTTCATCATTATATTTAGAATACTTTAAATTTGTATATGATATTTTATCCAAAAGAAATTCACTTTCAAATTTATCATTACATACTTTATCTAAATAATCACAATAAAATTTTGTTATTTCATTATTAACATTATCATTTGAAATTTTATTTAATTTATCCCATATTTTCTTCACTTTATCTTTCCATTCAAAAAATTCTTTTCCACTATCATATAATTCTTCTATCATTATATCATCATTTTCATATTGTCCCCATAATTGTCTTTTTTTTTCAATAGCATTAAAAATATAATTTTTAAATTTTAATGTTAATCTGTCATATTTTATTACATTTAATATAGATGAAATTGCCCATTTTTTACTATTATTTTTTGTTATTTTATTTTCTATATATTCAGAATAATTTTCTTGATTATCTTGTACTATATTTTCTATTTCACTATATCTTATTATACTTTCATTTGAAAAGTTTTTTATCATAAATAATAAAAATTCTTGAGAATAAGATAAATTTGTAAATTTTTTTGTTGTTTCTATTTCTGTTAAAGCTAATTCATAGTTATTTATAGAAAATATTATGAAAGTTATATATGATAAACAAAAATGAAAATTATATCTATAATATGGATATAATTTTAAATATAATTCTTTTGTTTTTAAAACATAATTATTTGGATGAATTTCTCTTATTTCTAATCTTTTTGATATTATATATTTGATACATATCATATTTTTTTGAAAAGAATTTACTTCAAAACTTCTTATTGTATTTATATCAACATATAAACAATAATTATCTAAATAAGGAAAAAATATTTTTTTAATTATAAAATATGTTGCAATGATTGTAAAAAAACCTGAAATATAATAAGTTTTATATATTTCTTTATGTTTCAACAAAGAATTTATTAATGATACAAAAAATTGTTCAAATATAAAAACTGACATAATGAAATATCCTAAAATAAAATGTTTATTATATAACATAGATTCATTAATTAAGTCATAAATTATTTTTGTCAAACATAAAAAAGTAAAAAAATAGACTAAAAATAAGAAAATTTCAGATTTATCAATTATAATTGTTTCAATAAATAATAAAAGTTGTAAACAAAAAATATTAATCATAAGAGTACTTGAAGTAATATTATTAAAAAATCCAGGAATATTATTATTTATATTTGAAGATAATAAATTAAACATATCTATAATATAAGTGATTCCACAATATAAAGTAATTAAAAACCAATGAAATATTATTTTCATATATGAAACATTTTTATTTGATTCCTTTTTATTTATTGAATTATATAATATTAAAATAATTGGAAGAAAAAGTAAAAATTGTACAAAAACAAAAATGAAGTATAATAATCTAAAAGGAATATAAAATAAAGTTTGTCTTTTATTATTTAAAGGAAATGATAATAAAACAAAACAATAAATAATTAAACAAATTAATAAAACAGTAAAAACATAAACTAAAATTTCTAAAGTTTTATAAAAATTATTATCTAAATTTGGTCTAAATAAATATATAGGATAATTTAAAAAAGAAGAAATAATAATATTTTTATTTTGAAATTCATCAATTACTTCATCGGTATCAATATGAAATTTTATTAAAGATGATAGTTGAATTCCTGTTAATATCATTATTATATAACCAAATCTAATTGAAATTGTATATGAAACACTTGGTTTGTAATAATTACAATTTATTGATTCAAAAAAAGAAAAAAATAAATTTTTTGATTTTTGTTCTATTGGATAATCATTATTATAAGTTAAGTCATTCATTTAAAAATTTTGAATAATTTTTTTCATAATTAATGGTTAATTTTATCTTAATTTAATTAAAAACTCCAAAAAAAAAATAAATAAAAACCAAATGTCAGAACAAAATATAGAAATAATATTATGGTTAAATGGGAAAAAAAAGGAACATTCATTTAAATATATAATAAAAGATTATTTAAATATATCTCTTCGTCGTTTAAAAGATTCAATAATAAAATATATAAAAATGAATAAATTAGAGAAAAAAATATTAGAATTATCATCAAAATCAAATTTTGAAATAGTAAATATATATAGAATGAATGAATTACCTTTAGGAGATTATGATATTCCATATTTAAATAAATTAGATATTTTATTTTTTACAATAGATAATTCTTCTTTTAAAGTAAGTAATCATTATAATCAATATGAATTTATTAAATGGATAAAATCAGGAGGTTTTGGAAAAGTATATTTAGCAAAGAATATAATAAATAATAAAGAATATGCAATTAAAAAAATAGATTCTTCAAATTTTTCAAACCAAGAAATATATAATATTTCTAGAGAACATATGATTTTAAGATCATTTAATCATAAAAATATAATTAAATTAATTGATTCATTTAATTATGATAATTCGTTTTATACTGTAATGGAATATGCAAAAGGAGGAGAATTAAATAATTTATTAAATTTAAAAAAAAGATTATCAGAAAAAGAAAGTAAAATTATATTTAAACAAATATATGAAGCTGTAAAATATATTCATGAGCAAAATATTATTCATAGGGATTTAAAACCAAATAATATTTTATTTTTAGATGAAGAAAAAACAAAAGTTGTTTTAATTGATTTTGGAATTTCTGGTTTTTCAAATGGTCAATTTAAAGAATTAATTAAAGCTGGAACTACATTATTTCTTCCTCCTGAAGTTGTATCAGGAAATAATTTTTTTTCTGATATTAAAATTGATGTTTGGAGTTTAGGAATAATATTATTTAGAATGATTCAAGGTTATTATCCTTTTAGTGGTAAAAATGATAAAGATATCATTCATCAAATTTTACATAATCATATTACATTTAATAAAAATATTAAAATTTCAAATTCTTGTAAAGAATTAATTCTAAATATGTTAGAAAAAAATAATTTATTTAGAATTGATATGGAAAGTGATTTATTTGAAAAGTGGTTTAATGATAATAATAGTAATTTAAAAAATAATAATCAAAATATTTCTTATGAAAAAAAAAAGGATTTTTCATTTAATGAAGCTAAAAACATTTATTTTGTTGAGAATAAAAAAAATACTAAACAAATTTCTCATGAAAGAAAATTTCATATTCCTTATACAAAATGTGTTAAAAGAAAAATACATGATTTTATAAAGTTATGTAATAATAATAATAATACAAATAATTCAAATAATAATATTATTGTTAATAATTTAAATAATTCAAGTATTATTAAAAAAAGTCAATTAAAGAAATCTTCTTTAAAATATTCTTTAAAAAATAATGATATAATTCTTCCTAAAATAAATAGTAATTTTAATAGTGCAAATATAAGTACTTTAAATGATAGTTTAGAAACTGTTTTATCTCATAGAAATAATAATAATAATAATCATATTTATAATCAGGGAAAAAAAAAATTATTGAAAAATTTTTCTTGTGATTCTTTTAGAAAAAATAAATATCCTTTTATAATTCATAAAATTTTCAATGAAGAAAAAAAATAAATTTTTTCTCATTTGTAAATATATTCTGTATGATTATAAGTAACCAATTTTTCATTATATAAATTTTTTATAAATTTTAAAGAAAGAAGTAAAATAAAATAAAGTATAATTAATATATTTTTTATTGTTATAAAATAGAATTTTTTTTTTTTTTAATTTTTTTTTGATAAAAAAATATATTTTTAAATGAAATCAAAAGAAAACATTTTAGAATTTTCAAATAAAAAATCAAATAATAATCCAAATAATTATCAATATATAAAAATTAAAAAAGCTACTTTGATTCCATTAAAAAAAAATAATAATATGAGTAATTTATCAATAAAAAAAGAAAATAATAAAGAAAAAACATTAAAAGAAAAAATAAAATTAAATGATTTAGATTATGAATTTTTAGAATCAATAAAAATAAAAAATAAAAAAACATATTTTCAACATCAAATTTCTAATTCAGAAAATAAAATAAAAACATATAAAGAAATGAGTAAAAGTAATGTAAATCTAATTGTTCCAAAAATAAAAATAAAAACAGATACAAAAAGTGATAATATAGAACAAAATTCTTTTCGAACAGAAGATTCAAAACCAAATAATGATATTTGTTATATATATTAATAAATATTTAATGATTAAAAGTTAAATTAGGTTTAAATATATTATTGTTTAAATTATTTTTTATTTATAATTTTTACTTTAATACTTTCTTATTTTCTCAAAAATATATTAAAACTTTTATTAATTTTAATCAAACTTTATTTATTTTATAAAAAAAATTTGTAAACCTATATATTAGGTTTTCAATGATTTGATATATAGTTTTTTTTTGTTTATTATTTTTTATTTTTTCAAAAAAAGTTATAATGGTATTCTCAAATTTATGAACTATTTTATATATAAATTTATGAATAATTATAAAATATATTTAAAGAAATAATTAGATTTAAATATTAATTATCTCTCAAATTTTTCATTTTTTTTTAAAATTAATTATTAATTTTAACATCTTTATCAATGAAATCTTTTTCTTTTTGTTTCTGATATTGAATATCATTAAAATTTCCAATTTGTGGATTTTGATCATTCATTCCTTGATTTTGATACATGATTTGATAATTAGGGTTCATCATTTGTGGATTTTGATAAAACATTTGTTGGTTTTGAGCATTCATTTGTTGATTCTGTAATTGTAAAGTTTGATGAGAAGGATCTTTTGATTTACATTTTCTATAAATTAAATAAATAATTAAAACAATTAAACCAACTACAACAATAATAATAGCAATAATAATGAGATAATCTCTAATAACTTTATTAGCTTCATCTTTTTCAGTATTTTCAAATTCAACACTTGAAGTAAAAACACCTCTTCTAGTTTGAATATAAAAAGCTAAATAAATTGAATTTGTTTTTTTTTTAATTGTAAAATAATATGTTCTATCATCTTTTTCATCTTTTTGAGTTTTAGGAACAATTTCTTCAAATCCTCTTAATGATTGAGATTCTGGTGAAATTGATGAAATAAAACCATAATAAAAATCTAAATTATCTTTTTCTTGAGATGTGATTTTTATATAGATTTTTGAATTTTGGGAAAAATCATTTATTTCTAAATAAAAAAATATTTGTCCTGATGTATCAGGATTCAATATTTTTTTTGTTCCATATTGTTCAACAACTTCAAAATTTACGCTAAAAATTCTTTTCAAACAAAAGATTAGTGTAATAATAAAATACAATAATTTTTTCATATAAAAATATTTTGCTTATTTTTATTATTCTTTGGTTTTATATGATGTGTATATTATTTTATTTTGCGTCAATAATAATTATTTTTATGATTTTTTTAATTTATTTATATTTATTAAGATATAAAATTTTATTTATTAAAAAATACAATTTTTTTTAAATATCCAATTAGAAGTTAGTTTTCCCTTTAATTTTATTTCCATATTTTTTCAATTTACTTATTTTCCAAATACTAAATTTATAAATTCAAAATCTTTATTATGAGATATATAACATATATAAAAGGAAATATTTTTAATTTATTTTTCTTATACAATATATTCAGAAGAAAAGTTTAACGTGATTTTGCTAAATTACTTTATTATACTTCTCTCTATTCATTTTTTATTTTTTTGATTGAATCTCTATGTTCTCTTTTTGTTTTGGAGGAAAAATTAAAACTTTTAAATCACTCTATAATAAGATTTTAGATATCATAAGGTCATTTTCCTGATAATCCTAATATTATTTTTTAATGTATTCTTTTTCTTTTATATCAATTTTTATAAAAATTATCTTGTTATATCTTAATTTTTGATAAATTGAAAAGAAACAGTTAATTATTAATGATATTCCAAAATAATATATAATATTATATACATATAAATTTAATATTTCGAAAAAAATAAAAAATCTTTTAAATTAACTTTTAAAAAATAAAATAATAATAAAAATGGGAAGTTGCCCTATTTGTAAAATAGGAGGTGATATAAAAAAAAATGAACTATTTGTTCCTCTATTTGATGGAGATATAATATTAGATAATGCAAATAAAAATAGAAAAATGACAAAATTAATAAGAAAAAAGCTTTCAAAAATGAATAATTTCCATAGATTAACAACAGAAAAAATAATAAGAGCAAAAAATCTAAAAAATTGTCAATCAGTGATTTTAAAAAAGACTCCAAATAATTTATTAAAATACAAAAGAAATATTTCTTTTAATTTTTTTCAGAATGAATTAAAAAAAACAAAAAGTGTAGACAATCCTTATTATTATAATCTTAATATTAATGAAATATATAATAAAGAAAATACAAAAAATCAAAGTTTCATAATGAGTGAAACAACATTAAAAAGATTTAAAACAACAATAAAATTAAATAATAAAAATAATTTGAATAGTATAAATATAACAAATCCAATAAATGAATTATCTATTGAAGAAGATCAAAATGAAGATGAAAAAAGTATAAAATATGAATTTTCAGAACAAATTATTTCTTCAAATGAAGAAATAAATATATCAAATATTTTATCTCATCATTATTTATTTCATAAAATAAAAAAAGAAGCTTTAACATTTTTAATAAATGAATTAAAAGAATTTCAAATTGAAGAAAAAACTTCTATTTTTTATAAAGGAGATGAAGGAAGTTGTATTTTTATTATTAAAAATGGTAATGTTGAAATAAATTATTTATCAAAAAAAAAATTAATATTAAGTGAAGGAAATGTATTTGGAGAACTAGCTTTAATAAATTATAATATTACTAGAAATTATGATGCAATTGCTGCAACAGATTTAAATTTTTATATTATTGATATTAATTCATTTAGTGAAGTTTCAAGAGAAATTTTATCGAAAAATGCATTCAATTGTGTTATTTTTTCTTATTTTAATTTTGATATAATTGAAAATTTAGAATATTTAGCATCTCATTTATATTTTAAAAAAGGACATACAATAGAAAATTTAAATTGTTTATTTGAAATATTAAATGGAGAATTAAGTTTAATTGATGAAAAAGGAAATGAAATAGATAATTATAAAAGTGGAGATTATTTTGACTTAAAAAAATCTTTTGAAGATAATAATGAAGAAATATTAGAATATAATAATATTTTTCAACATAATTTAAATTATAAATTAATTGCTAAAGAAGATACTTCTTGTAATATTTTCCCTGCTTTTGCTTTTATTGAAATATTTGGACCTAATTTTAAAAAAGAAATAATGTTTAATTTTTTAAAAGCATCATTATCTAAAGAAGCAATATTTGAAGAAATGATTGGTAAAAATTATGATAAAATTTATCCAATTTTTAAATTTAATGAATATAAAAGAGGTGAATTAATATATGATATTGAAAAAGAAAATAAAAATATTAAAAAGAAATATAAAAAGATATGTATAGTATTAAGTGGAATAGCAATTAAAAAAACAGGATTAAAAAAATTTTCTAAAAATATAACTGTTTTCCCAGGAGATATTGTTGGAATGGAATTTCCTTTTGGAGAAAATCCTTTAAATATTTTAGTTAATACAATTCGATTAATTACTTATGAATGTTATTATGAAGATTTTTTAGAAAATATTCCTATTGCTGATACAAATTTAAGAAACTTTGTCTATAATATTAAAAAAATTTATTTATTTCATCAAATTACAGGATTTGAATTGTTTAGATTAATTAAAAAATTAAAAACTGAAAATTTTAAAAAAAATGACAAAGTAATTCAAAAAGGAGATTTAGTTGAAAAAGTTTATTATATTATTAAAGGAAAAGCTAAATTTGAGGTTGATGATTTAACATATAAAGAATATAATGAAGGAAATTCTTTTGGTGAAATTTTTTTATTAAATGAAAAAAATGCTAAAAGTGAAATTAAATGTTCTTCTGATGAATTAATGTTATATTCATTAGATAAAAATAATTTTTATGAATTAATATCTAATCCAATTTCCAATAATTTTATAAAAAAAAAATTATGTTTAGAAGATATAGAATTATTTCCAAATAATTTATATTATATTTCAACATTATATAATGGAAAACATAGTAAAATTTATTTAGTACATAATAAAATATATTTTTATGTGATAAAAGCAATTTATGTTGATTATCAAAAGAGGAAAAATCCAAAAAATAAAATAAGTTCATGTATAATAAATGAAAAAAAAGCTTCAAAGAGATTAGATCATCCATTTATAATTTCATATGTAAAAACATTAAGAAATAATCATTGGTGTTTTTTTGTAGAAGAATATATAAATGGAATTTCTTTATCTGAATATATTGAAATGAATAAAATATTTAAAAACATAAATTTAATTAAATTTTATGGAGCTTCTCTTTTTTTAATTTTAGATAATTTAAAATCAAGAGGAATTATTCATAGAGATATTAAATTAGAAAATATAATAATAACTAAAAAAGGTTATATTAAATTAATAGATTTTTCATCTTCAAAAAGAATAAAAAATAATAAAACAAGAACTTTAATTGGAACTCCATTTTATATAGCACCAGAAATTTTAAATGGAAAAGGTTATTCTTATTCTTGTGATTATTGGAGTGTTGGAATTATTTTATATTATTTATTTTATGGAGAATTCCCTTTTGGAAAATCTGCTTTAAAAATTGATTCTGTTTATAAAGAAATTTTAAATAAAAATATTGATTATAAAGAAAACGAAAGTGATGATAATCTTTATTTTAAAAATTTTATTGAAAAAATTTTAGAAAAAGATGATAAAAAAAGAATTTGCTCTTTTAAAGAAATATGTGAATTAGATTTTTTTAAAAATTTTAATTTTAAAATGCTAAAAAGAAGAAAATTAGAACCTCCATTTTATCCACTTATTATTAAATTAAATAAAAAAAGTTTATTGAATAATTTATCGAATCCTTTTTTAAGTTTTATTCAAAAAGAAAAAATTGAAAATAAAAAAAGTAAGGGTCAAGAAATAAAATTTAATAAAGATGTGATAATAAAATATCAAGAAGTTGATAAAAATAACAGTGGTGATTTAAACAAAGAAGCAAAATCTTGGTTTGATAATTTTTAATATGTATAATTAGTGTAATTATCTTTTTGTTTTATAAATAATAGGTTTTTCTGAAAACAATTCTTTATAGAATCGGTAATTATAGTTAGTATTTAAAAACTTAAAATAAACTAATTAAAATTTATACACTAATATTTTATATCATTATTCGTTATTATCTGTTCAAATTCTTTTAATTGATTATCTAGTAATTTCAATTGAATAAATTTATCATTTATTTCATTTTCAATATCTTTGATAAATTTTTTTGATTGATTTATTTCATTTACATTTGAAGAAGAATCTTTCATTAAAGTTTCTAATTTTGTTTCAATTCTATTTTTATCAATTTCTAATCCAATTGCTTTATCATTTACTAAAATAATTTGATGAAGAATATTTTTAATATCATAATTTGAAATATGATGTTTTATTATTCTAGATATAAATTTAAAATAAAATTTATTTTCTTTGTTTATATAAAATAATTTTGCATTTTCATCTATTAATTGTTTATTTCTTTCATATAATTTTTTATTATCAGATTTATAAGATTTTATTTCATTATATAATCTTTCTATTTCATTCTGATAATTTATTCTAGAATTTGTATTACAATTTAAATTCTGATAACATTCTTCAAATTTTACTGAAATTGTATTAATAATATTAACTAATTTTATAATTAATTTATTATTAAAATCAAAATATTTATTTTGTTGACTTAACTCTCTATAATTATTTAAAAATTCATGACAAACATTTAAACAATTATAAATACACATTTTAAAATCATTATTAAAAGTATTATTATTATTTAAAATATTTTTTTGAGGGCTTGAAATTGAATTTGAATTTGTATTATTATCTATAGTAAAAGTAGTATTAGTACTTTGATTATTATTTAAAGAATTTAATTTAGTTTGAACTTCATTAAATTGATCTTGTAAAACATATAATTCACTATTTCTTTGTACTAAAATTTGATTAAGTCTATTTTGTTCATTTAAAATTTGTTGTTTTTCTTCTCCATTTAATCTTATTTGCTTTTGTAATTCATTATTTAATTTTAATAAATTTTGATAATCATTATTTAATTTTGCATTTGATTGAAGTGAATTAGAAAAATCAACTTTTATTTTATTTAATTCGGTTTTTAAATCAATATTTTCACTTTTAATTTTATCATTTTGTTCATTTAATATTTTTTTATTCTCTTTATAAGCTTCTGAATTTTTTATTAATTCATTATTTAAAGTTTTTAATTTCTCATTGTCTTCTTTTATTTTAGTGTATTTATCAACATTATTTTTAATTTGATTTTCAAAATTTAATTTTAACATTTTTATTCCTTCACTTGTCTCATCATTATCTTGTTCAAACTTTTTTAAAGTTTCCATTAATTTTTCATTATATTCATTTGATTCATCTAATTCTTTTATTAAATTATCTTTTTCAGTTTCTAAATTTTTTATTTTTAATTTTGCTTCTTCTAATTCTTTAATACCACTTTCTAAAGAATTTAAAATTTTTTCTTTGAATTTCCCATTTTCTTCATTGATTTTTAAAATTTCATTTTTTAATTTTACTTTTTCAATTTCTAAACTTGTATTATCTCCTTTTAATTGTTCTAAATTATTGTATAAAGATGTTATTTTTATTACATTATTAATAAAATTTTCGTTATTATTTTCTCTATTTTCTTCTTCCTTGTTATTATTATTTTCATCTAAAATTTTCTCTTTTAATCCAGATTGAATTAATGAACTTTCTATTGTTTGTTTTAAAATTTCAATATAATTTCTTTGTTGATCATTATTTAATATTTCATTCTTTAAAGAGTTTACTGCTATTTCTTTTTCTTTATATAATTTATTATAAGCTTCATATAATTTAGAATAGGCATCAAAAATTTTATTACTTGGAATTCTATCTATTTCAGGAAAGACTATATAATTATGTTTATCATTAAATTTTATTTTTTCATCTTCTTCAAAAGACATATTTAAATTTAATTTTTTAAATTTATTTAAAAAAATATAATTTAATATATGAATTTAAAAATTTTAATTTATATTTATAATTTAATAATCACAAGAAACAACTATTTAAACTTTTAATTTCAAAAGAATGACAATCATTTTTCATATAATATATACAAATTATAAAATTTTTAAACAATTTTTTAAAAATTCTAGTCAGTATTTTCATTAATTAGCCTTAACTTAATGTTTTTCCAATAGAATTATATCCTAATTCCAAAGAAACTTTAAATGATGCTTCTAATTTTTTTGGATTCCTCCTCTAATAGGCTCTAAAATAAATTTACCTCTTTCTAACTTTTTAATTGATTTTAAGATAAATTTTTTTCTTTGAGAATATATATTGATTAAATTATTATTACTATATTATTATTTATTGAATTCATATTTATAAGTTGTTCTTATTTATCTCTTTCTTTTTTCATTAAAATATTTTTGTTTGAATTATTTGCACTTTAATTATTTTGATTTCGTTAATTTTGGTTTTTAATCTAATTTATCATTTGATAAAACTAATGTTTTATTAGGAACAACACTTCTTAAATTAGGAACATCAACAATTCTATTATAGTTGTAAGTTTCATCTCAAATGGTTTACAACTAATAGAGTTCCATCATATCCTTCAAAAATTGAGTCTTCCACTGGAAATGTACTTCATCAAATATTAACGATGTATAGAATCCATTTTATATACAAAGTCAAATTGAAATGTCTTTATTCCCATTGTTCTGGTTATTATCTTCTTCCACACATATTAAATTTTTCCATTTTTTAATGATTATTCATTGAATATTCATAATTTCTGCTTTTACTCTTTGGTTTTTTCATTTTTTATTTTTTTTTTATATTTTTAAATAAATTTAAAAGGGTTTTTTAATTTTATTTTTTTAGTTATTTTTTATTATTTTCAAAAAAAAGAGTTATTCATGATTGGGATTAAATTCGGTTGTCAAAATACTGTGATTTGTTATGGGAAAATAAAAGATAGTTCAAAAAATAAAAATATTTTGAATATTTTAGATTTTGAAAATACAATATTAATAAATGAACAAGGAAATCGAAATTTAGCATCAATAATACAATTTAAAGAAACAAATAGATTATATGGTGAAAATACAATATTAGAAATTAGAAAATATTATTTAAGTTCTTTTCAAAATTTACCAAGATTAATAGGATTTAATTATGATTTAAAAATAAATGAAAAAGAAACTAAATATTTTATAACTAATGAAAATTATGATAAAGAAAATAATTTGTTTTACTTTGAACATAATAATAAAAAAATAAAATTAAAAGGAGATTTTATAGTAAATGCATATATGACTTTTTTAAAAAATTATATTTTTTTAAAATCACAAATTACTACTTATCGTTTAACAGTAATAACTGTTCCAGATTATTTTACTTTATATCAAAAAGAAACATTTAAATTAATAAATAAATCAATTGGATTAGAAGATAGTTTAATTATAAATGAATCAACTGCCTTAAATATTCAATATGGCTTTTCAAATTATGCAAATTTTTTTTATGAAAATAATGATGAAAAATATGTAATTTTCATTGATTCTGGTTATTCAAAAACTTCTTTTATTTTATCTAAATTCACAAAATCTAATTTTGAAGTTGTTGATATTGATAATATTATTTTTTTAGGAGGAAGAGATTTTAATAATAAAATTTATAAACATTTACTTGAAAATTTCCAAAAAGAAAATAATATTGAATTGAAAGAAAATGGAAGATTAAAATTAAGATTAATGGAATCTATAGAAAAAGCCAGAAAAAATTTAACATGTAATAAAGAAGATAATATTTATATAGAATCATTTTATGAAGATTATGATTTAAATTATTTATTAAAAAAAGAAGAATTTGAAAAACTAATTGAAGAAGAATTAATAATTTTTAAAACAAGATTTCAAAAATTTTGGAATAAATTTAAGCAAAAAAATAAATTATATAAAATTGAAATTGCAGGACAATTAATGAGAACTCCAATTTTACAAAATATCGTTTTTGAATTAACTCAAATACCTATTTCAAAAACAATAATTATTGATGAATGCCTTTCTATTGGAGCTTTTTATTATGCAGTTTTTTCTTGTGAAAAAAAACAATTTGAAAAAGTTCAATTAATCAACTCTTATAATATGTATACAATTAATTATTCAATTGAAAATTCTCAAAAATATCCTTTTATATTAAAAGGAGAATTGATTCCTAATAAAAATATAATTTTTCTTGGAGATATATTGAATATTTCTAATAAAGATGAAATTACAATTGATTTTGATTATGATGAAAATGATATACAAGATATAGGATTTAAAGATTATAATATTTGTTCTTTTACTATTGATATTTTTAATTTAAAAAAAAAGGCTGAAAATCAAAAAAAATTTTTTTTAGAATATGAAATACATGAAGATAATTCTTTTGACATTCAATTATTTTATAAAAATAATAATAATAAAAATATATATTTAAATCAATACTTAAAAAGAAAAGAAAAAGGTCTATTTCTTAATCAAAATGAAAAAGATAAAATTTTGGAAGAATTTACGAAAAATGAAAATGAATTTGGTTCAATTGATGATAATTTTGATAAGTTTTTAACAAAAAAAAATGAAGTAGAAAATAAATTATATTCTATCAAAAATAATATAAAAAATAATGAAGATTTATTGAAAAAATTTGAATTATTAGAAAGGACTTTAACAAAAACTAAAAATATAGAAAGCATTCAAAAAATAGAAGAAGAAATTCATTCTTTAAGTAAACAACAAAATAATAAGTAAATAATTAAAAAATTTAATATAAAGTAATTTAAAAATATAAAAAAAATTTAATAAGATATATTTATAAAAAAAAAATAATTTAATTAATCATTTCTAACACTAGAAACTCTCCTCCAATTATTTTGATGTTTTTCATCTTCAAAAAAATCATAAATAATATTAACACAAAGTAAAATTCCAGTTCCAGAACCAATGCATCCACTAATATCAGCAAAAACTTGAATAGCTCCAATACACATACCACCTAAAGTAGCAGCAGTAGGTACATATCTATTTAATTGAGAATATATACTTTCTTCATTTTCTCTAATTCCTTCTAAAAAATATTGATTATCTCTTAATCTCTTAGCTAAATCTCTTGCTGAATTTCCAGATATATCTGTCCATGTTTTTGCAAAGAAACCACATGCAAATATCATAAATAAAGTATATAATAAACTTTTAAATGGATCTTTTATAAATGTTGTAAAATCTGAAGGAGGATATATATAATATGATATTCCTCCTATTGGATAATAATCACCATCTTTTAATTCCCATTTACCTAGTAATTTTATTAAGAAAAAATTCTTGTATCTTAAATATAATACTTTACTTATTAAATGTAAATTAGAAATTAAAGCTGATTCTAATATTATTGGAGTATTTGAACAATAAAATAATTTAATTTTCTGAGTAAAGTAATGACCAGGAACATGTTTATTATTAATTTTAATTTCTTTTCTAATTCCTTGTAAATAAATAATAATAATAAAAAATAAAAATGTGGAAATTAAACTTGATAAATTAGGAACTCTTTTCCTATAAAAGCTTCTATGAATAGCTTCAACTTTATTCTTTTTAGTAGTTAAAAAATGAACAGCAGCAATAATAGCCCCTTCATATTCAACACCATTATCATTACTAACAGTAAAAGGAGAAAGAGCTTTCCAAAGAATATTTTCGCAAATATTAGTAACAATAAATAAAGAAACACCACTTCCGATGCCGTAACCTTTTTCAAGAACTTCATCAAGTATAATAACTAAAATTCCTGCAGTAACTAATTGAACAATTAATAAGAAACAATTTAAACTTCCAATTAATTTAACATCACCATAAGTTCCACTGAAAACACAAGCAATAGCTTCACCGAAAGCAATTAAAATAGCAAAAACTTTAATAAATAATTTATATAATTTTCTATCTTCTTTAACATTAATATCAACTTCAATGATTCTCATTCCTGAAAGAACTTGAAATATCATTGAAGAAGTAAATATTGGTGAAGTTCCTAATTCCATAAGTGAACCTCTATTTGATGCTAATATTACTCTCATCCAATGAAGTGGATCTGTACCTTCTGATTTATATACTCCATATAATGGTATTTGAGAACATATTAAGAATATAAAAAGTACCATTCCTGTCCATATTAGTTTTTCCTTCTTTTTTATTGGAATTTTTGGAGTTGGTACTGTTGGAATTAAAAATGCTATTGGCTTTATTAAATAGATAAATCGAATTTGATCTGACATTTTTTTAAATGTATGAAATTATTTAAATGGAAAAATATAATTTATTTTTTATTTATTTTATTTTTTTTCCTTTCTTTTTTAATATTTAATTATCAAATATTAAAAAAGAATTTTCTTTTAATCAATATTATTTATCATAATAATATGTTTTATAATTATTTTACAAATTTAATCAAACTACAATTAAAATAAATGATTTATTATTTATAAATAATAACAATATTATATTCTATTAATAATACAACTTTTTAATTCTTTAATTTTTTCTGTTCGTTTAATTTATTATGATGAAAATATTGAATTAAATTCAGAAAACTTTAATTATATGAAACAATTCACAGATAAAATAAAAGGAATTTATTTTCCAGTAAATAATATAAACTCTTTGATAAATTTAGTGAATAAACTAAAAAATGCAAATAAAGGGGAATATTACTTAAGTAATCTCAGGAAGATTGGAAAAAATCACTCCAATTTATTACAATTTATAAATTCAATAATTATTTTTTATTTTTATATTGATAAATATTTACACTTAAAAAAACAATATCCAAAAATAAAAAATGTAGTAAATAATTTTTCTTAGATTGAATAATATAAGTCTAGACAAAATTGATTGGAATTCCTACTCTAAAATTATAGGAAATAAATTTATAACTTTTGAAAATTATATAAAATATTATATAAAGTAAAGTTAAAAATTATCGAAGTTTTTTGATGAAAAATATCCAAATTTAAGCTATAAATCATCTTATAAAAATCTTTATAAAATATATTCAATCATTAGACATTGATGATAAAAGTACTATTATTTTTTTATAAAAAAGTTATATTAGGAACAGTTAAAGAATTTATTGAAGCATATTCAGGAGAAACTGCTTTATGCTATTCATTAAATAGATGGTTTAGAAATTGTAATGAAAATGAATATGAAAAAATTAAATATTTTGCAGGTCCATTTAGATATGCTTTATATAAATATGCACATAATTATTATCAGCATTGAATTAATAAATCCAAATATTTTTATAGAAAAATGACAATTAAACTAAGTGATTATTATTTATATAAAATATCAGTGGGAGAATTAATATGTTATCCAGCTTTTACTTCAACAAGTGAAAAAGATATATCTAAATATAATTTTCCAACTGCCATTGCAAATGGAGTTAATGGTATTATAGTAAATGATATTTCAATTGTTTTAATTATTAAATATAATTGCATTAGTTCCTCTTATCTTTCGCTGTGTGTTTCAGCCACAGAATATTTTGTGAATTCAGGAGAAGAAGAATATATCTTTACTCCATTTTCGTTCTTTAGAAGAAATATTGTTGAAGAAAAAGATGGAACCCCCCAAAATCCACATATTATTTATATGAGTATTCCCAATAAAAGAAATTCAATTGAATTTGAATTAAAAAAAAATAAAAAAAATCATTATAATAGAAAAAATGATGAATTATATGGAGAATAAAATATATATTTTTAGAATATTTTATGTTAATCATTTAAATGAAAAAAATTGATTGATTTGGGGTGTTGTAAAATAAAAAATATATTATTAGGTTAATTAAATATTTTTTTTAAATAGTTAAAGATTAAATGAAATACTATATAATTTTATTGTTATTTATTTGAAATTTTTTTTTTGTTTCTCTATTCTTTTCTTTTTTAATATTTGATTAAAACATTAAAAAGAACTTTTTTTAATCAATATTATATATTATTATATGTTTAATAATTATTTCAAGATTTTAATAAAATAAATTATTCATTATTTACTCATTTTTACCAATTATTATGGATATTTTATTTTTTGAGTAAAAATAACAATAAAATGAAATTATTTAATTAAAAAATTCAATTTTCATATTCTAAACTATTAAGAATATAAATCCTAATTAAATGGGTGTTTGTACATGTAGTCAAAATAAAATTCAAAATATAAAATTAGACAATATATTAATAGAGGAATTAGGGAAAAATAAATATAATGATGAGTTGTCTTTTAAAACAAAAGATACAACAAGTCCATGTGGAATTTCAAAAGGATTTAAAAAATTTAATCTAAAATTTAAAAAATCCCCTTCTACAGATATTGAAGTTAATTCTAAAAAGAAAAATTCTTCAAATAAATCTTCATCCCAAAAAAAAATTTTAAACAACAAATTAAGTATGTTAAAAATTGAACCAAAAATAAAAAAAAATTATGAAAAATCTATTTTAATTTATGGAGATAAAGAAAGTGGAAAAACAAGTTTTATAATGAAAATTTGTAGACATAAATTTGATCCTTTTTATATTCCGAGTTTTAAAGATGAAAGAATAGAAAAATTATTAAGGTTAAAACCTTATTCCAAAAAATTTCAATTTGAATTTATTGTTTCTAATGATAATGATAATATAAAACCAGCAGATTGTTATTTAATTTTTTTTGATGTTACTTGTTTAAAATCTTTAAATAAAGCAATGAATTTAATAGAAAAAAAAATTGTTAATCTAAATAAACCAATATTTTTAATAGGAAATAAAACTGATTTAAAAAATAATATTGATATATCATTTGTAAATGATTTTATACAAAAATATAAATGTAATTTTTTTACCATTTCTATAAAAGAAAGTAATGGTATTTCCTTATTATTAGAAAGATTAGGAGAAGTTTTAGATTATAAAGATGAAATTTTACTTTATTGATTTATTGTTTTAATTTTAAAAATTGTAATTAATATTTTTTAATAAAATATAATTTGAGTTAATATATCACTTTTTAAACTTATTTTATCATTTATAATTATAAAATTAATATATCTTAAATTAAGGAGAATATTTATTTTATAATATTTTCTGATGAATAATTAACATTTTAAACTTTTTCTTACTTTATTATCTTATAATAAATCATTTATTATATAATCAATAAAAAATATATATATTAAAAATTTCAATTTATATATAATCTAAATATATAATTATTACTCAGAAAGAGA
>JAEEGK010005339.1_pt1 | contig 31089 bp, 25 predicted proteins | sample 8958771 | NCBI WGS metagenome assembly JAEEGK01 (sample SAMN16246547, study PRJNA631951) | gut metagenome | biome: gut microbiome; feature: rumen; material: SC-attached | host: Bos | place: Iran: Karaj | collected 2018-10
CATGAAACGAAATGCATACGGATTCAGAGATGACAGGTATTTTACACTCAGGCTCTATGCACTACATGACTGCCGCATCACTCGAAATGTCGGATGAACCAAAAAACTTTTTATACGTGCGCGTTATTGGACAATAACCATTCACAATGGTGAAGGTTGTTGTTAATTCGTTTGGGCAGATTGCAATTTCGTAAGAATAGGTAAGGGAAGATGCCAGGCAGGCATCTTCCCTTACTTTATTTACCGTGATGGTGAGTTCTAATTAATCAAAAGAGTCCCAATTGGTGACCTTTGTTTCTTCATCGTCAGCCCAGATGTCAGTGAAACTGATCTTGGCCTCTGGCTCGTGAGTACCGTCGTCATCGCCGCCGTAACCGATTTCGACTTTATCGCCAATTTTACCAGTCATACCACTACCGGCTAATAATGCTGTAGAATCTAATTCCTCAGTCTTAATAACTGGTTCTATATATTCTTGCTTCATGGTTCTATTCTTTTTGAATGGAGTTAAACTACGATTTACTTTACAATTTTCTTCTTTCCGTTGATGATATAGACTCCCTTAGGAAGCGTATTCGAATCAATGTTCTTACCTACATATTGACCGTTAATAGTATAAACACCGTCAGTCAACGTTCTTTCATTTTCTTTGATTTCGAAAATGCCTGTGGTCTCACCGTCAATGTCAATACTCATTGGCTTAGCGAATGCAGGACTCATTTTGTCATCAATAAGGAAATCTGCCCTGAAGCCCTTGATGGACTTTCCGTCGGTTGTATTCTTATAAAATTTACCTCCACTGATAAAGAATTCACCAACTATCATTGTTGATTTTGCTATGTATCCATAGAAATCGATACTGTATTTTTTCTTATTAGAAGCTTGTTTTGATATGGTGATACTGGTATTATCTTCGTTAGGATCTATTGTTACATTTTTCACTGTAAAGCCTTCATCGTACGTAATAGCATTAGTTACCTTGATAAGATAAGGATTGTTCGCTACTGTACCTGCGGTTTCAGCGAGTTTTGTAAATTCCAGTGTTATACCAGAAGGCTCAGTGTAATTGTCTTCTTCAACTGTATAGCCAGTAAATTCAGCCAGTGCTACACCTTCACCAAATGCTTCTGTCAATTGATCAGCAGTCATGGCAAATGGCAAGCAAATAGTGCTCCATTGACCCGCATTAATAGAGCGCTTTACCTTTGCGATAACAGGCTCGGTTGTAGCAGTAGGAACAGTTGTGCTTTCTTCATCCAGAGTTACAGTAACCATTTCCTTGACGGTAAGAGTTGCTTGAGCAATGGTTGTTGATACAGAAACATTATTTTCGTCGGAAATGGTCGCATTTTCGAAGGTAATAGGATAAGTACCTGGTGCTACTGTTTCGGCAATATCAAGTGTGAAATTCAAAATGGCTTCTCCACTACCATCTACGGCAATCGTATGCTTCACGCCCTGATCAGGCATAGAAAAGAGAATGTATCTGCCATTGTCACTTGACAATGTCATGCCAGTAGATCTATTAGTTAACTCATAACTGGCAAATGTCACTCCTGAGGGTAATGTCATGTCGAACTGAGCTCCTGCGACGATGACATCGTTTATCAGATTTATTGTCATTGTTGCAGTAGACCCCTTATATCCAGTGAAGTCAGGCACGGATATAGTGTAACTGGCTGCCATTACATTTCCGCTTAATGCGAAAAAGGCGGCAATGAAAAGTAATAATTTCTTTTTCATAATCTTTATATTTTAATATTTATATTTTTATTTAATTGTTATTTAATTGTTATTCAGAATGATATCTACTAAACTGGTGACATCGCCTACGTCGATTTTTTTGTCATCGTTCACGTCGCAGTTACCTGTGTCGAATCCCGGTGGAGTGTTGCCAAGGATATAGTCCACCAGCGTTGTCACGTCAGCAACATCTACTTTGCCATCATGGTTAACATCGCCCTTCAGGGTGCTGTTCTCTATCGGCAGCACCAATTCCGCAGAACCATCGTATTCTATCCATGCTTTATTAGCGGGCATTGCCGTACCTGTAGCCTTTACGAATCCGAGTTTCCCTGATGATGGCGTGATGCCGATGGTGTACATGTTATTTTTACGGGCGGTATAGTTCTGCAGGTTCAATGTGGCATTTACGACTCCGCCGCCTGACTCTGAGGTATATTTTCCATAACTGTATGGGGCGTCCTGATTGCAGAAATAGTTTCCCTTTAGGAGGTTTGTACCTGAATAATTTGACGATGTGGAGGATGTAGGTGCCGATTTGGCTGTAGCGTCTGGAGCAGAATATATTGGGGTTCCTGTAGGAATCAACTGGCAATCGGATGCTACGTTTGAACTACATTCTAAGATTACAGGTGTACCCGCAGGAACTATTGCACCGTTGTCATACTCTACAATTTCCAATGTTCCATCTGCATTGATAGCGCTTACGACATAGGCTTTTTCTACGCCATTGCTTAACTCAAAGGCAAAAGGAACATAAAGTGTAGTGTAATATTTGCCTCCATATTCAACTTCTGGTTTTACATTGAAATGAGTTACGGGCTCTATTTTCCATTTCGCATTATTGGTACTGCTTGATTCAGCTATGGCAAAGATTCCTGTATTATCTACAAAATAACGTGTGCCTAGCTTTGCGTTATTCATGAATGTGCTTTTACCTAAGGCAAACGCCAATGAGTTGTAACTGATATTTTCTACTCCCGAAGCAGCAATATTAATGCTCGCGGTATAGTTATTACTATTACCAGAAGAACTCACTGTAGTATAGAGGTCATTGAAGTATAAACGCACACTGGCCACATAGTTACCAGTTGTCAATGTTAGGAGACTTGTTCCCTGGGCTATTATATTATACTTGGATCCTGAGTACTTTGACAAATAGAGAATGGTGGAAGGATCTATACATTCATCGTCTTCTACCAGATGGATATCAGACTTCATGTACATGTCGGCTGCATCTAACAATAAAGGTTTTATAGTTTCAGAATTGTTGACGAGATTCGACAATCCACCACCCGTAATGGTACCAAACAAGAACTGATAACTGAACTGGTCATTAGCCAAACTGATATAGTCATTTTCTTGCACATTGTGGAATCGATAGAACCCATTACTGCCGAGTTGAGCCGTACAGTTCAACGCAGCGGTAAGGGCTAAGGCCACAAGTAGAAAATATTTTCTTAAATTCATCTGTCTTTTAGAATAATGTCAACCAGAGCTGTTACATCGCCCACGTCAATTATATCATCGTCGTTTACGTAGCACGCATCCACATCACATGGTGACGGGTTCTTTTTAAGTATATAGTCCACCAGTGTTGTTACATCAGCGACATTTACGATTCCGTCCATATTGATGTCGCCCTTCAGTGCCAGTTTTACAGGGTCGAAGTCTGTGGTGAACAGAAAAGCCTTGTTTGCTTCAACGGTTGTCCATACATCATGGAAGCCAAGCACATTATTGTACATCTGCAAGATACGCAAGCCAACTACATTTTTAAGATCATCAGCCGGTAGTCCAAAGAAATACTTGTTGTTAACTGTTCCAGCGTTCTTTGCCATCAGGTGTTCGTATTCCTTTACATAATTAGTATAGGTAGTTTCTCCAAGCACTTCCTTGGCAAAGTCGAACAAGGTTTGCACTTGTGATGTCTTCATTTCGTACTTGTTAATGAGAAACTCAGGTCCCTCCAGCAAGTTGCCGGTAACAGCACTACCATTTTCAGTACTCAGCGTGAGCGTCTGAGTAAGATTCTCAGATTCACAGACAAGCAGCACAGGAGTTTGTGCAGGGATAGTGCCCGAGATTTCTTCCGTTTTCGCTACGCCTGCTTCTGAAATACCTGTCACTTTCATGGCTGTCACCTTGTCAGGAAGTGTATAGGCAAAGTCGGTGTAAAGTGTGGTGTAGTACTTATCGCCCCTTTTGTTTGCCTCGGGGAAATTTACGTTGAACTTCGTGCATTCCTGTAATGTCCAGGCGGTGGAAGCCTCCGTAATATTGATGTTGCCTTCGCTGATGATGTCTAAGGATGATGTGCCCGGCACGATATAGTATTTGAAGTCAGGACGGATGTTCTCCACCTTGTCTATATATTGGGCATAGTCGCCAAGTTTGTCTTTCATCTCCTGGAACCTCCGGTGTTTTTTCAGATTTCCCCAGTAGATCATGGCTGTCTGATAGGCAAAGTTCCAAACGTTGTCTTTGTTGGTGAGAACCTGTGTGTAGAATTCAGAAATAGAGGCATCGTCTTTTGGTTCGGGGAGGCCGCTTGAAGCACCGCCCATATTTTGCCAAACCGTCTCAAGGCTGAAAGGAACAAGAATGCTTGCACCACTTCCATTGGTCTTTTTAAGCACTTTCTGAATGGCATCGTTAATGAACTGCTCCAGTTGTGGCAGTTTGGCATCTACTTTAGCCTGGTTCTCAAGGTAGAAATCTACTACGGGCTGCATGCTGGGCGTCTTGCCATAGATGCGGTAGTGTCCGTTTCCGTCACTCTCTAAATAGAGGTGGTAATCGAATGACGCGTTAAACTTGTCCATGATGGCTTTTAAGCCGTCATTTCCGAGAATTTCGCCACTGCCTTCGGCATGGAGTTTGTTAGCAACGAGTTGCACAATCTTCGGCACGTAGTTCATGGCACGTTCTGCATAGCCGGGGATGTCCACGCCCTGCGAGCGCAGTATCTCTACCTGACCATCGCTGTTGGCTTTTACGCGGATTACGGTGCCGGCCTTTGTTTTTGCTGCTTCTCCGCTGACGAAGTTGACCGTCTTGCGGCCAGCCACGTTAACATACTTGCCTTCGCTAGTGAGAATGTTGTAGTATCCGTCAGTCACGTTTGCGCCGGTGGATTCTTGAGCCATAGCCTGCTGGGCTATAAAGGGCAGGAGCAGGCATACGCCTAGTCTTTTTAGATTAGATAGTAATTTCTTGTTCATTAGGTTTGCTATTAAATCATTTTAGGGTGCACAGGGGGAGTCCTGTGCACCTGTTTATTCCTATTGATTGCAAAAATACTATAAAATACTGAAAAAACAATTATTTATCCCGTTTTTTTTGGCAAAATTGCTATTTTTTCAATTTCCTGCCAGTATTTTGCACCTTTATTTGCCCAGAATGATATCTACCAGACTGGTAACGTCGCTTACGTTGATTTCGTTATCACCGTTTATGTCGCAGGCACTTTCATTGCAGTTCGTCGGGTTTTTGCCCAGAATGTAATCCACAAGTGTCGTCACATCGGCTACATTCACTTCCCCGTCGCCGTTGATATCGCCCTTGCGGGTAGAAGAGGCACTAAGTTCCTTGAACTTGGTGTCGAGATAGGGGAAGCGTTGGTTCAGGTAGTCCTTGATGGCCTGAACGGCTGCGGAATATTCTCCCATGAGTTCCCATCCGGCTCCGCCATCGGTAGTGGGCTTGTAATTGTCGATAACTGTTTCTGCAATTTCATCAGCCAGAGCATCAATTTTTTCTGTTAACAAGACAAGCAAGTCCGTGGTCTTAGAGTCACCATATATGGTGTTCCATTTTGCAATCACGGCTTCTTTGAACCATTGCTCTTGCCATAGGGCCTCAATCTTTGTGCGCATAACTTCGTAGCCGGCGTGAGTGAAAATCATGCCGTTGTAAGAACCTGCGGTGTTGAGGTCGGTCATGTCGACCGGATGTTGGGCATTGTTGTTATACGCCCTGTCGTTACTCCATAGCGGACCAAAGAAGAGTTTCCCGTCGGCATTGTCTTTATAGACATAGATGTCTGACAGTTGCTTGTAGCCGCCAAGGATTTCGCTGGCAATGTACCAACTGATGAATGATGTCTGGTCAACGTTGTTTTCAATATCAGCCCAGAAAGATGTGAAGTAGTTGCTGACAGCAGTTTGCAGTGCTGCCTTGTCGTCTGCACTGAGGTCGTCTTTGTCGGGATTCTTTATGATTATGTTGGGAGTAGTGTCGTCGCCAGCAACATAGAGGTCATTTGCTCCTACTTCATCTTCCCATGCTATCTCTAACAGCCAGTCAGTTTTTTTCTTATTTACGAGAATACGTCCGCTTTCGACTTTGACGCGATCTGTAATTTGGTAGGTTCCTCGATAAGTGCCGTTCACCACGAGATCGGCATACTGGCATCCTGGAGTGAAACTGAATCCTAATTGGTCGCCGAGTTCTTCAGTCAATCCATTGCGCAGCATCGAGGGGTCGTCGTCGTTGGATTCGAGTACCCATTGTTTGTATTTTCCCGATTTGTCTCCCAAGAAGGCACGTACATCAGTGAACTTAAGTCGGTAAGATGTCTTTATGTCGCTTCCATCGCCTACGTATTTCACGCTCAGTCCCGTATTATCCAGCGTGAAGCTGCCGCCAATCATATTGTTCTCGTCGAACACTTCAATGGCTGCAGTTCCCCATGCGTCGGCATCAATAGCAGCATCGGAATCGATGTAAATTGTGGGCACGTCGTTCATCTGGGTGCGCTGTGCCTGTCCTTCGGGCACAAAACTGATAGTGGGATTAACGGCTCCATTGGCTTTGGTGATGTAGGCGTTGATACCGTAAACAGGCCCTGTTGTATTCCAAGACTCAACCTTTTGAGGAAGGGTGAATGATGCGGCATCGCCACCAATGAGGAGGACGGAGCCATCCACGTTGAGTGAGTTAAGATACAAGTTGGCATTGAAGGTGTAGTCACCGAATGTCACACTTTCACCGTATGCCTTATGATTGTTGTCCCAGTTTGAGCAATAAGCCAAAAGTACATGGCTGAGGATAGGACTTGCATCTACTGTCTTCGATGGCTTTATCAGATAAGGCATGCCTGGAGAGATGGCATTGTCGGCAGGTGTGGCAAAAAACAGCGTGGTGCCGTTGGAGTAGATGCCTGCCAGTTCCTTCAGTTCGTATTGATCTCCGAAAACGCTCTTCAGCGTCTCCTCGTTAACAGAGACTGGCAACGAGATAGCGTTCCATTGATCTTTCTCGAAGGTCTTGTTTGTCAGTGTCACGTTATAGTATTTGTCCAGTAAATCAGCCGTTATCCCATTGTCGCTTTGACTCTTTGTTGCATCTATTGTCAATCCTTCTGCCTGAACCGAATTTGCCGTTTCGGCAAGGATTGTGAGTTGCTCCTGAACGTAGTCAATGCGGTCGCTCAGCCATTCTTTAAGTTGATCGACGTATGCCTGATGGTTGGCAAGATTGTTTACATACCCGAAGGCACCTGGTTGTTGCGGGTTTCCCCATCTCTCAAAATTCAGTTCTGCAGATTGGGCTACGACTTCGGCCATCTCGTCGATTTTTGCGAGCAAAGTGGCTTTTATTCCACCGTTGACAAGATTATCCATAGTCTCCTTTGCGTGGGTAATGAAATCCAAGTCAGAGGTAAGTTTTTGGAAATATGGTTGTATCCACGAAGCCTGTTGCAGGTTGGCCACCAGTTTTCCATCTGGATCAGCCATCGAATTCCAGTTTCCAAAAGCCAAATCCTTGTCCCACAGAGGACCCCAGCAGAGTTTGCCGTCGGCTTCACGGTAAGCCTTTACGCTCATCAGTCCGTCATAGTCGCCTGTGAGTTCGGTCGCAATCCAGAATTTTATGAGTGTTTCTTCGTCGTTATAGGCACGCCAACCTGTTGTGGGGTTGGTATAACCAGTGCCGAAACCTTTCTTCCAACTGTTGAGGAACCAGTCTTTTATGGGATTAAGGACAGCATTTCGCTGTTCTTCGTCTGTCTCGTCAGCAGGTTCAGGGTTGTTGATATTCATAATTATTCCATTTTCAGCTATACACATGGGATAATCGCACATGTCGTTTCTACCCTGGAATTCAATGTACCAGCCTGTATCCTCGTTGACATTGATGCGGTCGGCATCCACTTCACAATGGTCGGAAATCTGATAAGTGCCCCGATATTCGTTGTTGATGACCAGGTCGACGAATTTGTAACCAGGGCTGAAGGGCATGCCTACAGCCTTTCCAATATGATAGGTCAGTGCATTGCGGAGCATGGAATTGTCGTTTAAGTTGGCTAATAGAGTCCAGTTGCGCTTGGAATAACCGTAGCCGAGGAGGTCGTGTTTATGCGCCTTGCCGTCGGTTGAGGTCTTCTTGCTGGCAAATTTCAGACGATAGGCCCGTTTTCCCGTAGGTGTAGAAGCCAAAGCAGTGGAGTTACCTCTGACTTTGATTTCAAGATTTGTATTCCCCTCTGCATCAATGGCATCTTCAGTAAACGACTCAAGATAGTGGGGGCTTGAGGTGTCGGAGGTAGCCACAACCTGGATTTTTGCAGGGCGGTATGGGGCTTCTTCGGCTGTTGTGCTGTTGCCAAGTATCTTGTACAGATACTCTCCAAGTGTTTGATTGCCAATGCCTGGCAGGTCGATATAGACGGTAGGTGCATCGGTTATCTGCATTCGTGCCGCAATTTTCCCAGCCAAGGTGGTTGGTCCGGGATCATCACCTCCACCGCCTCCTGTGCTTACACCATCGAAGGAAAGTGCGGGCGTGGTAGTGTCAAGAGTAGGATGATAGAACCATGCAAAAGTGCCGTAGTAATCGGAATTATCATTGTCTCCTGACCTAAAAGTTACAGGCCACCCACGCCAATTGCCTAATCCTGTTCCATCGCTGAGAAAGGAAAAAACCGTAGCGGGTTGGCTTTGCCCGTTAACAAGTTGCCAACTATAAACTTTGAAATATGATCCCCAGAATTGTAAATTGTTGCTGAGGGTAACCTTGATGAAGTCGGTGGATATACTCGAAGCAAACGTCACACCGCTAAATGTCGGGTTTTCTATGGTTTGTTTCACGCGAATGGCGTATGGCTTGTCAGCAACGATGGAAGTTGCTGCTTTCATCTTGATGGTGGTGCCATCGTAGGAGTCGAACTCTTGCAGGTCCCATTTGCCTTCGCCAAAAGTAGCGTTAAGCACCTCTTGTGAAGCCGAGAACGGGAAGATGGCTCCGTCCCATTCATAAGCTGTGAATACTTTGTTTTTCAGGGTAACGTTACATGTTTGGCCGCAATAGCTGGTGTATGCACCGGCATTGGTTGAAGTAACATCAAATACTACGTCTGTTGCCTGTGCAATACTGCACAACAACAAAGAAAGGACCATAAAGGCCACACGCGATAGGTATTTCATATCGAATATTGTTAGTTATTATCTGATTATTAACCAATTAGGTTGTAGAAGATAGTATATCTGAGTGCAAAGATATGCAATAAATTTTAATCCCGCAAAGCTTTCAGTAATAATTTTTTATAAAATGGTAAATAGAGGGAATAGTTTGAAAACCGAATGCAGTAATAATAAACATATAATTGAACACAAAGACACGAAGATACAAGACTTTTTTAATTTTCGTTATCGTTGTTGTATAAAACTCTGTAACTCTGTATCTTTGTGTTGTTTAAAATATTACTGACCCCACCCCTAGCCCCTCCCCTACAGGGGCGGGGAGTTCCTTGGGCCCCACCTGTTATCAACCACCCCTGGCCCCTCCTCTCTAAGGAGGGGGAATAATATGTTGCGGCACCACTATCTACTCCCCGCCCTATAGGGAGGGGCAGGGGGAGGGTCCGTTGGGTCCGTTGGAGGGGGTTAATAACTGGCGGTGCAGGGGATGCCTAGGGCGATGACTCGGTCGCGGATGCGGTCGAGTTCTTCGTGGGTGGCTTTCTCCAGACCGTGCATGGGTGTTTCGCGGTCGATGGTGTAGATCATCACCTGTTGTGGGGCGATTTCTTTCAGGGCTTCCAGCCATGGGGCTACGTATTCTTCGCCGGTGTTATTATAGGAGCCCCCCTCGGTCCCCCCAGTAGGGGGAAGGTTGCCTTTTAGGAACATGGTTTGGATGATGAAGTGGCCATTGAAGCGCTTGAGGCCTTCGATGACTTGGTTGACCTGATACCATTCGCCTTCGGGGCGGTCCACCTTATTAATATATACAGGGTCGACGGTGTCGAGTTTCTGGATGTTGTTGTCCACTTTCATCAGAGCGGCATGTATTTTCGGACGGTGGATGAGCGTGGCGTTGGAGAGTACGCTGATTTTGGCGTCGGGAAAATACTGGTCTCGCAGGCGGATGGTGTCATCGATGATTTCGGGGAAATGCGGATTGGCAGTGGGTTCGCCGTTGCCCGCAAATGTGAGTACGTCGGGGTGGGGGCCGTTTTGCTGCATGTCTTTCAGTCTAGCTTCCAGCGCTTCTGCCACTTCCTGACGGGCGGGCATTTTCAATTTGGGACGGTGGTCGGCATTGAATCCGCATTCGCAATAGATGCAGTCGAAGGTACATACTTTTCCGTCGGCAGGCAGGAGGTTGATGCCGAGACTTACGCCGAGACGGCGCGAATGCACTGGCCCGAATATGGGCGAAGGGTAGATGATGGTACTCATATATATTATTATGGAACACAAAGACACAAAGATGCAAAGACTTTTCAACAAGAGTGACTTGTCCCTCCTCTTAGAAAGGGGAGGTTAGGTGGGGTTGATCATGCCGACAAATAGTACTGTTGTGCCTTAAATCATCAACCACCCCCAGCCCCTCCTTTTTAAGGAGGGGAGTATTACATCTTGACAGGGTCTTCAACTGCATTGTGCGATTTTTGCTGCAAAAGTACTTTTTTTAAACGATAAATGATGAATGATAAATGATAAATTATGGCGGTTCCTTGTTAATTTTGATTAAAATTCTTGCAAAACGGGGGTTGGATTTCGTATCTTTGCAGAAGATACTAGCGCATGACAAAGAAAAATATCTTTTTCGTTTGTTCTCGCTTCATCGTATCATTGCATATCAGATATGGCAAAAAGAAATAGAAAGACCCGCAACCGTAGTGGTTTGCAGGTTGTTACATTGTGTATAAGCACCGCCATGGTGCTTGTCTTATTGGGGATGGTTGTGTTTTCGGTCCTTGCGGCCCGCAACCTTTCTAATTATGTCAAGGAGAATCTTACGGTGACGGTGATGCTCTCTGAGGATATGACCAACTCGGAAGCGCAGCAGCTCTGTCAGCAGTTGAGGAAGGAACGCTACATCAGCGGACTGACCTATATCAGCAAGGAGCAGGCTCTGAAAGAGCAGACGAAGGAACTGGGGGCTGACCCGAGTGAGTTCGTGGGCGTGAATCCGTTTGTGGGCAGCCTGGAACTGCAGCTGAAGGCCGACTATGCCAACAACGATTCGCTGAAATGGATTTCGGCCGCGCTGACCAAAAACCCGAAACTGACAGAGATTACCTATCCACAGACACTGATAGACTCGGTGAACAAGAACCTGAACAAGATTAACCTGGTGTTGCTTATTCTGGCTGTCTTGCTCACCATAGTGTCGTTCTCGCTCATCAACAATTCCATCCGACTGGGCGTTTATGCCCGTCGTTTCAGCATCCGTACGATGAAACTGGTGGGAGCCTCGTGGGGCTTTATCCGCCGGCCATTCCTCAAAAAGAGTATGGTCATCGGTCTGGTGGCTGCCCTTCTGGCCTGTGCTGTACTTGGCGGTGGCGTTTATGCCCTGTGGTATTATGAGCCGGAAGTGCTCGAGGTGATTACCTGGGAGGTGATAGCCATCACGGTGGCTGCCGTGTTTGTGTTCGGACTGCTCATCACATTCCTCTGCTCGTATGTGTCGGTGAACAAGTTCCTGAAGATGACTGCAGGAGAACTATATAAGATATAAAGACCCTCCCCCGGCCCCTCCCTATAGGGCGGGGAGAAGTGATGAGTGATGAGTGAGAAGTGATAAGTGATAAACAGAATAATTATATAATATGGAAGATAAGAAGAATTTGGCATTTGGGAAAATGAACTTCATCCTGCTGGCCATAGGTGTGGCAGTGGTGATTATAGGTTTTTTCCTGATGAGTACCAGCGGCTCTGACGAGACGCATTTCAATCCTGAGATTTTCTCGGCTATGCACATCAAGGTGGCTCCTGTGATTACTTTCCTTGGTTTTGTAAGTATCATCGGGGCTATCATCTATAAGCCGAAAGACGGACAAAACAACGAGAACGCTGAATAATGACACTCATTGAGACTATTATCATCGCTATCGTGGAGGGACTCACAGAGTTTCTTCCCGTGTCATCTACCGGGCACATGATTATCACCCAGAACCTGCTGGGTGTTACCGACCGTATGCAGGACGACCCCACCATGGCCGCCTTCGTGCATGCGTTCACGTTCATCATCCAGTTTGGTGCCATCCTCTCCGTGGTCTGCCTCTATTGGAAACGGTTCTTCCGCATTGACCATTCGCCGGCTCCCGAAGGGGCTTCGCTATTCGGACAACTGAAGCATAAGTTCTATTTCTACTGGCTGCTGATTGTGGGTGTCATCCCTGCCATCGTGATTGGTCTGGCAGCAAAGAAATCGGGCTTGCTCGACTGGCTGCTCGACAGTGTGCTCGTGGTAGCCATCATGCTTGTGTTGGGCGGCATCTTCATGCTCTATTGCGACAAGATATTCAACAAACCCGACGAAAAGCGGGAGGTGACGGAACGGAGCGCCTTTAATATCGGTCTGTTCCAGTGTATCTCCGTCATCCCAGGCGTGTCGCGTTCGATGGCAACCATCGTTGGCGGTATGGCCCAAGGACTTACCCGCCGGCGTGCTGCGGAGTTCTCGTTCTTCCTGGCCGTTCCTACGATGGCCGGCGCCACCGTGCTCGACCTTTTCGACCTGATGAAAGAGGGTGGGGCATGGGCTACCACGAGTAACATCACCATGCTCATCGTGGGTTGTGTGGTGGCTTTCATCGTGGCCTTGCTGGCCATGAAATGGTTTGTGAACTTTGTGTCGAAATACGGATTCAAGGCCTTCGGTATCTATCGTATCATCGTAGGTGTGATCATCCTCGTCCTCATCTTTACCGGACATTCACTCTCAATGGTTGACTGATGAATTTCAAGGAAGGTGTTATCCTGGGCATCAACAAGCCCTATCGGATGTCGAGTTTCGGCGCATTGGCTCATATACGCTACGTGCTTTCCAAGCACTTGGGTTATAAAGTGAAGATTGGTCATGCCGGAACACTCGACCCGCTGGCAACAGGAGTGCTGATACTCTGTACGGGCAGGGCCACCAAGCAGATTGAAGAACTGCAGAAACACACCAAGGAATACACGGCAACGCTGCAGTTGGGTGCCACCACGCCAAGCTTCGATATGGAGCATCCTGTTGATAAGGAATATCCCACCGCCCAGATTACCCGCGAGAAAATAGAAGAGGTGCTGAAGCGATTCACCGGCGAAATAGACCAGATACCGCCTGCCTACAGCGCCTGCATGGTGAAAGGCGACCGGGCCTACGAACTGATGAGAAAAGGAAAAACCGTGGAACTGCAGCCCAAGCGTGTGCGCATCGATGAGATAGAACTGACCGGCTTCGACCCCGAGAAGATGCAAATGAGTATCCGGGTGGTCTGCGGAAAGGGAACCTATATCCGCTCTCTGGCACGCGACATCGGCGAGGCACTTGGCAGCGGAGCCTATCTGACCGCCCTCTGCCGCACAAAGGCAGGTAACGTGAGGATAGAAGACTGCCACACCTTCGACAACTTCAAGGAATGGCTGGAGAAACAGGAAGTGGAATGAAAGTTAAGAGTTAAGAGTGAAGAGTGAAGAATTTGCTTCCGCACGGGCTTCTGCTTGAAACCTGGAACTTGGAACTTGAAACATAATATTATAATATATGAAACTGTCACAATTTAAATTCAAACTACCGGAAGAACTGATAGCACTGAATCCTCCGCGTCACAGGGATGAGTGCCGGTTGATGATTCTGCACCGCAAGTCGCAGACAATCGACATGTATAAGACCGACGAAAAGGGAGAACCCCTGAAAGACGAAGAGGGGAATCCGGTGTATCTTGATTTCCGCAACGTGCTTGATCATTTTGAGGAAGGCGACACTTTCGTATTCAATGATACCAAGGTGTTCCCGGCCCGTCTCTATGGAACAAAGGAAAAGACCGATGCCAAGATCGAGGTCTTCCTGTTGCGCGAACTCAACGAGGATATGCGTCTGTGGGATGTGCTGGTGGAACCCGCCCGCAAAATCAGAATCGGCAACAAACTGTTTTTCGATGACAGTGGAACGATGGTGGCAGAAGTTATAGACAACACCACCAGCCGTGGCCGTACGCTGCGATTCCTCTACGACTGTCCGCACGATGAGTTCAAAGAGGAACTCTATGCACTCGGTGAGGCTCCGCTGCCACACTATATTGTGGACCGCCGTCAGGCAACCCCCGAAGACATGGAAGACTTCCAGTGCCTGTATGCCAAGAACGAAGGTGCCGTGACTGCTCCAGCCACCGGACTTCATTTCAGTCGCGAGATGCTGAAGCGCATGGAAATCATGGGCATCAACTTTGCTTACTTAACGCTTCATTGTGCACTCGGCAACTTCCACGACATTGAGGTGGAGGACCTGACGAAGCATAAGATGGACTCGGAGCAGATGATTATCGGCAAGGAATGCTGCGACCTGGTGAACAGTACAAAGGCTGCCGGTCACCGTGTCTGTGTGGTAGGTACCAGCGTGGCCAAGGCAACAGAAACGGCAATGGGTACCGACCGTCTGCTGAAGGAATACGAGGGATGGACCAACAAGTTCATCTTCCCCCCATACGAATTCGGTATCGGCGACACGATGCTGGCCAACTTCTATCATCCATTGTCGACATTACTCATGGAAACCTGTGCCTTCGGAGGCTATGACCTGGTAATGGAAGCCTACGACAAAGCCGTGGAAAATGGCTACAAATTCGGTTGCTATGGCGATGCCATGCTGATTTTGAATGATTAAAACGGATGGGAGAAAAGGTGGATGTCTATTTGTCGTTAGGTTCAAACCTTGGCAACAAGCGGGAGAATATCCTTTTGGCTATAGAAAAAATAGGAAAGCTGGTTGGCGAAGTTGTTCGCCAGTCAGCTTTTTATGAAACCGAACCATGGGGGTTCCAGTCGGAGAATATGTTCGTGAATGCTGCCGTGAAGGTGAAGACTACACTCACGCCCATGCAGTTATTACGCACCACACAGCGGATAGAGCGCGAATTGGGACGGAAAAACAAAAGCAAATCCGAGAAAAGTCAGGTGTCCGACGGTCATACCGTCGGAAGAGTTGTCTATCACGACCGTCCTATCGACATTGATATCCTGCTTTACGGAGACCTCGTGGTGGATGAGCCGGAACTGAAAATCCCCCATCCACTGATGTGGACGAGGGATTTCGTAATGGTTCCTTTGCGAGAGATTATCGACGCAGACCCAGCGCCTTCACGATAGCACGATAGCGGTTGATGTCGCGATCCTTCAGATAGTCGAGCAATGCGCGACGCTTACCAACGAGCATGGTCAGTGAGCGAGCGGTCACATTGTCCTTGTGGTTCTTCTTCAGGTGCTCGGTGAGGTGGCTGATGCGATAAGAGAACAGGGCAATCTGGCTTTCTGCAGAACCGGTGTCTGCTGCATTGCCGTTGTGACTGTACTTACCGAAAATCTCTTCCTTTTTTGCTTTGTCTAAATACATGATTTAAAAATTGATTAATGATTTGCAATTACATCTTTCGGATGCCTGCCCGCCTTAATCACAACGGGGTTACATCGTCAAATGCATCGGATTTTCCGAAAATGCGGGTGCAAAGGTACAAATAATTTCTGAAAGAACAAACATTTCGGATTATTTTTTTCCTTTGATTGTCATCGAAGGTACTTGCGTTCGGAAATGAAAAGATTTAGAGCCCCTTGATAAGGGGCGGCTATAATGCAGGGATTCAAATATCGCTCACTTCTTTGGATAAATTTTTCACGTTCGGCAAAATAAATATATTTATTCTGCGCTCACTTAATCAAAATTTTGTACCTTTGCACCCGCTTTTAAGGTTTAAAGATATGCAAGACATTAGAAACATTGCGATTATTGCTCACGTTGACCATGGAAAGACAACCCTGGTGGACAAGATGATGCTTGCCGGGAACCTGTTCCGTGAGGGACAGAATCTCAGCGATCAGGTATTGGATAACAATGACCTCGAGCGTGAACGAGGTATTACGATTCTCTCGAAGAACGTTTCAATCAATTATAAGGGAGTGAAGATTAATATCATCGACACTCCGGGACACTCTGACTTCGGTGGAGAAGTGGAGCGTGTGCTCAATATGGCCGACGGATGTCTGCTGCTTGTTGATGCCTTCGAAGGTCCCATGCCGCAGACTCGCTTCGTGCTGCAGAAGGCTTTGGAGATTGGTCTGAAGCCCATCGTCGTGGTGAATAAGGTGGACAAACCCAACTGCCGTCCAGAGGAAGTGTATGAAATGGTGTTCGACCTGATGTTCTCGCTCAACGCCACCGAGGACCAGCTGGATTTCCCCGTTGTCTACGGTTCGGCAAAGAACGGATGGATGGGCGAGGACTACAATACTCCGACCAACGACATTACCTATCTGCTGGACAAAATCATCGAGGTGATTCCTGCCCCAAAACAATTGGAGGGAACACCGCAGATGCTCATTACGAGTCTCGACTATAGCAGCTATACCGGTCGTATCGCCGTGGGACGTGTTCATCGCGGTACGCTTACCAATGGCATGAATGTGACCATTGCCCATCGCGACGGTTCTACGGAGCGCACCAAGATCAAAGAACTCCATACCTTTGAGGGAATGGGACACGTGAAGACCGACTCGGTAGGTTCGGGCGATATCTGTGCCGTGATAGGACTTGACAAGTTCGAGATTGGCGACACCATCTGCGATTTCGAGAATCCTGAGGCTTTGCCTCCCATTGCCATAGACGAGCCGACGATGTCGATGCTTTTCACCATCAACGATTCGCCTTTCTTCGGCAAGGAGGGAAAGTTCTGCACCAGCCGCCACATCAACGACCGACTGGAGAAGGAACTTGAGAAAAACCTGGCCCTGCGCGTAGAACCGTTTGGCGACTCCACGGATTCATGGATTGTCAGCGGACGCGGTGTGCTGCATCTCTCGGTGTTGATTGAGACCATGCGCCGCGAAGGCTACGAACTGCAGGTGGGACAGCCCCAGGTGATCTACAAAGAGATTGACGGTGTGAGATGCGAACCCGTGGAAGAACTGACCATCAATGTTCCCGATGAGTTTGCCTCGAAGATGATTGACATGGTGACGCGCCGTAAGGGTGAGGTGACTTCCATGGAGAGTCAGGGAGAGCGTACGAACATTGAGTTCGACATTCCCTCGCGCGGCATCATCGGTCTGCGCACCAATGTGCTTACCGCCAGTCAGGGCGAGGCTATCATGGCCCACCGCTTTAAGGAGTACCAGCCCTACAAGGGAGACATTTCACGCCGAATCAACGGTTCGATGATTTCTCTTGAAACGGGCAATGCCTATGCCTATGCCATAGACAAGCTGCAAGACCGCGGTAAGTTCTTTATCGATCCCGGAGAGGATGTGTATATCGGTGAGGTGGTAGGCGAGCATGTTCACGACAACGACCTTGTGGTGAATGTTTGCAAGGCCAAGCAACTTACCAACGTGCGAGCCTCGGGAAGTGACGAAAAAGCGCGTATCATTCCGAAGACCGTGATGAGCCTTGAGGAATGTCTGGAATATATTAAGGAGGACGAGTACGTGGAAGTAACACCCAAGTCGATGCGTATGCGCAAGATCATCCTTGACCACGACCAGCGAAAGAAAGCCAATAAGAGTTGAAGTCAACAGACCGCGAAATACTGCACATAGCCCTGCCCAGCATCGTGAGCAATATCACTGTTCCGTTGCTGGGCTTGGTGGATGTAGCCATTACCGGTCATCTGGGGTCTGCTGCCTATATCGGTGCCATTGCCCTGGGCGGCATGCTGTTCAATGTCGTCTATTGGATATTCGGTTTTCTGCGGATGGGTACCAGCGGCCTGACGGCTCAGGCGTTGGGTGCCGGAAAACGTGAGGAAACGATAGAGTGGCTGCTGAGGTCGCAAACCATTGGACTGGGGATTGCCGTGGCGCTGCTGCTATTACAGGTTCCCATCCGTGAACTGGCACTGCTGGTGATGCAGCCAACGGAAGAGGTAAGGGCATTCACCGTCACCTATTTTAATATATGTATTTGGGGAGCACCGGCCACGCTTGGACTTTTCGGACTGAACGGGTGGTTTATCGGGATGCAGAATTCGCGCGTCCCCATGGCCATTGCCATCACTCAGAATGTGGTCAACATTCTGGCTTCGCTATGTTTTGTTTTTGGCTTGGGCATGAAGGTGGAAGGTGTTGCACTGGGCACGCTCATCGCACAGTGGTGCGGATTCCTGATGGGGGTGATTTTGTGTTTGCGTTATGTCGATATGTCGTTATTTCGATTGTTTAAAGGCCGGACGGTTTCTGGGAAGAGCTTGTTTGACCGGCAGTCGATGCTGCGTTTCTTCGAAGTAAACCGCGACATATTCTTCCGCACGATATGTATCGTCAGCGTGATGCTGTTCTTCACGTCGGCCGGTTCCTGGCAGGGGGAGGTTATCCTGGCTGTGAATACGCTGCTGATGCAGCTCTACCTGTTGGTGAGCTATGTCATGGACGGCTTTGCCAATGCCGGCGAAGCCTTGAGCGGAAAATACTATGGGGCAGGTGACAGGTCTTCGCTGCGGCTGACTGTCCGCCGTCTGTTTGTTTGGGCGACGTTGATGGCAACAGGTTTTACCGTGGTCTATGTGCTTGGGGGGAAACCGTTTTTAGGATTGCTGACCGACGAACCTTCGGTGGTAGAAGCTTCGGCTGATTATGTATGGTGGGCCTATCTCATACCCTTTGTCAGCATGGGGGCATTCATGTGGGACGGTATTTTCATTGGCCTTACGGCATCACGCCAGATGTTGCAGTCGATGTTTGCGGCTGCAGTCACGTTTTTCGTTTTATATTACCTGCTGCACCCGTCATTGGGTAATCACGGGCTGTGGGCTGCCTTTCTCGCTTTCTTGCTGGTGCGTGGCGGAGTGCAGACTTGGCTCTATCGCAGGGGGATTTGAACGGTGCGACCGTTCAACACCTGACGGCATTGCCCTAAAAACATTTGGGCGCAAAACATTTATGCGTCGGCAAAGATTTTGCCGTCGTTGAGGCTTACCTGAAGTTTTGTGTATTCGCTATGGAAATCGTTTTTTAGGCGATTCAAATATCTGCGGCATTCCCATTGGCACATGGGAAGGTCGTGTAGCAGACAGTTCCCGCATGTCTCGGGAGTTGTTGCAGGCACTTCCGTCTGTGTGAGAATCCATTCCAGGCACTCGATGGTCAGTTGGCGCATATCCTCGACAGTGTAGTTGCCTGTCATGATGATGTACATTCCCGTCAGACAACCCATTGGTCCGACATATACAACGTCTTCCTTTGCCTGAGAATTGCGAAACCATGTCGCCATCAGGTGTTCTATGCTGTGTATTGCTGCAGGTGCTATGGCCGGTTCGTGGTTGGGTTCCGTGATGCGCAGGTCGAAAGTAGTGAAACCTTTATCTTCGCGTGACACATAGATACCTGGTTTAAGGTTCGTGTGGTCGATGGTGAAACTTTTAATGACTTCCATAAAAATGATAAGTGAGTTAGAGTGATTCTATGAAATTGCGGGTGATTTGGAAAGAATTTTCGGCTATCGTTGACCAGAAGTTATGGTACATGGACGCATCAGTGTCGCGCAATGGGATGTCGCTGATGATGCGGAACGAGATAAACGGAATGTTGAAGATGTGGCAGGCCTGGGCAATGGCTGCCGATTCCATGTCGACGGCCTTTGCCTCGGGAAATTTCCCGATAATCTCGCGCATCTTTTCCTTGGAATCGACAAACCAGTCGCCCGTGACCGTAAGTCCCTCGTGAAGTGACAGTTGACGGGTGGTAAGTGATAGTTCACCTGCTTTTTCCAGAAGCATGGGGTCGGCTTGGAATCGTGCCGGCATTCCCTGCACCTGGCCGTAAACCGTGGAACCGTCGATGGCCGTTCCACAATATACGTCATGGTAGGCGATTTCCCGGCCCACCACCACGTCCTGCACGTTGATGTCGTCGCCGTTGCCACCGGCGCAGCCGCTAGAGATGATGACGTCGGGCCGATGACGGCGAATCATCTCTGTTGTTCCGATGGCGGCATTCACCTTGCCGATACCGCATTTCTCTACTATAACATGGTTGTTGTCGAAAAGATGCTGCAACTGTTGCAGCTCTTTGTCCATAGCTACGATAACTCCAATTTTCATGTCGAATAATATTAATTTCTGCAAAAGTAATAATTATTTGAGAAAAAACAATTATTTTTGCATTCAAAATTAAAAAACTGATAGTACACAGTACTTCAAATTAATCTTAAAAAGACAAGATGAAAACGATTAAGAAAATTCTGCCGGAGGTGTTGGTTCTCGTCTTCTTCGCCTTGATTTCGTTTGCCTATTTCTTTCCTGCAGACATTGAAGGGAAGATCTTGTATCGCCACGATTCGTCGGCCGGTGTAGGTGCCGGTCAGGAGCAAATGCAATACAGGGAACGAACGGGCAAGATGACGCGCTGGACCAACTCCCTTTTCAGCGGTATGCCAACCTATCAGATGGCTCCGTCGTATAGCAGTACGAAACCATTGGTGCAGGCCGTCAATGCCTATCATCTCTGGTTACCGGAGAACGTGTGGTATGTGTTTGTATATCTGCTGGGCTTCTATATCCTGATGCGGGCATTCGATTTCCGCCGCTGGATGGCGGTGCTGGGTGCCATCGTGTGGGCATTCTCGTCCTATTTCTTTATCATCATTGCAGCCGGCCACATCTGGAAAGTATGGGCGCTGGCCTATCTGCCGCCGATGATAGCGGGCATTGTGCTTGCCTATAGGGGTAAATACCTGTGGGGATTGCTTCTGACGGCCATTTTTGCGGCCTTCGAGGTGAATGCCAATCATGTGCAGATGACCTACTATTTCCTGTTCCCCATTTTGTTTATGGTCATCGCCTATTTGGTGGAAGCCATCCGGCAGAAGAGAATGGCACACTTCCTGAAGGCAACCGGCGTGTGCGTGGCAGGTGCCCTGATAGCCATTGCCCTGAATATTTCTAACCTTTATCATACGTGGGAATACGGGCAGGAGTCGATGCGAGGAAAAAGTGAGCTCGTGAAGAAAAACTCCGCCAACCAGACTAACAGCGGACTGGATCGCGACTATATCACCCAGTGGAGCTATGGCATTGACGAAACATGGACGCTCCTGGTGCCAAATGCCAAGGGTGGAGCTTCGGCTCCCCTTTCGGAAAACAAGACGGCCATGCAGAAGGCTAATCCTGAGTTTATGCAGGTTTATGAGCAGTTGGGCCAGTATTGGGGCGAACAGCCGATGACAGCCGGTCCTGTCTATGTGGGTGCTTTCGTGCTGATGCTGTTCATTCTCGGTCTCTTCATTGTCAAGGGACCGATGAAGTGGGCACTGCTGGCCGCTACCATTCTCAGTATAATGCTTTCGTGGGGTAGGAATTTTATGGGCTTTACCGACTTTTTCATCGACTATGTGCCCATGTATGCCAAGTTCAGGACCGTGGCCTCGATTCTTGTCATTGCCGAGTTCACCATCCCGCTGCTTGCCATGCTGGCACTAAAAGAGGTCATGGGTAATGGCCAGCAAACCACCAACACCCAACACCCAACACCCGTCACCAAATATATATTTATCTCGTTCCTGCTCACGGGCGGCATTGCCTTGCTCTTTGCGCTGATGCCACAGGTGTTCTTCAGCAGCTTTGTCTCTTCACAGGAAGCTCAGGCACTGCATCAGCTGCCTCAGGAGTATGTGGCTCCGATTCTCAATAATCTGACCGAAATGCGCAAGGCCGTGTTCACTGCCGATGCCTGGCGCTCATTCGCCGTTATCCTGATAGGCACCGTTTGCCTGCTGCTGTTCATAGCCAAGAAACTGAAACGCGAATATATGGTTGGTGCCATCATCGTGTTGTGTCTTATTGATATGTGGCAGGTGAACAAGCGCTATCTAAACAACGACATGTTTGTGCCTAAGAGCGAGCGCGAAGCCGCACAGCAGCTGACCAAGACCGATGAGTTTATCCTGCAGGACAAGAGCGACTGCGGTAACTATCGCGTACTGAACCTTTCGAAGAGTACGTTCAATGAAAACGAGACGAGCTATTACCATAAGAGCATCGGCGGCTATCACGCTGCCAAGTTGCGCCGCTATCAGGAACTGATAGATGCTTACATTGCACCTGCGATGCAAGGACTGATGAGCGCCGTGGCTGCGGCTCAGGGCGAAATGGCCCAGGTCAAGGGCGATAGCATCTGGCCCGTGCTCAACATGCTTAACATGCGCTATGTCATCATGCCTTTGCAGAATGGCGAGACCGTTCCACTGAACAACCACTATGCGCTGGGCAATGCCTGGTTCGTGGACCGCCTGTCGTATGTGGACAATGCCAATCAGGAGTTGGATGCCCTGGGCAAGATGAACCTTCGCCACGAGGCAGTGGCCGACAAGAAATTCGAACAGCAACTGGGAAAGGCCGTAGAACAAGGCAACAGCACGAGTACGGTGACACTGACTGCCTACGAGCCCAACGAACTGAAATACGACGTTAATGCTGCCAAGGGTGGCGTGCTGGTATTCTCAGAAATCTATTATCCTGGCTGGACGGCAACGGTCGACGGGGAACCGGTGGAAGTGGGACGCGTGAACTATGTGCTGCGTGCCATCCAGTTAAAACCCGGCCAGCATAAGGTGGTGCTGCAGTTCTTCCCGAAGAGTGTTGACGTCACCGAGACTATAGCCTATATTGCCTATTTCGTTCTTTTGCTGGTCATTCTGCTGGTTGCTTATATGGAATGGAAGAAAGCTAAGGGCAAAGAGAATCCGGATAAAGCATAAGGAATCATGAAGAAGCTTTTGTCGCTGCCGCCTAATCTCGTCGGGTGCTTTCATCAGGTAACCGGACTATCAAAAGATGAATATTTCTGCACCAACGATCCCGTGGGCCACAAATTGGGCTCGGGTGGAGGAACGGCATGGCTGCTGCGGCAGGCTTATGGCGCTTCGCAAAATGATAATGGCAAATCGGATGCTGAGGCATTCGGCCAATGGTTAGGTCGGGAAAAGCGAATACTGCTGCATGCCGGAGGCCAGAGCCGGCGCCTGCCTTCATACGCTCCTTCGGGCAAAATCCTGACACCTGTTCCTGTATTCCGGTGGGAGAGGGGACAGCGTCTTTCCCAAGACTTGCTTTCCCTGCAGGTGCCGCTCTACGAGCAAATAATGGAGGCGGCACCCGATGATATCCATACGATGGTGGTGAGTGGCGATGTGTATATCCGTGCTACTAAGCCCCTGCAGAAAATACCGGATGCCGATGTGATATGCTATGGTCTTTGGCTTGGACCGGAAATCGCAAAAGACCATGGCGTGTTTGTCTCCTCGCGTGAGCATCCTTCATCGTTGGAGTGCATGCTGCAGAAACCGAGCGTTGAGACGTTGAATGCCTTGCTGAAAGACCATTTCTATCTGACCGATATCGGCATCTGGCTGTTCAGCGACCGTGCTGTGGAACTGCTCATGAATCGTTCAACCGAAAATGGCAAGACGGTTGAATACGACATGTATGGAGAATTTGGCCTGGCGCTAGGCACCCGCCCCACGGTCATCGATGAGGAGATAAATAAACTGAAAGTGGTGATACTTCCCCTCCCCGGCGGCGAGTTCTATCATTTCGGAACTTCCCGTGAACTGATATCCTCGATGGTTACCATCCAGAATCTGGTGAACGACCAGCGCAGGATTATGCATCACAGTACCAAGCCTCATCCGTCGATGTTCGTGCAGAATGCCATTACCGACTACAGACTCACTTCCGAGAATACAAACGTCTGGATAGAAAACAGTCATGTAGGCGCACATTGGAAACTTACCCACGACCATGTCATTACGGGCGTTCCCGAAAATGATTTCCATGTAAGTCTTTCGCCGGGTCAATGCGTTGACGTGGTTCCTATCGGTGAGCATTCGTGGGCAGTGCGCTGTTATCATATCGATGACAAGTTTGCCGGTGCTGCGCAGCAGGAGAAACGTTTTCCCGTTGTTGACAGCGTGGAAAAGATAGGCAAATGCATCATCCAAAGCCCTCCCCCCTCGGGGGGAGTAGGAGAGGGGGTTGGTTCCTATCTTTCCGCCGAAGACATCTCTAATCGTGCAAATATCTATCGGCTGGTGGAACAGCGGAGGATGTTCCGTAAAAAAAACTGGCCGATGCTGGCCGAGAACTGGCAGCACAGCGTATTCTATCAGTTAGACCTTGAAGATGCCGCCCGCGATTATCGGGAGATGGGGCTTCAGTTGCCTGCTGAGTTGCCCGAAGACGCTCCTTTGCTCACCCGCATCCACGATGCCATGTTCCGCAACGACTCTGCCAGGGCATTCTCTTTGTTGCAGAAAGGACTTACCCGTCAGGTGCTTACGGAGAAACAGTCGCCTCGTATGTCGGTCTATAGTGACCAGATAGTGTGGAGCCGTTCACCGGTTCGCATTGACATCGCAGGTGGTTGGACCGATACGCCTCCTTATTGTCTGATGGAAGGCGGAACGGTGGTAAATCTTGCCATCGAACTGAACGGACAACCGCCTTTACAGGCCTACGTGCGTCCGGCCAAGGACTACCATATTATTCTCCGCAGCATCGATTTAGGGGCGATGGAGAAGATAACCACCTACGAGGAACTGTCTGATTTCCGACAGGTGGGTTCTCCGTTCAGCATTCCCAAGGCAGCCTTGGCATTGGCAGGTTTCCATCCTGATTTCTCCGCCGAGCGCTTCAGTTCTCTAAAGCAACAGCTGGAGGCCTTCGGCTGCGGAATAGAACTCACCCTGTTGTCGGCCATTCCTGCCGGAAGCGGACTGGGCACGAGCAGTGTGCTGGCTGCTACTGTACTTGGAGCGCTGAACGACTTTTGTGGTCTGGCGTGGGACAAGAATGAGATAGGCCATCGAACCCTGGTGCTGGAACAACTGCTCACGACGGGCGGCGGATGGCAAGATCAGTTCGGAGGAATTCTTCAGGGAGTGAAACTGTTGCAGACGGAGCCGGGCTTCGGTCAGAATCCGACAGTGCGCTGGTTGCCCAACGACCTCTATACGCAACCGGAATACCAGGCCTGTCACCTGCTATATTATACAGGCATCACGCGTACGGCAAAGAAGATACTGGCAGAGATTGTGAGCCGTATGTTCCTCAATCAGCACGACGAACTGCGACTGCTGCGTGCCATGCGCAACCATACCATGGATATGTACGAGGCTATCCAGCGTGCCGACTTCCGGCAGATGGGATTGCTCGTTCGTCATACTTGGCAGCAGAACCAGCTAATAGACAGTGGCACGAATCCTGCTGAAGTAGAGGCAATTACTCGTCAGATTGACGATTTGTGCCTGGGTTATAAACTTGGCGGTGCCGGTGGTGGCGGCTATCTCTATATGGTAGCGAAAGACCCCGATGCAGCCGTTCGTGTGAGGCAGATATTGAACAATGCCCCCACCAATGGCAACGCCCGCTTCGTAGATATGACGCTAAGCACCAAGGGACTGCAAGTCAGCCGAAGTTAATGTATCCACCATCACCTAACACCCATCACCTAACACCCATGTATACATATAAATATCCACACCCGGCAGTAACAGTAGACTGCATCGTATTCACCAGCGACGACAAGGTGCTGCTCATTCAGCGAAAGAACGAACCTTGTAAAGGTCAGTGGGCTTTCCCCGGCGGTTTTATGAATATCGACGAAACCGCCGAGCAGGCTGTAGTACGTGAATTGGCAGAAGAGACTACCATCCAGTTGGACGAGACAGAAGTATTTCAGATTGGCGCTTATACGGCTGTCGACCGCGACCCTCGCGAACGCGTCATTACCATTGCCTATTTCGCTGAGATTGAAAAGGAAGTGAAGGTCGTAGGCTCCGACGATGCAGCGCGTGCACAGTGGTTCCCGTTAGATGCCCTTCCCCCTTTAGCCTTCGATCATGCTGAAATCCTTCTCGATGCCAAACTGATCAGAAGTAATGATTGTATTTAATGGAACACAGAATTCACAGAAGAACACAAAAGCATTCGCTAAGATGTCTTTCGGAAAAGAACAAAAATCACAGAATCCTGACTCCAAGTTTTGTGACTTTCGTTCAGCCAAGTGCAATGCTTATTTGTGTGTTTTGTGAATTTTGTGTTCTAAAAAATGAAATGATACTATGGAATTCCGGACTACGGTAGAAATAGAAAAGCCCCAGTGGCAGATAGCCCCCGCAGCGCGAGTGCTCTGCGTAGGCTCCTGCTTTGCCGACCACATAGGACAGCTGTTTGCCGACGAGCATTTCCCCACCACTGTTAATCCCTATGGCGTGATGTATAATCCGGCCAGCATTCTTCACACGGTGGAGAGGGTAAAGAGCGGACTGCAGGGCGGGCGGAGTTACGACGTGGCGATTCTTACGCTGGGCACCAACCATGTCTACATAGAAAAGGAAACGGGGCAGATTGTAGACAACTGCCAGAAGCGTCCCCAGGCGTTATTCATCGAGAATAAGCTCACTGTAGAGGAATGCGCTGGTTATCTGCGCCAGTCAGTAGCGCTGCTTCACCGATGGAATCCCTCGATGAAAATCATGCTTACCGTCAGTCCCATCCGCTATCGCAAGTATGGCTATCACGGCAGTCAACTCTCGAAGTCAACGTTGCTGCTGTCCATCGAAGAGCTATTGAATGATTCTTCACTCTTCACTTTTCACTTTTCACTTTATTATTTCCCCGCCTACGAAATAGTGAACGATGAGCTTCGCGACTATCGCTTCTATGCCCCCGACATGCTTCACCCCACTGCCCAGACTGTGGAATACATCTGGCAGCGGCTGGTGGAAACCTGTTTTTCGGATGCCGCAAAACAGTATCTCGAAGAGTGGCAGCCGTTGAAACGCGCACTTGCCCATCGGCCTTTCAACCCCGAGAGTGAAGAGTACCGGAAGTTCATGGAAGACACGCAAACCCAGTTGAAGGCTTTCGAAACCAAATGGAAGGTGCCGTCGTAACACACTTTTTTGTCATACATAACCATAATAGACCATGCCACGTAAGACAAACGGAATGCCCTTTGAAATCCATCCTTCGCCAAAGAAGGCAGAGAATGGGAAGAATTTATTATATGTACGCCCGCGAAGCAGACAGAAAATCACCATGGAACAGCTGGACGACTATTGTGCCAACCGTTGCGCTCTGCGACCGGGAGAACTGACACGTGCCTTTCAGGCCTTCATCGAAGCCACGGGCTACTACCTGTCCGAAGGCTATCGCGTAGAGACACTCATCGGCTCCTTTGCTCCCAAGATAGGCCTGAGGCGCGAACTGACTGACCCCGACGAGGTGAAGACCACCGATGTGCTGTTCGAGGGCATCGAATACAAATCGGTGAAAGAGTATGAAAAGTCGGTACTCTCCAATTTCCGCGGCTTCCGGCGCGCCAACAATCCCAACGTGCAGCAGTTGATGGCCGACGAAGATCACCTGAACAAAGCACTGCAGGCAAATCTCGAGCGTTATCACGGTTATGTGACGGCCCGTAGTTTCGCCCATTCGGCCAACATCACCTACTACTCCGCCCGCAAGCAACTCGACAAGTGGTGTGAAGGAGAACATCCGCGCCTGTTAAAGACGAAGCAAGGGCAGGAATATATCTACACGGAAATATAGTGCTTTTTAACTTCATTGTTGGTCTGGCCATAGAGTTGATAGACTAGGGGGCGATTTCGGATTCTAAGGCAGAGGTGGCTCTTGACTTTTTTCATTCAAATTCACCCTGCCTTCCAATAGAATACTTCATCTTCCTTTAGGTTTGGATTCCCTACAATAGTTCTAACGTAGTCATCGATAAGATGACGCCAATCGTTAGGTCTCATATTGATATACCTTTCTCCAAACTGTTTGATACAAACAGAAGTGATGCTTTTCATCATCGTGCCCCCATCCATCTCCATCATGTTATGAATTAGCCGTTTGACATCGCCATCTGCATTGATATCTTTCAGTACGGTAGCATCTGATTGAAAACGGATACTCTGGGCTTTATGCTTACCACTACGTTTTGAGGCAACGGCGGGCTTTATCTCTGTTTTAACATCATGTGTTGAGAGCATTTCTTTAAGTTCCTCTATTGTAAAGGGCGGGTCTTTACGGTGCAGCATATAGTGGCAATTCGGACAAACAGGTGCCAAATCATTGTCAACGTCCAATTTGTATTCTTTTCCGATGGAGGAGATAGGAGTCAGATGATGCACATGAATAAACCCTTTTCCAATTTCTCCATAGGTCGCTTCAAAGTCTTTGCCACAAACCGAGCACCGGTAGCCTTTCTTTGCCACACATTCTCTTCGGGCCTTCTGATTTCGTTCATACTTGTTGGCCATCACTTTTATCAGCGCTCCTTCATATAGAGTTTCGTCATCTTCAGGGTAATCCACATCATAGACGTCTTCATTGACCTTCTCGTAGGGATTTAGCAAGAAGTCGAGCAGCTCTCCTGAACAGCCTTGAACTCCCTGTAGATTACCCTTCAGCCCATGCTCGTGCAAATGATGCAGGGAGAGAATATCGTCGGAATATGTTTCAAGGAGTTTGAATCTTATGTACTGATACATACCAAGTCCACTATAGTAGAGGTCTTTGTCTGTCCAAAAACGTTCTTGGTCGAAATGAACATCTTCGTCTATTTTCACCTTGACCACCTCCATCCGATATCGGATGCTATGATAAGGTTTAGAGATATAGATAAACACAATATCACCTATGGCGAAGTTGTTCGACTGTCGCCAATCTACCAATCCGTCTTGCGCTTCGATGGCATCGCCAATACGGAATGTATTATTGTTACTTGGTACTAACCAGAATTTCATTACATTTCTAATACTTTAGTTGATTCTTCACCAAACTGAGAGACTACACGTACGGCAATTTTCTTGCCCTTTTCGTATGGGATTGGCTCGCTCTTAAAGTCGTAGAGCGTATCCCATATCTCATCGTTGAATTCTAGACGCAGGGTGCGCTCGGCCTTTTTCTTGGCGAGGTCTTTAGCCACTGTATCAAGGCCTTTGCGCCAGGCTTTGAAGTCATCCTTACTGCCACCACAGAAGTGGATGCTTCGCACCTTGAAGAGTCCACCGGTATAGTTGTCGTCCATCTCCCAATAGGCGATGTCGTTCACGTTGCGGGCTTTTACCTCATCTTGTATGGGGTCGTACATATCCATGCCGTTAATCTCAACATGGCATTTGCCGTCACCATCGTTCACCAAACTGATGTCAGGTTCACCGATGATGATAAACGAGCCCGCTTTCTTGTCTTTCTTCAGCAGACCGTCTTGCAGCAGATCGTCGCTCATGCGAACCTTCGACACTTGGAACGTACCAAAGTTATAGTCTTTGTTCTCGCCACTCTCAATGCTGTCCTCGAAAGAGAATCCAAGAATCACGAGCCAGTTCGATTCGTTCAGATGCTGACGGAAAGCACGTACGGCTTCGTTCACGGCATGCTTGCTGACTGTTCCAAACTTGGGACCAATCATAAAAAACACGCAATGCTCTGTTCCGTCCTCCTGTTTATAATATCCCTTGGCATTCAGATAAGGCTCGTCCAGATGTTCCATCGAGTGCATCACAGCCTGTTGCTGCTTCACGCCATTACGAATACCGTTAGCCTTCAGGTTGTTGAAGATGCGTTCCGTAAAGGCTGCATATTCGTCGTAGTCGTTCTGCTTGTCATTCAAACTCTCTGGCGAACTGACGTCAAGACTCTGCAATGTCTCAACTGTGAATGGACCACTTACACGAATACGCTTCTTATCTTCCTCTGGCTGGTCATAAAGAATTTCTTCATCAAAAGGCAAATCATTGGCTAAAGCCTTCAAGGTGATATGTGGCACCTTTTTGTAGATAAAACCTCTGCGGATATTAGGATTCTCGCTATCATCGTGGGTCTTGTAATAAGGGAAGAGTGCTGTCGTCAGTCGCTTCTTGGCAATGTTTAAAGCAATTCTACTTGTGTCTATGGTAATCCATCTACGTCCCCATTGCTCTGCGACATAGGCTGTAGTTCCGCTACCACATGTTGGATCGAGAACAAGGTCGCCAGGGTCTGATGCCATTAATATGCATCGTTGAATTGGCTTCGTGGACGTTTGTACAACATATTGCTTATCTTGTTCTGCAGTACCCATAGTGTCATCCCAAAGATTGCTAAGATTAACTACTGGAAAATCATCAAAATATATTTTGAAATTGATAAATCCTTTAGTTTGTAGTATTCTCCCAATAGAAGAAAGTTTTTTCATTCCATCGATATTTGTACTCCATCCTCTGTTACCTGGTTTATATACGCAGCCGTTAAACTCAAAATCATAAGTTGTAGTAGCGCTTGGAGTTTGTGATGTTAAAGGGCCACCCAAAAACACTTTCGCACCTTTAGGTAATAATCCAGGATTTAATTGTTCTTCTTGCTTAATTGGGCGGATTGTCCCGTCAGATTCTTCCACTCGGTTGTATCGTGCACCTGCTCCTTTGGATAAACTCTTTGGAATAAACAATTTCCTATGTTTTAACTGACTTATATCTTTTGCGTACCAAATGATAAAATCAGAGATGTTATTGATTATATCTTCGCTCATACCACCACTTTTCTTTGTAGTAATTAAGCTAACAAAATTTTCACTTCCAAATACATCATCCATAAGATTTCTTACCAAATGAACATTTTCATCGGAAATTTGCACAAAACAAGAACCACTCTCAGACAACAACTCTCTTACCATCACTAACCTATCACGAAGATAGGAAAGATAACTATGTATGCCTAATTCCCAAGTGTCACGATAGGCTTTAATCATCTCTGGTTCTCCAGATACATTAGTGTCGCTTTCCTTGACCTCTCGACTATTTATCTTCATCTGCCAATTACCACCATACTTAATTCCATACGGTGGATCAAAGTAGACACATTGCACCTGCCCTTTC
>JAEEGK010005343.1_pt1 | contig 31083 bp, 18 predicted proteins | sample 8958771 | NCBI WGS metagenome assembly JAEEGK01 (sample SAMN16246547, study PRJNA631951) | gut metagenome | biome: gut microbiome; feature: rumen; material: SC-attached | host: Bos | place: Iran: Karaj | collected 2018-10
CAATGGACTTCGAGGATGAGTTCTATTTGAACTGCTGGACGGCTGACGAAGGCTGGGAGATGCAGCATGAAGGAGGACATAGTGGAGACTATTGCGCTTATTTGCCTGCTAGTACCAATAGCAAAATGACAATGCCAATAATTAGTTCTTCGGGATGCAACAATGTCATTATAAGGTTCTGGTCGAAAGGACCAGGAAAGGTTTATGCGTACTATGGCCAGGATTTCGGGACCAGTCGTCTTGTTGGTTTCATGTCAAATACCACAGATTGGGTGCAATATGAATTGTCTATCAGTTATTTGATAAAGAATAATGCACTATTAAAAATATCCTTTGAACCTGATCTTCCTTATCGTAAGGCATGGTATGTGGATGATATTGAAATTGTAGCCAATGCTTACGATAAAATTTTCGATCCGACAGGAGCTTCCTACGTTGGGGCGTATGAAGCAAGTTCTTTATGGTTCCCCTCTGGCGTTCCTACTGCAGAAGATAATGTGATGATTATGGGAACTGCAAAGGTTGGATATAATGAAACCACTGTGGTCAACGCCGCTGTTGGCAATGTTGCATTTAGTCATCATGGCTCATTGAGTGTGAATACAAGTGCCACTTTGGCGGCTAATAGAATTGATGCGACAAAGCAGGTTACGGTTTACGGCACTGCCAACGTCACCACCCTCAACGCCGCTAAGGCCAACTCCGTCGTGGTGAAGGACGGCGGCGTGCTGAATGCCACCACCATCAATGGCACTAGTGCCGGTGCTCATGACAAGTTAATCATCGAAAGTGGCGGCCAGGTGAAGACGGAGAATGCATTCTATGGCACTATCAAGAAAAACATCACGGGATATGGCGCGGCGAACGCAGATGTTCCAACGGGCTGGAATCTCATCGCCACACCGACCCTAGTGACTGTTGAGCATACATTCGTGCCACAAAGCGGTTCTGATTATCTGTTCGACCAAATGGACTTCTACTGGTTCAACGGAGGTACCGATTTGGAGTGGATTAATGCCAAGTGCGCGTTGGAGGGAGGCTGCCCTGGGCCCAATGGAAACACTATTCCACAAGGCGAGATCTCCGTAGTGCTGGGACAGCCCAAGAAGGGTTATCTCTATGCCAGTCAAAACGATGGCACGATCCAAATGGCCGCAGGCCCTGTGGGCAATGCGCCTTTCTCGGCAACTAATGTGGATACAGATGTCAATTTGACATGCTACACTAATCCCAACGACGCTTCGCTGAACGGCTGGAACCTCATCGGCAACCCCTATACCTGCAATGCCTACCTGAAGCAGGGCAGCAATTACATTTCGTTCTACAAAATGAATGATGCGGGCAACGCCATTGTGGGTGTCCCCGCTGGCACGCCCATCAAGCCATGTGAGGGTGTGTTTGTGCGTTGCACCGAGCCAGGCAGCACGGTCACCTTCACGACCGCCGAGTCTTCAGTCCTTGGCGAAACCCCAGAAGATCCCATGATTCTGTTGCCTACGCATGTGCTTTATGAAGACCAAGATGCCGGTAAGATGATGGAAATTATTCTTACCGAAGGCTGGAACTGGATTGCACCAACCGTTGAGATAAGTGTGGAAGCCATGCAAGCTGTGTTTGGCAGCGATGCTATCATCCTTCGTGAGGTAGGCAATACGAGCGAAACCGTCAGCCCAGGCCAAATGGTTAAGGTTTATGTGAACGGAGAAGGCATGTACGATTTAACGGGCCGTCCCATTGCCCCCCACATCACCGTTGATAATCCGGGCGTTTATTGGATTGGGTACACAGGCGAAACAACTACTAACATAGGCACAGGGATCGTTTCGTTTGGCATCACGCCCGTCGAAGGCGATAAGATTATCTCGCAATTCGAGGGATTCGCAATCTATACCATCACTGAAGGAGTCGGAAGCTGGAAAGGCACCCTTTCTACGCTTAGAAAAGGCAACGGCTACGTCTATGTCAGACCTTCAACGGAATGAAGACAGTGACGATTGAATAAGAATTTAGTCGTATACATGAAAAAAGGCCGCCCGCGGGCGGCCTTTCTTCGTTTATCTCAGTTCCAACAAGCAAACATTCTCCACATGCTGTGTATGCGGGAACATGTCGACAGGCTGCACCGCCATCACCTTGTAGGCTGTGTCAAGCAACTGCAGGTCGCGGGCCTGGGTGGCGGGGTTGCAGCTGACGTAGACGATCTTCTTGGCGCGGATCTTCAGCAGTTGTTCCACCACCTTCTCGGCCATGCCCGCTCGGGGCGGGTCGGTGACGATGAAGTCAGGACGGCCGTTGCTGGCAATGAAGTCGTCGGTGAACACCTTGGCCATGTCGCCGGCATAGAAGGTGCAGTTCTTGATACCGTTGATGTCGGCGTTGACCTTGGCATCGTCGATGGCGGCCTGCACGTATTCGATGCCGACCACTTTGTTCACGAACCTTGAGAAATACTGGGCGATGGTGCCCGTGCCCGTGTAGAGGTCGTACATCAACTCGTCGCCCTGCACGTCGGCGAGGTCGAAGGCGGTCTTATAGAGTCGCTCGGCTTGGTAGACGTTGGTCTGGAAGAACGACACTGGTCCGATGCGGAACTTCAGGTCGTCGAATCCCGGGCGCGGCGATTTCATGGTCTCGATGAGGTAAGGCTCGCCTTTGAGGCACTCGAACGGTAGGTCGTTGATGATGTCGTTCAGCTTCGGGTTGATGACCAGGAGCAGCGACACGATCTGTGGGAAGGCCATCTCCAAGGCGGGGATGAGCTCATGGCGCACCACCTCGTTCTCCTCGCTGATGACGAGGATGACCATGAACTCGCCTTTCGAGTTGCAGCGGATGACGAGGTTGCGCATCAGGCCCTCGTGGGCGCGGAAGTTGTAATAGGGGAGGTGGCGATCCATCGAGAAGCGACGGACGAATAATCGGATGTCGTTCGACGGGTCGGCCTGCAGATGGCATTGCTCGATGTCGACGACGCGGTCGAAGAGCTGGGGCAGGTGGAAACCGAGACCCTTGCAGGCGTCTTCGTCGTGGGTGCCTGTGGGTGCGCCGTCGGTGAGCCACTTGCGGTTCGAGAAGGTGTATTCCAGCTTGTTGCGGTATTGGAACTGCTTCTCGCAGCCGAGGATAGGCCGTATCTCAGGGTATTCGATCTTGCCGATGCGGTCGAAGTTGTCCTTCACCTGTTTCTGTTTGTAGTAGGTCTGCCACTCATAGGCTTCATGTTGCCACTTGCAGCCGCCGCAGAGGCCGAAGTGCTGGCATACGGGCTCCACACGCTTGTCCGACAGTTTCTTGAAGTTCAGGATCTTGCCTTCGAAAAAGTTCTTCTTGCGCTTGTATACTTCGATGTCGACCACGTCGCCGGGCACACCAAAGGGGATGAAGACCACACGCCCTTCGGGCTTGGCCACCGACATGCCTTCGGCACCCGCGTCGATGATCTCGACGTCTTCGATGTATTCGGGTTCTCGTTTTACTTTGTTTCTCACCATAGTCTTTGTTCTTTTAACCTTGACTCTGACCACTGACCCTGACCTTCCTGACAGTAAAGGCAGGTCATGGTCATGGTCAATGGTCATGGTCGTTAAAAATCTCCCAGGTTCTCTTCGCTTGTTCCTCAAACATTTGCATGCCGTTGTAGACCTTTGCCCCCCAAGTCTTGCCTAGCTCCATGAATGCCGTCTCTTTCGGGTTGTAGATGAGGTCGATGAGGATGTGCTTGTTGCCCAGGGCTTGGTAGTGGATGTCGGGGAAATCGTTCACATAGGGTGCCATGCCCAAGGGGGTTGTGTTGATGATAAGGTGGTTTTGGCGCAGGACTTCATCGCTCAGCGTGTCGTAGGTGTAGGCGCCTTTTTCTGCGCTGCGGCTGACCAAATCGAAAGGGATGCCTTTTTGTTTCAGCACATACTGCACTGCTTTTGAGGCACCGCCAGTGCCTAAAACCAACGCTTGCCCAATAGTCTTTCCGTTGATGGCGCGGTTGAGCAGCTGCTCGAAGCCGTAGACGTCTGTATTGTAGCCTTTCAGCTTGCCATCAGTGATCTTCACCACATTGACGGCACCCACTGCTTTGGCCACGTCATCGATGTCGTCCAACATCGGGATAATGGCTTCTTTATAAGGTATGGTGACGTTGAACCCGCAGAGGTCGGGGTATTTCTCCATCACTTCTTGCAGCTCGTCCAATGATTTGAGGTCGAAATGTTGATAGAGGCAGTCCAGACCTTCGTGCTCAAACTTGTTGTTGAAGTAGAAGCGCGACTGCGAGTGCTTCAATGGATGACCGATGAGTCCGTATCTTTTCATATTGTATCTTGTAGAGACGCGATTCATCTCGTCTCAAAAATAATTATCCAATCCCAAACCAAGCGCCAAACCCTAAGATACACAACACACCTATGATGACGCTGGCCAACACGATGCCACCGATGACGGCGACGACGCTCTTTTTGAAGTCCATGTCGAGGAAACTCGCAGCCAGGGTCCCAGTCCAAGCTCCGGTGCCCGGCAGCGGGATGCCGACGAAGAGCATAAGGGCCACATAGAGGCCACGACCGGCTTTGGCTTGCAGCTTTTGTCCTCCTTTTTCACCTTTCTTGAGACACCAACGGCAAAAGCCTCCGATGACTTTCTTGTCCTTGCCCCATTCGAGAAAGCGGCGCGCGAAGAAGAAGATGAAAGGTACGGGCACCATGTTGCCGATGGCGATGATGAGGTAACTCCAGATGACGCTGGTGAAGGGGTGGGCGGCGTCGTAGAAGAAACCGTAGGCGACGGGAAGTGCGCCACGAAGTTCAACAATGGGAACCATCGCGATTCCAAAGATGATGAGGTATTGTAGGAATTTGCTCATGGTGAATTCTTATTCGGTTGTGTTGGGGTTTTGGTTGCGTTTGTGTTGCTCGATCAATTCCATGATTTCAACGTCGTTGGCCAACAGCTCCTTGTCGTATTCCAGGAAGTCGGGCCAAACTTCAAAATCGGCGGTCAGGGCTTGGTCCAAGGCCTCCAATCCCTCGCTGTGGCTGCCTTTCACGAAGTAGGCGTAAGCCAAGAGATAGAGGAGCGAGGAATCGTTGTCGGTTTGTAACAAACCGAATTTGATGGTGTTGATGGCCTCGTCGATTTTGTCCTGCTGTCCGTAGAGGTCGGCGATATAATAATAGGCATCGGCGTCGTTGGGCGTCTGCTCTTGGATCTTACGCAGGCATTCCATGGCCTTGTCGTATTCCTTCAGTTTCATGTAGTCGGTGGCGATGGAGTAGAGGTGGTCGGTTTCCCAAGGCTCGTATTCCAGGGCTTTCTCGAAGAATTTGATGGCCTTCCGGCTTTGGCCGCGATCGCTGAAGACGTAGCCAAGACCTGCATAACCAGAGCCTATCATCGGGTTGATTTCCAATGCCTTGTTGAAATGTTCCTCGGCGGTTTGCAGGTCGTTAAGGCGGTAGTAGCAGTCGCCGATGGTAGTGTGTATCATCGAGGTCTCCACGCCGTTGCGCAAGGCTTCCTCGAGGGTGTCGATGGCTTCCTTATAACGTCCGAGGTCATAATAGATGTCGGCCAGATGCATATTGGTCCAGAGGTCTTCGGGGTCGATGCTGAGGGCGTATTCGTAGGGGTCGATGCTCTCTTCGTATTGGCCCATCATGCGGTAGGCGTCGCCGATGTTGGTCCAGGCCTTGCTGTTGTACGGGTCTTTGTCGACCAGCTTTTGGAAGTAGTCGATGGCTTCTTCCTTGCGGCCGGCGCTGAGGTAGCAGCAACGTATCTCGTGGTAGATGGTGTCTTTGTCTTCGGCGAGTGCCAAGGCTTTGTCGTAGAACTCGAGGGCGAGGCCATACTTTCGCATGTGCTGGTATTCGTAAGCGATGGCATTGTAGAGCTCGAACTTCTCGTCTTCGTCAAAATAGGGCAGGGCGCTGAAATAGTTCTCCAGGGCTTCTTCCGACTTGCCCAACACGGCGAGACAGGAGCCTAAAGTGAGGAAATAGTCGGGGTCGTCATCGTCGTCGACCCGTTCCACATGTTGCATGATGTCGAAGGCGCGTTGGGCGTCGTTTTCCAGAAGGTATTGTCGGGCGTACTTGATTTTCAGCTTGTTGCTTTCGGGGTGTTGCGACATGGCCAACTCCACGGCCTGCCGCGACCGTTTCAACTCGTTGTTCTTGGTATAGTGGTCGATGATGTACTCAAACTCCTCGCTGTCGAAGTAAACCGAGTCGTTGCCCTTCAGCATGGCCTCGTACTTCTCGACGGATTTCTCCATCTCGTCGTCGTAGTCACCATAATAGTCTTCGTCATCAAACATGGGTGTTTCCTCTCCTAAATTTTGCGCAAAAGTAATAAAAAAGGAGGATATATGGCTTTTTTTGTACTTTTGTACGGCTGATAACACAAACGACGATGAAAAGATTTGCCTTATTATTAATTTTGTTTTCATTGGTTTTCAATGCAATGGCGGATGGAGCTTGGACGGTGCGCTCCGTGCCGAATACGCGTTTGAATGGCAATGACATCCATGTTTCCGACCCTGATGGATACCTGTCGGACAGCGTCGAGATGACCATCAACACGGCCCTGAATGCCATTCGCGACAAGGCTGATGTCTTCGTGGTGACTTTGACCTCCATCGGGGATGCCGATCCTAGGCATTTTGCCACGGAATTGTTCAACTACTGGGGCATAGGCGATGCCGAAACTAACAATGGTGTGCTGCTGCTTTTTGTCGAAGACCAGCATGCCTTGGAGACGGAGACGGGCTATGGTGCGGAAGAGACGCTCACCGACGCCAAGTGCGAACGCATTTTTACCAATACCATCAAGCCTTTTTTCAAGGCTGGCGACTACGAGGGTGGCCTTTGTGCTGGCGTGGCCGACATCGTGACCGTCTATGGAGGTACGGTTCCCGATGGGTTGAAGACGACTTTGCCTGGAGGAGGGGATGGCGAAGGAGATACCGGCAGTGATCTTGATTTTAAAGAGATTGTCATATTTGGCGCGATAGGTCTTCTATTGCTTGTCTTGCCTTTCTGTGGCCTTGTCTTTTGGGCGGCCAAAAGCAAAACCAAAGCCGCTGTTTCAGACGAACACAAAGCCTTTGAGGAAGCAGGTGCCACCTACGTCGATGGGTTGAAGAGCTCTTGGACGGGATCGCCTTGGGATGGTAGGGGTTGCTTGGGTGCTATGACGATTGGCTTGTCTGTTTTCCTAATCATTTTCATCGCAATATTTATTGTGTCATCTTTTTCTACTGGCATGAGCACAAATCGTCAAGCCTTTTGGGTGTTTTGGGTCACTTTGTTTTTGTATCTCACTTGGGTCTGCTTCCGCCACAACCATCGTGTGCTTAAGATTGCCAAAAAGCTTTCCAAAAACACGATCAGTCCGAGGTCGGTCTACAAGGCGGCTTTGGACCACGGCGCCAATAAGGCAGCGATGTGGATGGCGCCATGGCTAGGCTGGATTTATTACGTAATTCTCAAGAAAAAGCTACAGAGCGCAGAGGCTTGTATTTGCCCGAAATGCAATAGTACTATGGAGGCTTATCCTGCATATAGGTTACCCGAGGCCCATGTGGTGGAAAACCGCTTGGGAGCTTTGGATTACCAACCCTACCGATGCTTGCATGGTCATGTGGTGGTGGTCAAGGAACATGGCAGCCAATTCGAGAATTTCACCACTTGCGAGAAATGCGGTGCCTACACCATGAAGCAGACCGAGACAAAGACCCTCAAGCAGGCCACCTACGACCAGGCTGGGGAGAAAATGGAGAGCTACGAATGCCAACATTGTGGCGAGACCCTTATGAAGATGGTTGTGATACCGCAACTGATCCATTATAGCAGTAGCTCTTCCAGCTCGTCGAGTGGAAGTTCATCCCATTCTTCGTACCATTCTTCACATTCCTCACATCGCTCGGGTTCCTTTGGCGGCGGCCGCAGTGGTGGCGGTGGACATTCGGGACGTTGGTGATTTTAGTTTAGAGTTTGGAGTTTAGAGTTTAGAGTTGAGGGTTTAGAGGGGGTGGAAAGTTGTAGGGCTGACACATGGTTACTGAGCTTGTCGAAGTACCGTGGCTGCCGATAACCATTGGGTAAGACCCACGTGTCTGACCAGTTTGTAATGATTGAATCTATGAAAAAGAAAAAGAACAAAAAGAAGCAGTTCAGCAGTGTGAAGGCTTTGCTCAAGGCCGATCGCGAGAAGGAGATTGAACAATACGGCAAGCAAGTGAGCTTGAGGCCCTCGCGTGTGCATAAGTCAAAGAAGGACTACGACCGAAAGAAAAACAAAGTGCAGGAGCGTGATTTGGAATAGTTTTTTGCTTAGCTTTGCGGTCAGAATATGAATCAATAAAATCTAAAAACAAGAATATGACTATCAATGAATTAGAAAGGATTGCCTCGCAGGTGCGCCGCGACATCATCCGTATGGTGCATGGCTGCCAGTCGGGACATCCGGGCGGTTCTTTGGGCGCTACCGACATCGTCACTGCGCTTTACTTCGACCAAATGCAAATCGACCCCGCCAACTTCCGCATGGACGGCAATGGCGAGGATATGTTTTTCCTCTCCAACGGCCACATCAGCCCGATGTTCTACAGCATCTTGGCTCGTCGTGGCTATTTCCCTGTCAGTGAGCTGGCTACCTTCCGTCGCCTGGGTACTCGCCTTCAAGGTCATCCCACCACGGTTGAGGGACTGCCTGGCGTACGCATCGCCTCGGGATCGCTCGGTCAAGGCCTGTCAGTCGCTGTCGGAGCGGCACAGGCCAAGCGTCTCAACGGCGACAAACACCTCGTCTTCGTGCTTATGGGCGACGGTGAGCAGGAAGAAGGCCAAATCTGGGAGGCCGCCATGTATGCCCCTGCCAAGGGTGTCGACAACCTCATCGCCATCATCGACTACAACAAGAAGCAAATTGACGGCTCGACCGACGACGTGCTCAACCTTGGTGACCTTCGCGCCAAGTATGAAGCCTTCGGCTGGAACGTGCTTGAGATGAGCGGCAACAACATGCAAGCTGTGGTGAACACCCTCAAGTTCGCTCGTGAGAACGCCTTCCAAGGCAAGCCGCAGCTCATCCTGGCTCACACCGAGATGGGTATGGGTGTCGACTTCATGATGGGCACGCACAAATGGCACGGCTCGGCACCTAATGACGAGCAGGCCGCCAATGCATTGTCACAATTACAGGAAACTTTAGGAGATTATTAATCACAAAACATGCAAAACCTACAAAACATCAATAGAAGATAGGGAAAGCTGCCAACCGGCGGCTTTCCGGCGGCAACACGGTTGTGTAGCCGCCCTGCCTAAAAATATGGTTTTTACAGTTTTGTGGGTTTTGTGACAAAAAAGAAAAATATGGAATTCACTATTCAAAACAACAAAGATACTAGATCGGGATTCGGTGAAGGCTTGCTCGAGGCAGGTCGCCGCAACCCCAAGGTGGTGGCCTTCTGTGCCGACCTCACCGGTTCATTGAAGATGGGTGACTTTGCCAAGGAGTTCCCCGAACGTTTCTTCCAGACGGGCATCGCTGAGGCCAACATGATCAATATGGCGGCTGGCATGGCTTTGAGTGGCTTCGTGCCGTTCACGGGCACCTTTGCTGCCTTCTCGACTGGACGTGTCTACGACCAGATTCGTCAAAGCGTGGCCTATTCCAACAAGAACGTGAAGATTGCCGCATCGCACGCAGGTGTCACCCTCGGCGAGGATGGTGCCACGCACCAAATCCTTGAAGACATCGGCCTGATGAAGATGTTGCCTAACATGACCGTCATCGTGCCTTGCGACTTCAACCAGACCAAGAACGCTACCATCGCCGCTGCCGAATACGAAGGCCCCGTGTACCTGCGTTTCGGTCGCCCGAAAGTGCCGAATTTCACCCCTGTGGACGACAAGTTTGTCATCGGCAAGGCCCAGATGCTGCAGGAAGGCACCGACGTGACCATCTTTGCATGCGGTCACCTCGTTTGGAAAGCCGTCCAAGCCCTTCCCATCCTGAAGGAAATGGGTATCAATGCGGAGCTCATCAATATCCACACTATTAAGCCTTTGGATGTGGAGGCAGTGCTGAAGTCGGTAGGGAAGACCCGTTGTGTGGTCACCGCCGAAGAGCATCAACGCAATGGAGGCCTTGGCGACAGCATCGCCCAGGTCTTGGCCTTGAACATGCCTTGCCCGATGGAGATGGTCGCTGTCAACGACGTGTTTGGCCAAAGCGGCACGCCCGACGAGCTGCTGAAGGCTTATCATCTCGACACGCCCGACATCGTGGAGGCCGTGAAAAAAGTTGTTGCTCGCAAACAATAAAACCCTAGATTTCTGATTAATTTGAATATGAAAAAACTAAGCGTACTATCCCTTCTCGCGGTCGTCATCTTAGGCATGATGACGGCTTGTAACAACAAAACCAAAGCACAAGAACCTGCTAAAGCCGTCAACGTCATCTATATGATTGGCGATGGCATGGCCCTGCCCCAGGTATATGCCGCCATGCTTGCCTCGGGCGAGGACATGACTTTCCAGCAGTTTCCATATATCGGTGTGGTCGACACACATTCGGCCAGCAACGACATTACCGACTCAGCCGCTGGTGGTACGGCTTTGGCTAGCGATCATAAGACCAACAATGCCATGCTAGGCGTGAATCCGGATACCATTCCGGTGAAGACCGTGTTTGAGGCATTGGCCGAGCAAGGCAAAAAGACGGGCATCGTCGTCACGAGCTATGTCACGCACGCCACGCCTGCTGCTTTCTATGCCAAGGTGCCGCATCGCAAGCAATATGAAGACATTGCTGTACAAATGGCCGAGAATCCTTATATTAACTTGATTATAGGTGGCGGCATGAAGCATTTCGCCCAACGTAAGGACAGCCTCGACCTCATTGGCCGCATGGAGAACGAATTGGGTTGGAAGGTATATGACAACCTCGCTGAGGTTGATGTGACCAACCAGAAATATGCGGTTATTGCCGACACCAATCACATGCCCAAGGCTGCCGACCGAGGCGATTTCCTGCCTCGTGCCGTGAAGACTGCCTTGAAAACCCTTGACAATGCCGAGAACGGCTTCTTCCTCATGGTGGAAGGTTCGCAGATTGACTTTGCTTGCCACGGCAACGACTCCACGTGGATGATGGACGAGATGCTCGACTTCGACTATGCTGTCAATGTGGCTTTGGACTATGCCAAGGAGAAAGGCAACACTCTGGTTGTGGTCACTGCCGACCATGAGACGGGCGGCTTGACTCTCCCTGATCCGCAAGGCAAATACACCAACGTCGTGTTCGACTATTCCACGGGTAGCCATACCTGCCTGCCGGTGTTGGTCTATGCCTACGGTCCGGGTGCGGAACAGTTCACCGGCTGGATGCAGAACAACGAACTCAAGGCAAAGATCATGAATGCCTGTGGGATGGAGAACATCAGCGACAGCATTCCCAAGGAACCCAAGAAGAGATTCAAAGCGGTGAAAGCCAATTTAGACTCCAATAGTAACAATTGATTCTGATTCCGATGAAGCTCTCTGTCGTCATCGTCAACTACAACGTCGAGTACTTTCTCGAGCAGTGTCTTTACTCGGTGCGTCGCGCCATGCAGGGCATTGAGGGGGAGGTGTTTGTTGTCGACAACAACTCCGTCGACGGCTCGCTGAGGTTGTTGGCGCAGAAGTTTCCCGAGGTGAAGGTCATCGCCAACAAGGAGAACGTGGGCTTCAGTCGCGCCAACAATCAGGCCATCCGCATCTCTACGGGAGAATATGTGCTGCTCCTCAACCCCGACACCGTGGTGGAGGACGATACCTTCTCGAAGTGCATCGCCTTTATGGACAGCCATCTCGATGCGGGCGGTCTCGGCGTGAAGATGGTGGACGGCAAGGGACAGTTCCTGCCCGAGTCGAAGCGCGGTCTGCCTACGCCGGCAACGGCATTCTACAAGATGTTCGGCCTATGCAAGCTGTTTCCGCACAGCAAGCGTTTTGCGCACTATTACATGGGTCACCTCTCCAACGACGAAACCAACGAGGTGGAGATCCTGGCTGGTGCTTTCATGCTGATGCGCAAGGAGACCCTCGACAAGGTTGGCCTCCTGGACGAAACCTTCTTCATGTATGGCGAGGACATTGACTTGTCGTACCGCATCACGCAAGGCGGCTACAAGAACTACTATTTCCCCGAGACACGCATCATCCACTACAAGGGCGAAAGCACCAAGAAGACCAGCGTCAACTACGTGTTCGTCTTCTATCGCGCCATGGAGATCTTTGCCAAAAAGCACTTTGGGCAGTCGTGGGCCAAGTCGTTCTCGTTTCTCATCAACATGGCCATTTATATCAAGGCGTTTTTTGCCTTGGTGTCGCAGTTTTTCCACAAGGCGGCTGTGCCTTTCCTTGATGCGGTGTTGGGTTATTGCGGTTTGGCGGCCATCAGCTATTTCTGGGGTCGTGGCACCATCTATGATGGCGGAGGCAGCTATCCCATCCTGCTCTTCGCTGCCGTGTTGCCCGCTTATATTTTGATTTGGTTGATATCTACCTATTTTACTGGAGGTTACGATAAACCTTACAACATAGGCAAAGCCGTGCTTGGCGTGGCTTTCGGCAGCGCCGTGATTTTGGTGCTGTATGCCTTGTTGCCCTTGAGCCTGCGTTTCTCTCGTGCTTTGATCTTATTCGGAATGTTGTGGCTTGCCATAGAGATGAGTCTCACACGTTTCATTGGCGTTCTGACAGGCAACGAGAACTTCAAGTCGAAGAAGACCGAGAAGAAACGCTTTTTGGTCATCGGCAGTCCAGAGGAGGTGCAACGTGTCAATTCCATATTGGAGAGTACTTCTATCAAACCTGATTTCATCGGTTTGGTGAGTTCGGAGACGCAAGGTGAGGCTCCCGAGGGCTTCATCGGCAACCTTTCGCAGGTGCCCGACATCATTGAGATCTATAAGATCACGGAAGTCATCTTCTGCTCGAAAGATGTTCCGCATCAGGTCATTATCGACAAGATGGTGGACTGGCACGCCACCAATGTGGACTACAAGATTGCACCTGAGGACAGTTTGTCCATCATCGGCAGCAACAGTATCAATACGCGTGGTGACCTTTACACTGTCGATATCAAGGCCATCGACACGGTGGCCAACCGCCGCAACAAACGCCTCTTCGATGTGGTGATGAGCGGTTTCAGCATCCTTTTCTGGTTGCCTCTGGCCTTGGTGGTCAAGAAGCCCGTGAGGTTCTTGAAAAACGCTGTATTGGTCTTGTTTGGCCGTCGCACCTGGGTGGGTTACTGCTCGCCTGCCGACGAGGCCCAAAAGTTGCCTAAGATTCGTAAGGGCATCTACAATCCTGCATCCTATATGGAGAAGGATGTCGAAACCGATGTCCTCAACCAGATGAATTTGCTTTATGCCCGCGACTATACTGTTTGGAAGGATGCTGAGCTGTTCTTTAGATCTGTAGCAGCAAAATAAACCTGAATAAAAACGGATGTAGGGCTGTCATATCATGGCAGCCCTACATTTTTTTAATGTATCGGGGTTATTTTGCGTGTTTGTAACCTTTCACTTTATTCCAATCTCCACGAGTGAAGTCAGGCATTTGCACCGGCATGCCGCCGTTAGCGATGGAGGCTGCGGTCAGCTCGCCGAGGCACGACCATTCGGCGGCATCGTAGACGTCTTGGTCGAGCGGCAGGCCGTGGTGCAGGCAGTAAATAAGGCGGTAATCCATGATGAAGTCCATGCCACCGTGGCCGCCCACTTCCTTGGCTTTCTTTTCAATCTCCACAGCGATGGGGTGGAGGTATTCTTTCATGATCTTTTCGCGCACCTCGGCAGGAACGAAACCGTGAGGGTTAAGTTTTGCGCCTTCAGGCAGGAAACCTGCAGGGAACTTGTCCTCCAGCACGGTGAAGCCTTCGATGGGATATTTGTTGGCAAAGCCTTCGGTGCCGGTGAGTTGGTATAGGCGGTTATAAGGTCTGTAGGTGTAGACGTTATGCTCAATCAAGAAGGTCTTTCCTTTTTCAGTTTGGATCATCGTGGTGGTCATGTCGCCGTTGGCGAAGTCGTCGACGCCCATCAGTTCCTTGGCGATTTTTTTGCCATTGTAGGAAGGTGTGCTCATGCAGACCAAGGTCTTCATGCGGTCGCCGCGGTGGATGTTGAAGGCTTGGCAGAGGGGTCCGAGGCCGTGGGTGGGGTAGACGTCGCCGGCATGGGCTTGGTTGAACTCAAGGCGCCAGTTTTCGTAGTATTCGCGCCAATAGGGCTCCAAGTTGTGGATGTAGGCGCCTTCGCCGTGGATGAGTTCGCCAAACATGCCTTGCTGAGCCATGTTGAGTGCGGTCAGCTCGAAGAAGTCGTAGCAGCAGTTCTCAAGCATCATGCAGTGGCGTTGGGTCTGTTCGGCCACGTCGACGAGTTTCCAGCAGTCCTCAACGGTTGTGGCGGCAGGCACTTCCAAGGCCACATGCTTGCCCTGTTGCATGGCGTAGGTAGCCATCATCACGTGGGTCTGCCAGTTGGTGCAGATGTAGACAAGGTCGATATCGTCGCGCTCGCAGAGCTCGCGCCAGCCGTCGCGACCTGTATAGGCAGTGGCACGCGGCAGTTTTTTCGCTTCAAGGATGTTGGTTTGCACGGCTTCCACGCGGTCGGGCTCAATGTCGCAGAGAGCCACGACTGTCACGCCGTCAATGTAGGTCATGCGGTCGACGGCATCGGGACCACGCATGCCGAGGCCGATGAAGCCGATACGGACATTCTCGATGGGGGCAACGGCGAACTGAAGGACGCTTTTCTGCCCTTCGACGCGTAAAGGCTCGTCGAAGAGGATGCTGTTGTCGACGATGACATAGTTGCCCTTGCGGGTGTCAGCTCCTCTTTGAGCGTTGCAGATGAGGGCGGTGCCTAGCAGGAGCAGGGTGAGGAGGATGTGGTAGATTCTGTTTTTCATGTGATTTATGTGTTTGGAATCCCTACACTGCACTGCGTTTGTGTAGGGTAAATAAGGTATCGTGCCTTCGGCACGAGGCGAACCTCGTGCCGAAAAATCATTGCAAAATTAGAAAATATACATTCAAAATTTCTATCTTCGCCAAAATTTTCCACTTATGAACGAACTTTTTGCCATCGCGGGTCGTTTCATCGATCCGAACATCATCGAAGACATTACACCTTTGGGCAACGGACTTATCAACGACACCTATAAGGTGATTGTGGAAGGCCAGCCGAAATATGTTTTGCAACGTATCAATAACGCCGTCTTCACCGATGTGGAAATGTTACAAAAAAATATAGAGGCAGTGACGAGCCACATACGGCAGAAATATGAAAGACAGGGCGTTGCTGACCTCGGACGGAGGGTGTTGCATTTCCTGAAAGCCGACACGGGAAAGACCTACGTCGTTGAGAATGACAAGTATTGGCGCGTGATGGATTTCATTGCCGACAGCTACACCTACGAGGCTGTTACTCCAGGCTATGCTTTTTGTGCGGGTCGTTCTTTCGGCGATTTTGAGTCGCTACTGACGGATTTGGATACACCCATTGGGGAGATTATCCCTGATTTCCACAATATCGAGTTTCGATTGAAGCAGTTGGACGAAGCCGTCGCCAAGGATCGTGTTGGGATGATGCGTGAAGTGGAGGTGCAGAATTACGTCTACAGAATTCGTGCTGTGGCCGATGAGATGTGTCTGGGCGAACGGCTTTATCGTGAAGGCAAATTACCGAAGCGCATCTGCCATTGCGACACTAAGGTGAACAACATGCTCTTCGACAAGGACGGCAACGTGCTTTGTGTCATTGATTTGGATACTGTTATGCCGAGTTTCGTTTTCTCTGATTTCGGTGACTTCTTACGCTCAGCGGCTAATACGGGTGCCGAGGACGACCCCAATTTGGACAACATCCATTTCAACATGGAGATCTTCAAATCCTTTGCGGAAGGCTATTTGGAAGGGACGAAATCCTTCCTGTTGCCGATTGAAAAGGAAAACCTGCCATACGCGGCGACCTTGTTCCCTTACATGCAGGCGGTGCGTTTCCTGACGGATTACATCAACGGCAACACCTATTATAAGATCCAGTATCCCACCCACAATCTGGTGCGCACCCGGGCACAATGGAAACTGTATGAAGAGGCGGTGAAATGCCTGCCCGAAATGAAACAAATGTTGGGTGTGTAATTTTTGTAGAGATGCACGGCCGTGCATCTCTACAATTACAACACCAATGGTATTTGTTTCGCCTGTATTTTTTTTGCAATGATGCGTTTGCTCTTGTCTAATACATAAATCAACGGCGTGGTTTCGATGTCGTAGAGGTTATACAAAACATCTACGCGGACATCATCGGTGTTCATGTCGATGGAGATGATCTTGATTTCAGGCTGTAGGACGGTTATGGAATCCAAATCCTGCATTTCTTTTTGGCATACATCACAGTCATGGTCGTAGAAAAACAATATCGTGTATTCGCTTTCTACGGAATGTAAGTCAACGGAATCGTTTATTGCGAAATCGGGTGCGAGGTTGAATAAGGCCAGTCTCCGAAATGTCTCAGCCTTGTCGCGGATCATAGCCAAATTTGCAGCATTCAGATCTTTGATTTCCAATCGGGAAAAGTAGTGGTCATAAAGCCAAACGAACACTTGGTCCTGGCTCATGTATTCGGGATGGCGGTATCTCTCAAGCAGATGCCAAAGGATGAAATCACGGAGGTCGGGGTTGAAACTGGTTCTTTCTACCAATCGGTCGATTTCGGGAGTGATTGAATCGGGTAGGGGAGCGACCATTTTGTCGAAATAGAAATCAATCTGTGCTGCCAAGACCGGATTCTCATCCGTTGGGCCGTCAAAAGAGTCGATGCCGTCCCAGAAATGGGCGTTTTGCGCCATGACGAGGTGGGTGACGAGCAAGAACAGAATGATGAGCAATTTCGATTTCATGGTGCAAAAATAGAAACAATTTCTTACATTTGCAGCGGAAACAAAAGTGTAGTTATGGAGATTTATCACAAAACCTACAAAACTGACAAAACTCCTTTGCGAACCATTGCGGCTACACAACCGTGTCGCCGCAGGAAAGCCGCCGGTTGGCAGCTTTCCCACGCTGCTATAAAGATGTTTGTTTTGTTGGGTTTTGTTTGTTTTGTGATTACTAATACTGTTTCTGGGCAGAACGAACCAGTCCGCGTGGCCTTCTGGAACATGGAGAACTTCTTCGACCCATACGTGGACAGCACCAAGACCTACAATGCCTTCACTGAGGATGGTATGCAGCATTGGACGAAAACCCGCTTCTACCGTAAGCGCAACAACATGTACAAGGCCGTCTTGGCTATGTCAGAGAACCGTCCTCTTGGCATTCTCGGTATGTGCGAGGTGGAGAACGAGTATGTACTGAGTGCCCTCTTCGAGCAGACGCCTTTGAAGAAGCACAACTATCGCTGGGTGCATTACGAAGGCCCCGACAAGCGTGGCATAGACCCCGCTATTGTGTACTCGCTCGACCATTTCATGCTGGTGGAGAGCGCAGTGATACCTTATTACAATCCCGAGGATACCGCTTATCATTCGAGGGATATTTTGTATGCGAAGTTCGTTGCAGTGGAAGGCGGCGTTTTGACAGGCTCAACGACCGCAATAGCTAAGGTCCCTGAGCCTGTCGAAGGGCCGATTCAAACCGTCGACACCTTCCATGTCTTCGTCAACCATTGGCCAAGCCGTTACAGCGGCGAGTTGGAGACGGTGGGCTCACGCTCCTGCTCGGCAGCCATCCTTCGCGCTAAGGTCGATTCCATCATGGCGGCGGCGCCCGAAGGCTACCAGCCCAAAGTCATCATGATGGGCGACTTGAACGACTGCCCCACCGATCCTAGCGTCTACGATGTGCTGCGGGCGCGCCATCCTAGTGAGATGGAGGAGGGATGCTTTGTCAACCTGTTTGGGAAGAATGATGGTTTGGGCTTTGAAGGCACGCTAAAGCACCAAACCGATTGGCAGATATTCGACCAAATCATCGTTACGCCAGGCCTGTTTGGAGAAAGAGAAGGGCTTCATTATAAGGAAGGTAGTGCCCGCATCTTCCATGCCGACTTCATTCTGGAGGACGACGAAACCTACCATGGCAAGAAACTCTTCCGAACCTACATCGGGCCGCGCTATTTCGGTGGCTTCAGCGACCACCTACCAGTGTATATCGATCTGACTCGTTAATCTTTCAAACTCTGTCGCGCGTATGGCACCAAATCCTGACTGGCAAACTCCCCTTTCAAGAACTTGAAATAGCCGGCCACGGCGACCATGGCGGCATTGTCAGTGGAGTAGCTGAGGCGCGGGATGAACACTTTCCAATGGTATTTTTCGCCAAGAGCAAGCATGGCGTCGTGGAGGCCGCTGTTGGCACTCACGCCGCCAGCGATAGCCACGGTCTTGATGCCGGTCTGCTTGCTGGCTTTCACCAACTTGTTCATCAGAATGTCGATGATGGTCTTCTGCACCGAGGCGCAGAGGTCGGCCTTGTTTTCCTCGATGAAGTTCGGGTTGACTTTCAGGTTGTCGCGGACGGTATATAAGATGCTGGTCTTCAGTCCGCTGAAGCTGTAGTCCAAATCGGGAATCTGCGGTTTGGCGAAGGTGAAGGCCTCGGGATTGCCAATCTTGGCCAGCTTGTCGATGACGGGACCTCCAGGGTAGGGCAGGCCGAGGATCTTGGCCGTCTTGTCGAAAGCTTCACCTGCGGCATCGTCGATGGTCTTGCCGATGACTTCCATGTCGAAATAGTCTTTCACCACCACAATTTGGGTGTGGCCCCCCGAGACGGTGAGACACAGAAACGGGAAGTCAGGCACCTCGGTGTGGGTTTCGTCGGTGGCGAAATGCACCAAGATGTGCGCATTCATGTGGTCGATCTCCACCATGGGGATGTTCAGCGTCTGCGCGAAAGCCTTTGCAAACGAGGTCCCGACGAGCAAGGAACCCAAAAGTCCGGGACCACGCGTAAAAGCAATGGCGGATAACTGATTTTTTTCTATTTTTGCAGTCTTCAAGGCCGTGTCGATGACGGGGATGATATTTTGTTGGTGGGCACGCGAAGCGAGTTCGGGGACGACGCCGCCGTATTGCTCGTGAACCTTCTGACTAGCAATGACATTGGAGAGTACGCGCGTGCCTTGAAGCACTGCGGCAGAGGTGTCGTCGCACGAAGATTCGATGCCTAAAATGTATTCGTTCATGGGTCTCAATTTGGAGGGTCAAAATTATTAAAAAAAAGATTATCCATAGCATTTTGATTGTGATTATGGTGCTGCTGGGCATCGTAACCAGTCTCTTTATTGCTATTCAAGACCCTGTTTTTCAGAAGTTTGCTGCCCGTTATGCCAGCGGATACCTTTCGGAAAAAACTGGTGGCGACATCAAGGTGGGTCGTCTGCTGATTACACCGGATTTTCGTGTCATTTTGGATGAAGTCGTTGTCAAAGACTTGAATGGCAGTTACTTGGCGAGTGTTGGCACCTTGCGTACGAAGATGAACATCAGTGAGGTCTTGAATGGCACTATCCATCTTGAATTGGTAGAACTGAACGACGTGAGGGCGAATCTGATTCAATATGTGAACGAAGACAAGTTCAATTTCGCATTTCTTGCCGATGCTTTCAAGACTGACACCGAAAAGCCCGACAAAGAGCCTCTTCGCATCATCGTTGACCATATTGACATAAAAAACCTCGATTTCATTTTCTGGAACCAAAACAAGGACCATCCAGAGAAAACCGCGAAACATGTGATGGATTATGCCCATTTGGACATCGAAGGCATCAATTTAGAGGCGCAAGATTTCTACCTGTTTGGCGATTCCATCCATGCCAAGATCAATGCGTTGAACGGAAAAGATATCAGCGGCTTGGATTTGAAGCGTTTTACGACCGATGCCGTGGTGTGTTCGCAAGGTATCTTCCTTGAAGGCTTGGATGCCGAGCTGAACGACACCCATATCGATGCCGACGTACGCATGCTTTATCATGATTACTCGGCTTTCAGCAATTTTGTTGACTCTGTTGTCTTTGACGCAACGATACGGCCTACCGACATCATGCTTTCTGATGTTGGGGTATTCGCCGAGGTCATGTATAAAATGCCTGACAGGGTTCTCTTCGAGGGCCGATTTACGGGTCCGATTGAGCATTTCAGCGTCGATGACCTTAAGGCTGAATTTGGCAAGTCGACAGTCATCGAGGGCAGCCTGAGCATGCATCCCTTGGACTTCAACGATGGTGAGCATGAGATGAACATCAAACGGCTGGAGTTTACCTACGATGATTTGGTCAATTTCTATATTCCATCCTCTACCAAGACGATACCACTGCCCGAATCGCTGCGTCCCATAAAGTCGGGCAAGGCTTTGCTGAATTTCAAGGGTTCTTACAATAATTTTGATTCTGAGGTGCATCTTACCTCGGGCATTGGCAATGTCGACCTCGACGTGTCGCGTCAGAAAACAGGGAATGGAGATAATGTATTCACGGGACGCATCTTTGCTGACAGGGTCAATGCAGGCATGATTGCCAATGCCGAGAAATACTTGGGCAGTCTCGACTTGAATACAGATTTTGTGGTTCGATTCCCCAAGAAGGGCAATGTCGACTTGACCATGAAAGGGAATGTCTATCAGGCCGAGTTGATGGGCTATACCATCGACGAGATCGTGCTCAACGGCGATTTGAAAGAAAACCGTTTCAAGGGTGTTGTTTCTGTCGACGACAAGGTGCTTGGTCTCGACTTCAATGGTCTGGTCGATTTCAACAACAAGAAGTTTCCTGTTGCCGACTTCAGTGCTGACATTAGCCATGCTGATTTGAAGGCTTTGAAATTGATGAAAAACGACTCCATCTCTGAAATCAGCACAAGCATTGTCGCCAACTTGAAAGGTTTTGATATTGACAATATGGAAGGTGAACTTCACCTTGACAATACCGTCTATCGTGATGGTAGAGGCACTTATGTCATGAATGATTTCGACGGATCCATCCTCAACGACAACCTCATGCAGCGTCGTATCAACGTTACCTGTGACTTCTTCAACTTCGAGATGGCCGGTCAGATGAATTTTGCCAGCCTCATGCCCGTGTTGAATGAATACGGAGATTCTTTCGTCCATTTCCCGAGGTTTGAAAAAAACAGGGAAGCCTTCCAGAATTATGCGCGTACCCATGATGTCGACCAAGACTTCATCGTCAGCCTTGTCCTGAAAGACACGAAGACGCTGAGCGAACTCTTTATGCCCAATCTGAAAATCGCCAAGAATACGTCGGTTAACGGCACATTCACCTCGCGTTCGCGGCAGCTTAACCTTACTGCACGAACCAAAGGCATTGAGATTGGGAAGGTGTCAATCGATGATGTTGAACTGCGTAATTTCAACAACCGTGAGTTCTCATACGGATCTCTCTCGGTGGGTCGGGTGGAATGGGCCAATATCACCGCTACCGACACGATGGCGATAGGTCTCGACAACCTTTCGCTCTTTGCCAAGATGGGCAACGACACTATCGCTACGCGTATCAAATGGGACGACGAGGACCTGTCGGACCATAACAAGGCTTTGATAGAGACGAACTTCCATCCGCACGAAAACGGAGGAACCGTCAACATCAGCAGTGCCGACATCATTATCAACGACTCGTTATGGAATGTGTCTCCAAGCAATTTCATCGATATCTTGGAAGGCCGTGTCAACATCTCCAACTTGATGTTTAGTCACAATCAGCAGTCGTTGCGGTTTGATGGCTATGTGCCTATGAACGAAGGTGATACCATTTCTTTGCAGTTGCGCAAGTTCGACATCTCCAATTTCGATGTCCTCACGGAGAGTATGGGCCTCAATGTTGATGGCCTTATCTCTGGTGACGCATTGGTTAGCAATCTGAAAGCCGACCCCATGGTCTTGGCTGACCTAAGGATTGACCGTTTGGGGGTGAACGGTGACCTTGTAGGCGATGTCGAGGTTGAGAGCTCTTGGGATAATGCGGACAAGTCCGTCGACTTGGAGGCCAACATCTTCAATGACGATAAGCGCATGTTGTATGCCTTCGGCTCCTACTACACGGCAAAGGAAGACAACAACCTCGATTTCACCGCCGTGTTGGACTCCTTGCGGCTGTCGACGCTCAGCCCCTTGTTGAGTGGCTTTGTCTCGCGTGTGCAAGGCTATGGAAATGGTACCGTCGACATAAATGGCTCGGTTAAGCAGCCCGACATCAGAGGTAAGATCAGCATTACTGACGGCGGCTGCAAAATCGGTTATCTGAACACCTTCTACACCTTCAGCCCCACAATCTTGGTGGATAACAAGACCATCGCCTTTGAAAACATGGTGTTGACCGACACTTTGGGTAACCAAGCTAGAGTCGTGGGAGAGATCAAGCATGATAGGTTTAAGGACTTCTATCTGGATTTGAAGCTTTATCCCAAAGAGTTTCTTGCCATGGCTACCACTAGCAAGGACAATGACACCTTCTATGGCACAGCCGTCGCCGATGGCTTGGTCACCATCAAAGGACCTTTCAGCGATATCTATCTAGGCATTAAGGCACGGACACAAAACGGTACTGCCCTCACTATTCCGCTCAACGGCACTTCGACGGTGAAGGACAACGATTTCATCATATTCATCACACCGGCCACCGACACCATTGGGGAATTGCCTGAGGAGGAAATGATAAAGAGAAAGCGGAATTTTGCCCTCGACCTCGACGTCGATGCTACGGATGTAGCAAAGTTGAAGATTATGCTCCCTGGTGACATCGGCACTATCGATGCCACAGGCAATGGTAACGTGAAACTGGGTACATCCACGGCCGAAGCCCTCTCCATGTATGGTAACTATACCATCTCTTCGGGTCGTTTCCAACTGACGCTGATGAATTTGGTGACGCGCAACTTCTCGCTGCAGCGAGGCGGTTCCATATCTTGGTCGGGCAAACCTACCGATGGTCGCATCAATGCAACTGGTGTGTACACCGTTAAGGCATCTTTGGCCGATTTGGGTCTCCAGATCGACTCAACGGCTATGACGAGCAATAATGTCAATGTCGAATGTCTCATCCATCTGAAGGAAGCCTTGCTCAACCCGACCATCACTTTCGGCATGAGGTTGCCCAATGCAAGCGAAGATATCACGCAGACCGTCTTCTCGGCTGTCGACACGACCAACCAGATGGTGATGGCCAATCAGGCTTTATCCTTGCTGGTGTTTGGTAAATTCGCCTACGCTGGAGGATCGGCTGGTGCTGACCAAACGATGAGCCTTGCCGGCCTGTTCTCGGCGAATTATCAGTTCGCCATCAATCAAAACATGAACGTGGGTGTGAGCTACCATTCGGGCGATCTCGATTCCTACGACGAATACCAGGTGGCCTTGCGTACCGAACTCTTCGAAAACCGTTTGACCATCGAGACCAATGTGGGTGTCATGTCGAGCAATAACCCTGAAGCTGGAGGTGCATCCAACATTGTCGGTGAGTTTGACCTGTATTACAAACTGAGCAAGGACGGACGACTGCAAGCGCACTTCTATAACCACTCCAACTACAACTCCAATTTCAACAGCTTTGCCATCGACAAGCGGGCACCTTACACTCAGGGTCTTGGTCTTTCGTATAGCCGATCGTTCCCCACATTCCGCGATTTGTTTAGGAGGCAAAGCAAACAGTCCAACCAGCCCTTAATCAGGCCTAGGAATCAGGAAAACAAAACCTTGCCATGAATAATGCCGCTAATTTCAAAGTCTTTCAGGCCTCTGCAGGCTCGGGGAAGACCTTTACGCTCATCAAGGAGTACCTGAAATTGTGCTTGGCCAACGAAGGCGCTGTGGGTAATTTTAGGAACATCCTCGCCATTACCTTCACCAACGCGTCGGCCAACGACATGAAATCCAAAATCGTAACGACGCTTCAAAAAATCATTGAGAGCAATGAGGTCGATCCCAAGTCGATGGAAGCCAAGCTGATAGAGGAATTGGACATTACCGATGCCGAACTGAAGCGTAATGCACAGCGCCTGATGACACAAATCATGCATGACTATAGCAGCTTCTGCGTGAGTACCATCGATGCCTTTGTGCAGAAACTGTCGCGGAGCTTCGCCCATGATTTGGGGTTGCCCAGCCAATACTCGGTCAGCATTGACACGGACGAGGTGGCGGAAACCATCACGGAGCGTTTGGGCCTGAGAATCGCGAAAAAGGGCGATTACCTTACCGATTTGCTCATCGACTTCAGCAATAACCAGTTCGACAGCCAACGCTCGACGGCTCTCGAAAACCAGCTCGCTGACTTTGTCGCCAAGCTGATGACCGAAAAGGCTTATCAAAAAGATGCAAAAAACAACATCAAGGACTATTCACAATATAAGAAGACCCTTGATTTCTTGAACGATAAGATGCAAGGCTTTGAAAAAGGCATTCGGAAACACTTGGATGATTTCGAACACCTCGAAAGCCAATATGGTCTCAGAGAAGAGCAATTTGCCTACGGGAAGGGCGGCTTTGTCTCCTACGTCAGAAAACTGTCGGCCAAAGTGTATGAGCAGCCCAGCAGTCGTTTCAATACTGTGCTTGAAAAAGGGAACTGCTTCTCAAAAGAAGGTGAGAAACAATTGGGTAAGGCTCAGACCGATGTCATCAATGCTGCTCTATTGCCGGTGCTTCGTGCGATCAAAGAAGAAATCGATAAGGGTTTGGGGGCTTTCTTGTTCTACAAGTCGCAAAGGGATCTGCTCTATCTGTACGCCCTTCGTGCGCAGATACGGACAGAGTTTGATGCCTTGGCCAAGGAAGAAGAGATTGTTCACATTTCTGAGTTCAACAAGTTGCTCAACACGGTCATGGGCGATTTCTCGGTGCCCTTCGTGTATGAGCGTATCGGAGAGCATTTTCGCCATGTGTTTGTGGATGAGTTTCAGGATACTTCTATATTGCAATGGCACAATCTCCTGCCGTTGGTCGACAATGGCTTATCGGCGGGCAACATGAGCATGGTGGTGGGCGATGGCAAACAGTCCATCTATCGTTTTCGCAGCGGCGAGGTGGAGCAGATTGCGAATTTGCCTGAAATCTACGGTAAACCTCAAAACAACGCAGCATTCCAACAGTTTGAGCAGAATCTCAAGGATAACTTTGCCTTCAAGAACCTGGACACCAACTATCGTTCCTTCGCCCAAGTGGTCAAGTTCAACAATGCGTTTTTCGAATCGGTCTATGACAACCTGTCGCCAGATTTGCAAAAGGTGTATGTGGCAGAAAAGCCTGGCACCGATGAGAAGGTTGAAATCATTCAAAAGATTGACAAATCCGACGATGAGGGTCTGGTGCAAGTTGAGCTCTATGACCCCGAAAACCAGCAAAATTACTGCTTTGATAGGGTAGAGGCTATTATTCGAGACCTTACCGAGACAAAAGGTTACCAGTATTCCGACATCGCCTTGCTCACCCGTAAGTCGGACTATGGCTCAGAGATGGCGAATAATCTGAATAATCATGGAATTCCTGTCATCTCGCAAGACTCGATTTTGCTCAAGTCGTCCGACAAGGTGCAGCTGCTGGTGAACACCTTGCGCTATCTGATCAATGGCGATAACGAAACCGTGGTAGCCAATATGTTGTTTTATTGGAAACTGACGCAGGAGCCCGATTTTGATGGCGATCTTAGCCAGATGTTCGGAACGGTAAAAGCCATTGCCAAAGGTGAGACCGCGATTGAATCTGTGATGGGCTTGAGTGAGGCTGGTATGTTGCAGGCTGCCCTTGCCAAGGCGACCTGCCTTTATGACCTTTGTGCCAATTTGCTCCGTATCTTCCATTTCGACACCATTCACGATGCCTTCCTCAACTATTTCATGGAAGAGGTGTTCAAATCGCAATATGGCATTAAAGAGGGCGTTGCGGATTTTCTTACCTATTGGGATACCAAGCAGGACAAACTCGCAGTAATGTCGGCAAATGGCAATGCTGTGCAGATTATGACGATACACAAGTCGAAAGGATTGGAGTTTCCAGTAGTCATCTATCCTGAGGCCATCATCGACTTGGACGAAAAATTGAATGCCAGTAAGTCGGCTGAAGAGTGGCTACGACCCGAGGATTTGGGCTTTGAGGCCATTCCCAATTTGGACAAGGTGCTGTTTAAGTTGGACTCAAAGGCTGAGAGTATGGGCGAGAAAGCGTTGGATAAGGTGGAGAAAGAGAAAGATAGCAACCGTTTGGACAACCTCAATTTGCTTTATGTGGCCTTCACCCGTGCCGTGCAGCGACTCTATGTCATCGCCAAGCTGGGCAAGGCTGGCAAGCCCAATATCATTCGCGATTTCCTTAAAGATAATGACCATCAAGTGTCAGGGAATGAAGCTTTGGTATATCGATTTGGCAATCCAGATTTTATGAAGCCCAAAGAGAAAGAGAAGGATAAGGTGAAGGAGTTGAAGACCGAGTCCGTGGCAGGGGATTGGTTTGGTAAAATCAAGGTTGACTCCAATCCGACGATGGTTTGGCAATCGAAGAGCGACAAGTTGTTGCCGCGTGAGTTTGGCGAGCTGGTACATCAAATCTTGGCGAAAATCCGTACGTCCAGCGAAATCGAAGCCGTGTTGCAGCCTTATCTAAATGACGGCACCATCAACCAAGAGACCTCTACCTGGATTAAAGAACGTTTCCTGCAGATGGCCCACAATCCGCAGATTGCCCCTGCCTTTGATCCTTCTGCTAAAGTGAAGACGGAATGCGAGGTGTTATATTCCTCCTATAAGGATAAGGTCATTCGCCTTGACCGTTATGCTGAGCTTCCCGATGTCATCTATTTGATTGATTACAAGACGGGTAAGAAGGAAGAAGAACACCTTAATCAGGTTCGTACTTACGCCAATGCTTTAAGGGAAATGACGGATAAGGAGATTCGGGCGTATTTGGTTTATTTAGCGGATTCTGAGATTGAGGTTGATGGCGTACCTGATGTCAATGTTGGATGATGAGTTTCGTGTAGTATCGGTTGTTGAGGACTCTTACCATAACAATGTAAATGCCACTTTCATATTGGCTGACATCCAAGATTGTGTTGACGCGATGAGCGCTGATTCGTTCGACGGGTTCGCCTAATACGTTAAAGATTGTCACCTCGTCGATATTTTTTTTGTATATGTTCACTTTGTCGTTCGCAGGATTGGGAAACAGGCAGATGTCCTCGTTTTTGTTCTCCTCTACGACTTTGACTCTTATCCGCTTACTGCTGCTGCATCCGTTCTCGAAACTACCTGTGATCTCGTAATACTGATCTACTTCAGGATACACGACAATTCTTGTTGTGGTGTCGCCCGTCGACCAAAGGTAACTATCTGCTCCGGCAACTTCAAGTATGGCAGGAGTACCTAAAACAACGGTGGTGTCGTTGCTGCATTGTAGCAAAGGAAGGGGCTGGACGTTCAGGTCGAGGTAATACTTTCCTGTGCAGGGGACTTCGTTGTAGTAGTGTCCGGATTCGTCCAAAAGCGTACCAAAGAAATAGTATCTTTCGCCTTCGCAGATGTTTTTTTCGGTGTTATAGATGGGGGTGGGCTTTATGGTCAAGTCGAGTTTGTATATGGCGCAATCTAAGGTGTCGGTGTATAAGCCTGCTTCATTCAGAATGGTACCATGAAAGTCATAGGTGTCACCTTCGCATAGGGTGATTTCTGTGATGTTGCCTTCAAATACGGGATTCACAGTCAATTCGAGTTGGTAATTCTTACAATCGAAAACGGTGGAATATAAACCCGCTTCATTGAGGCTTTCGCCGAAAAAGTCATAGGTTTCTAATTCACAGATTTCTTCCTTTAATAAGATGTTTTCAACAGTCATGTTTAGGATGACCAGGCTATCGTAACTCGCACCTGGATATAGGAAAGTGTAGGTGCCAGGCATTGGGATGTAAACGCTGTCATGATAATAGGGTGCGGTTTCACAAAAGTCTAGGTTAATAAGGTGACTGGCGGTATTCGTTTCATAGGCGCCAAGGTCGACCTTGCCATGTCTGAGGCGAGGGTTCCCGTCCATGTCAGTGTCGGGTTGTTGGGAAATACTGTCACCACGATTGATGCAGGTGCTACGAGATTGCAGTCTCCAATTGCCGCCATGACCTTCACAGCCCGCATCAACAGTGGGATCAACGAATCTGACGTAGCAATTGGGAGAATCACCGTCGTTTTCTGTAGCAAGCCACAAATTGGATGTAGGGGTTAGATACTCGTTTTGCACGGCACAGTCAATAAGATTCATGATAGGGCCGATTTGCTCGTATTCGCCTTGGCTGACGTTACCCCAAATGATGCAATTCTTGATTTCGTGTGATGTTATTTGAGTGTTGTATATACCTCCATAGTTTTCAGAACCTTTGTTTCTCACGATGGTGCAGTTGAAGAAGTTGGACTCTCCATAGCAGCCACCACCGTTTTCGGCTGTGTTGTTGTTGAGCAAGCAACTCCAATAGGATGACCTGGATTGGTTGCTATAGATACCGCCGCCCTTTACGGCTGAATTGTTATTGACGGTGCAGTTGATGTAGACACTAGGGACGCTGCTTCCAGAGCTATTGATGCCTCCACCATTGTTTGAGGCAATGTTGTCGTGAATGTTGCATCGGCGGAACGTGATGCCGCCTTTGTCATGAATTGCGCCACCGTCCTTGGCATCGTTGCCAAAAAAATCACAGTTGATGACTTGGATGTCAACGCTGTTGAGCGAAGTGGATATGCCGCCCCCGTTTTGAAAGGCACTATTGTTGCAAATCTTGCAATTGCTTAGGGTTGTGTGACTTGATAGGAGAAGACCTCCACCTTCGTTCGCTACCCCATTTTGGATGATGAAGCCATCGATGACGACCTCGTTGCTATTGACATAGGGTAGAACATTAATAACCCCTTGTCGATGGTCGCCATCAAGGATACATGGATGGGCTTCGAAGTCACGGAGCGAGAGGTCGTAGTCGAAAGGCTCGTCGCCCTTGAAACCTCCATAGATTCTACTGTTGTGCATCAATAGGAATGCATATTCACTTGAAGGATCCCCTTTAAATGAGCCTTCCTTGACCCAAATGACATAGTCGTTGAAATGGGATTTGAATAAGGCTCCTTGTAAGTCGTTAGTTGCTTCAACCCATGATGAGCCGTCGCCAGTGCCGTCAGGCGAGACATAGACGATGTTGTGCTCGTCGCTATGTATGGGAATGTTATTGATGGGTAAAATATCGTGGATGATGACCTGCTGCGAAGAGAACCCCGAAGGATTGCTAAGGGTATAATAACCGTCGGCCACGCCATCCCAGCCAAAGTTAAAGTGGAACAATCCGTTGGCATCATAACCATCACATACGAAAGCATGTCCACCTAATGACGAAACACCACGGTAGTATACGGGTAGTTGCTTGTCGAGGTCCTGCTTGATGAGTTTCATCCATCTTTCATCGTCGTAGTTGGTTCGAAATTGTAAATTGGCCGTAGGAAACCTAAAATGATTTCTTAAGGCATTATTGGTCGTGGAGAAATAAGAATAACTTTCGTGCGCACTGTAATGCATCTTCACGGCGAGGCCACAATGGTAAATCAATTGGGCAACGGCGGGATTGCTGTCATGAAGGGTGTCAGCCATTTCGTCCCAATGATATGTTGTTTCCCCAAAATTGGCACTGAGGGTTCCGTAAGGTGAACAATTATAGGAAACCTCTCCTTCTCCTGTCAAAGGATATTTATGGTAATACAGGATTTGAGCCATGGCGATGGCTACACAACCAGCCGATGCATGGTCGCATGGTCCAATGCTATCAACGGGACATGCTTCGTTGTGGAAGCAACCTTGACCCCAGCAAGATGTCGTCAAAGGTTCGACTTCCTGATTGAAAGTTGTTGTTTTTCGTCTTGCCTCTGGATGGGCAATCAAAAAGTCGGTGGATTCATTGTAGAGGTCGAGCCAATAGGTTATATGATTGGGAAGGTTTTCGCTTCGAGGCATTGTAGAGGTATGGGAATAGGCCAACACTTCGTTGTTCGCCGAAACAATGACAAATCCCTTTGGCTTTATCGAAAACACGAACAGGTTGGTTTGTTTCGATGTCTTGCTTTTGATTTCTTCCGTCAACACCAATGTGACCGCGCTTTGCTTTGTGTTTTGTTTCATGAAACGCTCGGCGGTGGTAAAGGCTTCGTCTGACCCAATTCTATGTTGTGCTTGGAGTTGGATGACTATTAGTAATAATAGTATGACGAATGCATTTTTCATGCTGGTAATATCAAGTTATCCGAACGCAAAGATAGACAATAATATCATTTCAAAGCAATAAATTCCGTTTTATTTGTGATTATTGAAAAAAAAGAAGCCTTCGAATGTTTCGAAGGCTTCCGTTTTTTTGAGTCTTAACTCAAAATTACTTTGCTCTTTCTTCCTCGATAGCGGCCTGAGCAGCAGCCAGACGTGCGACGGGCACGCGGAACGGTGAGCAGCTCACGTAGTTCAAACCGGCCTTGTAGAAGAAGCGGACCGAAGCGGGGTCACCGCCGTGCTCACCGCAGACGCCACACTTCAGGTTGGCGCGCTGGCTACGACCACGCTGCACACCCAACTTGACGAGTTGGCCAACGCCTTCTTGGTCGAGGGTGTTGAACGGATCGGCAGGGATGATCTTCTCTTCGATGTAGTCCTTCACGATGGCGTTGACGTCGTCGCGGCTGAAGCCGAAGGTCATCTGGGTGAGGTCGTTGGTGCCGAAGCTGAAGAACTCGGCTACGCTGGCGATCTGGTCGGCCACTAAAGTAGCACGAGGAATCTCAATCATGGTGCCGTACATGTAGCTGATCTTGACACCGAACTTGGCTTCCACTTCAGCCTTCACGCGGTTGGCGATGGCCTTCTGGTGCTCAAGCTCCTTGACGTTGATGGTCAACGGAACCATGATCTCCAGACGTGGGTCGAAGCCCTCGGTCATCAACTCAGCGGTGGCCTGGAACAGGGCACGGAACTGGGTCTCGGTGATCTCGGGATAGACGATGCCGA
>JAEEGK010005346.1_pt1 | contig 31076 bp, 21 predicted proteins | sample 8958771 | NCBI WGS metagenome assembly JAEEGK01 (sample SAMN16246547, study PRJNA631951) | gut metagenome | biome: gut microbiome; feature: rumen; material: SC-attached | host: Bos | place: Iran: Karaj | collected 2018-10
CGGATAATACATGGTCTCATGCTTGATGGTGCTGAGCGAGTTATCCAGGACTTGATTCATCACATACAGGCGGTCCTCCTCGAAACTGGTCTTGTAGTTCTGTTCGGTAAGGGCGGTGATTCGCCGCTGCAGGTCATTGATGCTGAGCAGGCTTTTTGTCATATCTGTATAGAAGTCCCGGACAAGGCCGGACAGATAGGCATCGTCACGGACGCAGTCCGTCAGTCGGTCATGCTCACTGTTCAGGTAACGGATAAATCCGGTGTTCAGCCGTATGACTTCGGATTCGGACCGTGGAGACAGTTTCTCCAGTTCCCTCACGTGGGAAATGATTTTCCCTAACGTGAGCGTAAAATCGCGGCTTAGGGAAGCTATCATCTTTCTGTTCCGGATACGGTCCTTCAGGAAAACCATATAGATAAGGAACAGGACGATGATTCCTGACAGGGCAAGCAGGACAAGCAATACGGAGCTGTCATACTTGGCCTCCTCCATCCTGCGACAATAGGATGCCAGTGAGGTGTCCTGCGAATAAAGCCAGTGCAGACGTACACACTCACTGTTGTTGAAGCGGTAATCGGCCCAGCGTTTCAGGGCCTGTGAGGCAATGGCCATCTCGTTCCGCAGCTGCACTACCCTGATGGTATCGAATGGGGTGCCGGAAACACGTAAGGCACTGTCCGCAAACAGCAGGGCGTCCTCATAGCGGCCTTCAATATTGGCATTGTAGGTAGAGTCACAGAGTGAGCGGAACAGCCTGTCCGATGCCTGCAGGGATACGGACAGCATCAGTACGAGTGCCAGGCACAGCACCCTGGGCAGGCGGAACCAGAACCTGCTGCCCTTACCCGGAGAGCTTTCCACACCGAACTCGCAGACGGCAAAACGGGAGGAGAGCTTCCTGTATTTATGGATGATTCCCTTGCAGTTCATGATACCGAAGCCGAATCCCTTGTTATCATTACTGATGCCCAGGTGTGAGGAATCATACACATTACTGTTGTTAAGGGTATCCACATCCTGCTGGCTGAGGCCTACGCCGGTATCCAGGATACCCACCTCTACGTAATCATCCGTCGCATCCAGTGTTACCTGTACCTTTCCGCCGGGATGGGTAAACTTGCGGGCATTGTCGGCAAGGGTATTAACCATAAAGAGGGTCAGCGCCTCGTCGGCCTTGACCTTCAGGTCTGTTTCCGGAACATCCAGGGTGATGTTCTTCTGCTCGAAGGTTGTTCTGTTCAGCCGTAGGATTGACAGGATATTGCTGAGGGGGAAGGTGGAGATATGCAGATTCAGCAGTCCCTTCTGCATTTTAATCCATTCGGTCAGGACGTCATTGATACGGGTAATCTCGGCTATCAGCTCACGGATGTAGGTAAGGCGGTCCGGGCTGGCTTTCCCCTCGGCCTTCATTCGGTTGGTCTCGGCATGGATCCGGTTCAGGTACGGTACAATGGCATAGACCAGCGATACCTTCGCACGGCGGATGATATTGCCGTTCTGGTATTCCTCAATGTGCAGCCTGCTGCTGTTTCCCTGGTCTGTCAGCAACTCCGTCTCATTCTCCTGCTGCTCTGTGAACTGACTTATCTGATTCCTGGCATCGGTATAGTCGCGTGAATCCCTGATGCTTAGCAGCGAGGCATACTGCGAGGTGATATGATGCTTGATACGGCGGATATACAGTACCGCCAGGATAAGAATCAGGAACAGTAGCAACAGGAACAGGGCTATTCCGGCCTGAACTTCCCTCACCTCGCTGGAGAGGTTCTCCTTACGGATATCCAGTTCCTTATTCTGACGGGAGTCGTCAAGCAGGTCCAGATAGATGTTCCGATGATAGTCCGAGCGCTCTTTGTTGCCAATGGAACTGTAGGAAAGGCTCAGGCGCTCATGGATTCCGGCCATCCAGGCAATAAAGGTCTTGCTGGAACGCTTTTTCTGACTGTGAACTAAGGACAGGGCCTTGGTATAGCTGGCATGAGCCTGCTGATAGCTTCCTTCTGAGAAATATATATCACCGATGGTTCTGTACAGACAGGCGGTCTGGAAAAGGTCCTTGTACTGTTTGAACAGGAGAAGGGATTTGGTTGCCAGGGCCAGAGGAAGGGCACCTGGTGTATCATCATCAGCTGCGGTACTGTCATTCAGCACCTGATCCCTGATGTAATTGTAGGCATCCCTCCGGTACTGTCTGATAACGCTGACGCTGGCGGAGTCTATCAGCATCTCGGCAAAGGACTGAAGGGAGTTGGCCTCGAAGTAGGTAATCTTCCGTGCCTTGGAGAGCGTGTAGGTAAGAAGCAGGTGGTCAAACTCCTGCAGCCGGACATCCGTGCTGTTGCCCTTGAGCAGACCGCCGCTGCCCAGCATGTAATGATAGTATAGGAACTGGGTAACATCCCTGTCTGACTTCACATAGTCCGATATGGCATTAATCTCCACATTGGCCAGAGAGTCCTGTCCCAGATAATAATAATAGGTAGAGGATACGATGTGCAGTTCGGTATTGGCATAATAGACCCTGCTCAGCTGGTGATCCGTCAGTTCGTTCAGACTCTCGTTAATCCGGGCCATGCGGTTCAGGGCGCTGTTTCTGAAACGGAAGAACTCATAACCGTTGCCTGTACGCTGCATCACCTTCATCATCATCACATCCGAACAGAGCAGTTCTATCTGATTACGGGACTGACGCTGAACCTGGCGGAGCAGGCTGGCGGAGCGGTCGAACTGCATCTGCTGGTAATAGTAATAGGCCAGGTTGTTAAGAGCCTCATTCCTGCCCTCCTCATAGTTTCGGGACAGTGAATAGGCCTTCCTGGCGGCAAGGTAGGAGGAGTCAATGTCAGAATACCGGGTCTCATAGGAAATAGTGTTGTACTTGTCCGAAGACTTTTGCTCTTCGGATTCACTACTTCTACAACCGGTGAATAGAAGGATTACCGATATGACTGACAACAGAGACCTCAAATTACTGACACATTTGTTAGTTATTGTCCGTATGAAAAGAATACAGCATAAATGACTGTATAGAGTAAGGTAGCCAGAAAGACAGCCTGCAGGATACGCAGGTCCTTTATCATATATCCGGATGAGGTGTACAGGCAGGAGCATTTCTCACAGAATACAGTATATCTCCGGGCCAGGGACTGATAGATATAATAGAACCCGCTGCCTATCAGCGAGCCTGACACGGCACCTGCCAGAATGTCACCCGGATAATGCAGTCCCAGGTAGATTCTGCTGTATGACGAGAGCACCGCCCAGGTGAACATCATCACCGTTGTAAGCCTGTTGCGGAAAATCAGCGAGAAATAAAAGGCGATGGCAAAGGTGTTGGTGGCATGACCTGAAATAAAACTGTAGATGCCGCTTCTGTGATTATTGACCAAGTCCACCAGTCCCTCCATTGACGGGTCGTGGGAAGGCCTGAGCCGGTGGAAGAAGGGTTTGCACAGACCACTGGAGAAACGGTCGGTAACCACTACAAGCAGGACTGTCAGTCCTAATAGGATAAGGTACCGGCGGGTATTGTTATTCTTAATCACCACGTATAGCAAACACAGGAAAAGGGGAATCCATGTGCCTGTACGGGTGATGGACAGGAAAATGCCGTCAAGGAAAGCGGAATCACTGCCGTTCAGCATTAGCAACAGTTCTCTGTCAAATGAAATCAGCTGGTCAATCATCGTTATAAAGTTATATCAGTTCAAGTGTATTCTTGGGTATCCATCCTATCTTCCCGTCAGCAATCTGCACTTCGCACCAGTCCTTCATACTGGAGTCACGGATCTCTACGCGTGTGCCCTCGTGAATGATAAACAGGTCGCTTCCGCTCTCGGTGGGCGTACTCTTGACGGTAACGGCAGGAGACATTATGATGCCGTTGGTACGGTAAGTTGCCCAGGAACGCTGCTGGAAGGCGAAGATATTGCCTAAGATACACAGCACTATGCATAGGGCGGACATCAGCAGGCCGGCCTTTCTGAGGGAAAGGACATTGGAGAAGAGGAACAGGCTGATGAAGACAAAGGTAAGGATAAACAGGCTGATGTTCACAACACTCCAGCGTTCAAGGCTCATCATATTGACAAGTCTCTTGTAAGCGGATACGAAGATCATCTCATGGCGGGGTGTAATCCTGTCTATTGTCTTGTTACGTACCAGTGTCAGGTTGAACTGCACATCCTCATCGCTGGGATTCAGCTGGGAAGCCCGTTCTAACCAGAGAAGACTCTTGGCTATATTATCCGCCCGGTAATAGGCACAGCCCAGATTGTAATATACCCTGTAGTCCTTCGTACCGGCAGCCAGCTTCTCATATAATCTGATAGCTTTGTCGTACTGTTCATGCGAGTAGGCCGAGTCAGCCTGCTCCTTCAGCGGAAGTCCGGCAGCATAGGTGCTCACAGCCAGCGAAGGCAGGCAGGTAAGCAGAAGGATTAAGAGCTTCATATTGGAATCTTGTTTGGGGTTCTTCTTAATGGCGGTATCCAACTCATTGATAATGTCTGATGCCGAGGAATATATCTTCTCCATGGTGGCATCGGGGTCACCCGGCGCATAACGGGCAAACTCACATTCGCCGATCAGGTTCATGTAGGAATCTACCAGGGCCTGCTGCACGCCTACAGCCTGAAGCGAGGCACTTACATTCTCCTTGTTCAGTTCAGACTTCTGTATATTGAGTTTGTCGCCCGCATATCCCAGAAGGGCCTTCATCACCTCATCGTAGAAGGCCTCGCTCTGATGCTGTTTCATCAGGCTGGCAGCTGTCTTCAGGCGCTTGGACGCTGCCTTTCCAGCCTTCTGAACACGCATACGGGAGATATCCCGGCTCTTCCGGATCTGCCTGTTGAAGAGCAGAAGCAGCAAGCCAAAGACGCCGGCCGATACAATATAGTACATCCAGTAGGACATACTGCCGAAGAACAGTTCGTCTGATGCGGTATCATCTATATTACCTAATTTAATATAGCGGATGTCATTATTCAGAATCTTCAGGTCCTCCTGCTCGTGATAGGATGATGTGCCCTTTGTCTTGGACTTGGCCACAGCTATGGTGAAAGAATCTGTCTTTAGGGTCTTGTATGTATGCGCATCGGGATCAAAGTAGCAGAACTCAACGGGCGCGATAGTGAATTTGCCTCCATGGCGGGGTACAACGATATAGTCATACACCACATTACCCTTGGCTCCGGCTGAGGTATTGGTGGTCTTGTCATCCACTTTGGGGTCGTATATCTCGAAGTCCTGAGGGAACGCCACCTTAGGAGCCTTCATCAGCTTCATGTTACCCTGTCCGCTGACTGTGAGACGGAGTGTGGCCGCATCATTGGCATTTACCTGCTGGGGGGTCAGCTGGCCGGAGATGGTATATTTGCCGACGGCACCGGCAAAGTTGGCCGGCTTGGGAGTGGGCAAAGGCTGGACTTCTATCTCGATGGCCGGCGTATTTATACTCTTCTTGACCAGCTGGGTCAGCGAACCGCCGCCGAAGAACACATCAAAGGGGTCCATGCTGGTATTCTGTATCTCCACCTGGGAATCAAAGGTGATGCTGGGTACTTTCAGCTTACCGGTCTTCTGCGGGAAGAGGACATACTGACGCCATACGGCTGTGCCATAGGTCTTACCGTTCACCAGCTCATACTTGAGTGACATCTGCGCCTTGGATTCCACTTCCTGCACATGGAATCCGTCCAGCTGGGGCATCTCGCCGGCAATCTGATGAATGGAGACCAGGGTGTAGAGTTTATAGGTAAGAAGGACTGCTTCCTGCTCATATATCCTCTTCTTGCTGGCGGTAACAGTCATATACAAGTCATTGCTGCTGATGTCAGAAGCACTGGAAGGCCCTCGCTGACGTGAGGAGCGTCCGTTTGGCTGTCTTCCCGACTGCTGACTGTTTCCCTGGGAATTACCGCTTGAGGGCAGCACCTCTATCTGAGCCGTTCCGCTCTTATAGCTTTTACCCTCCACCTTGACAGTTGCCGCAGGAAGTGTAAACTTGCCTTCCTCCTTGGCCACCAGCATATAAGTAAAGGTCAACGAACTGCTCTGGGTGGTTTTTCCGTTGATAATGGATATGCTGCTGGAGCTGCTGGTACTGGGTCCGTAAACCACGTTGAAACCCGGGAAGTCTCCTACCTGTATATCATCCACATCCTGCGTATTGGCCACGTAGCTGACCCTGATACGCCTGCCCACCTCCGTTGTACTGGGGGCCTGAATCTTCAATGTTACCTGAGCAGACAACGCATCTGCCAGGAAAAGTAAAATGGTTAATATCGCGTACAGTCTTTTCATCTTTATGATTTAGTTTACCATTGTTTCTGCAGATGCTTCTTGCGGGGTTGCTGGAGGGCACGCTGCATTTTCTCCTGAGTGGATTTCTCGTCCTGCATGGCAGCCTTCAGCATCTGCTCGGCATTTTCCTTACTCATATCCGGTTTGACTTCTTCCTGTTGCTTCTGCTCGTTCTTCTTATCCTGCTTCTGCTGCTCCTGTTGTTGCTTCTGCTGTTCCTTTTTCTCATCCTTGCCGTTCTGGTCCTGTTGCTGGTCCTGATTGTCGGGGTTGGAAGGAGTATGCTTGTTCATATACAGGGCTAGAGCGTAGTTATAGCGAGTCTGGTTATTCGTAGGGTCGTTCCGGAGCGAGTTCTGATAGCAGGCCACCGCCTTGTCATACTGCTTGGCAGACTGCATCATCACTCCCATATTATGGTATATCCTGGCCAGACGGGCCGGGTTCTTCTCAAACTTGCTTGCCGTGTCGAATTCCTTCCAGGCATCCTTGGCCTTGTTCTGGTACAAAAGGGCATTGGCTAAATTGTAATGGGCAATAGCGTTGGTATTGTCCTTCTCTATTGCCTTCTGATACTCCACCTGTGCCTTAGCATAAAGGGTATCGCGCATCAGCCTGTTACCCCGCCTGATATGGTCCCTGTCAGTTTGCGCCGCGGCACTGAGACTGGCAATCAGTAATAATATTATAAATACAACCTTATTTGACATACGCTCTGTTCCTTAGAAGATTCGAAAACAATTTACAGTGACTGGCACGTTCCAGGAAAAGAACTTCCAGTATCAGGAATACAATACCCAGAATAACAAAGCCCTGGAACTGCTCGTCATATTCACTGTATATCTGACTCTCAATCTTTGACTTGGCCAGCTTGTCCAGCTGTTCGGACAGTTTCTGCTGAGCGGACGAGCTGTTATCCACAAAGATATATGAACCGTTTCCGGCTCTGGCAATTTCACGGCACATTTCCTCGTTCAGCTTGGAGACTACGGTATTACCCTCCTCATCTATAATATACTGGCTGGTTCCGGGAATGGGAATGGGTGCGCCGGCAGGGTCGCCAATACCTAAGATATATACTCTGATTCCGGCCTCTACGGCAGCCTTGGCGGCCTCAACCGCCCCACCCTCGTTATCCTCTCCGTCCGTAATCAGGAAGATGGCTTTAGCCACACCTTCCTGCTGGGTAAAACTCTTGCAGGCCAGACGGATAGCCTCGGCAATATCGGTTCCCTGAACGGATATCATGGAGGGGGAGATGGTCTCCAGGAACATCTTGGCACTGACATAATCGCTGGTAATGGGAATCTGGGTAAACGCCTGTCCGGCAAAGACAATCAGACCCACCTTGTCATCCTTCATACCGTCCACCATGTTGCTCATCATCATCTTGGCCTTCTCCAGACGGTTGGGCTTCACATCCTCGGCATACATGGAGTTGCTGACATCCATTGCGATGACGGCCTCTATACCCATACGCTCCCGCTTGTCAATCTTGGTTCCGAACTGAGGACGGGCATAGGCTATGATGAACATGGCCAGGGAAAGCATGCACAGCCAGAACTTGACCTCGGGTTTCCAGGCTGACACATCGGTCAGCAGGTCTCTAACAAGTTCTTTCTCGCCAAAGCTGCCAAGTTTTCTTTTTCTTCTGTACACCGCATAATAATGCACCAGTATCAACAGGAGCAATACCAGGAATAAATATAAGTGGTCAGGATTCTCAAATCTTAGCATAATCTACCTCTGTTATGGAATTCTTTGCAGATATGTGTTCTTTAACGTAATCTCGGATATCAGGGCCAGGAGGGAGAGAAGAAGGAAAATTCCGAAGGCTTCATAGCGCTTGGAATACTTTCTGACATTCATCTTTGTCTTTTCCAGTTTGTCTATCTCCTTATAGACCTCAAAGAGTTTCTGGGTATTGGTTGCCCTGTAGAACTCACCGTCCGTCTTTCTGGCGATAGAGGCAAGTGTCTTGGTGTCTATCTCCACGGGGACATTAATATATTCAATCCTTCCGGCTACAGGCATTGGGTATCTGGCCGTGCCGTTGGTACCTACACCGATGGTATAGACGCGTACGCCGAAGCTCTTGGCAATATCAGCTGCGGTATTGGGACTGATCTGACCTGTGGTGTTCGTACCGTCGGTCAGCAGGATAATCACCTTGCTCTTGGCCTTGCTGTCCTTCAGACGTGTAAGGGCATTGGCTATACCCATACCTATGGCGGTTCCGTCCTCAATCATTCCGTTCTGAGCCATATCCACCCTCATTCCGTTCAGCAGATTCAGCAGTACGGCATGATCCAGGGTCATGGGGCACTGGGTGAATGCCTCGCCGGCAAACAGCGTCAGTCCTATGTTGTCATTGGGTCTGCCGGTAATGAACTGGACGGCTACCTCCTTGGCAGCCTCTATACGGTTGGGTTTCAGGTCCTCGGCCAGCATACTGGTACTGACGTCCATACACAGCATAATGTCAATACCGTCTGTCTGCTGGGTACTCCAGTTATTGGTGGTCTGGGGCCTGGCCAGCGCAATGACAGCAAAGACAAAGCAGGCTATCCTCAGCAGAAACGGTGCGTGAAGCAGGTAATTACGCAATGTCTTAGGGGCATGATGCAGTCCGTTCAGACTGCTTACCCTGATTGAGGGAGTGGATTTAAGATGTTGTAGAAGATACCAGATAGTATAGGGTATCAGCAGCAGCAACAGGAAGAAATATGCGGGAGAAGCAAACGTCATAATTACAGTATTCTATAGCAATATGTCATATGTACGCCATATCAGCCAACAAGTTAAACATAACGATATAACAATCAGCACACCCATGACGATTCTGGCGGCAAGAACCTGGTTCATCCTCTTCTTGTCTGTTTCCTTAATCACCTCAGGCTCCGGTTTCGCGTTGGGGTCAACCTCCTGTTTGGTCTGGTTAACATACTCCAGCGCAGCTACCAGGTTGGCATCATTCTCATTGATGAGGGTGACATATTTGGCAAACTTCACAAGGTCGGCAGTGGTGAATATCTCACGAAGTTCCGACAATGCCTCCTCGTTATTGTCACTTACCAGCCGGTCAATAATCTCGGCGGATGTCATCTCTGTGGCATTGAAACCATAGCGGTCCCTGATATAGGCACGCAGGGTATCGGTAAGCAGGGTATAGTATTCCTTACTGTCTTCCGTTGCCCACTTCCGGTCTGCCTTGATACGCTCAATCTCGTTGATAGCCACCTTATGCGGAGGCAGAACTTTCTTCCTTCGGATAATTCTCACAATGGGTTTGCCTATGAGAATATGGTAATAGAGTATCACGCACACCACCAGCATCAGGACAACCATGAACGAGCAGAATACGACATGACTCCAGTCACTCCAGGCAAAGGGAACATTCATAATCGGGTTGGGCGGAAAGAACTTGTCGGTGTGCAAGGTATCCACATCAACGGTGTAAACCTTGATGGCCAGACTTTTGGATGCGTACTTCCTGCCGTCAACCCTAACCTTGAAGGGAGGCAGGTAGTATAATGATGAATCCCATGCGGTGATGGTGTATCGCTGTATGATTTCCATCCGTTTTCCTTCATCCATATAACTGGTATCCGGACGCTGCACTTTCAGCACCTCAATGAGCGGGATAATCTGGTCACCTTTCTTAAGAACCGGCATCTGCAGTTTCTGCTTTGCCCCCAGGGTGACACTAAGGGTAAGGTCGGTCTGCTCGCCGATGAACAGCTGCAGGCTGTCAACCTTAGCTTCCACTACTACCTGTGCCTTGGCAGTCAGCACAGGTAATATCAGAACCAGTCCCAGTAGAATTCTATTTATACGCATAATAAACTACATTCATTATCTCAGCCTCTTTGCGCAAAAAGCGTCATCAGAGAACTTACATAGTCTTGGTCAGTACGGATGCTGACAGAATCCACATTACTTCTGTTGAAAGTATCCTTCACTCTGAGGTTCAGATTAGACCACCATCTGTATTGGGCCTCCCTGACCTTTCTGCTGCCGGTATCAACCACCATTTCATGTCCTGTCTCGGCATCAAGCATTTTGACCAGGCCGATATCAGGCAACTCGGCAACACGTTTGTCATAAACCTGGATGGCAACCACATCGTGCTTGCGGTTGGCAATTGACAGAGACTGGCAGAAATTGTTCATGTCAATAAAGTCGCTTATCAGGAAAGCCGTACAACGCCGCTTGATGGCCTGTGTCAGGTACTGAAGGGCAAAGCCCACATCTGTCCTGGTGCTTTCAGGTTCAAAATCAAGCAATTCACGGATGATATACAGGATATGCTTCCTGCCCTTCTGGGGAGGAATAAACTTCTCCACTTTATCGGAGAAGAAGATAACACCTATCTTGTCATTATTCTGAATGGCCGAAAAGGCAAGAGTGGCAGCTATCTCTGTTACCATCTCACGCTTGGTCTGCCTCATCGTTCCGAAGTCCAGACTGCCGCTGACATCAATAAGAAGCATTACCGTCAGCTCACGCTCTTCCTCGAACACCTTAACGTACGGCTTATTGAAGCGGGCTGTCACATTCCATTCAATATCCCTGATATCATCACCATACTGATATTCGCGCACTTCACTGAAGGCCATACCACGCCCCTTGAATGCGGAGTGGTATTCACCGGCAAAGATATTGTTGCTCAAGCCCTTGGTCTTGATCTCAATTTGCCTGACCTTCTTTAAGATATCAGATGTATCCACGGAATAACAGGATTAGGGAACTTCAACCTTGTTGATAATCTTGCTGATAATCTCCTCGCTGGTGACATTATTAGCTTCGGCTTCATAAGTCAGGCCGATACGGTGACGCAGCACATCATAGGCTACGGCACGCACATCCTCAGGGATAACATAGCCGCGATGCTTGATGAAGGCATTTGCCCTTGAGGCCAGAGCCAGATTGATGCTGGCACGCGGAGAGGCGCCGAACTCAATATAGTCCTTAATCTCCTTCAGAGCATATTTCTCAGGATAACGGGTCGCGAATACAATGTCGGCAATGTACTGCTCTATTTTCTCGTCCAGATAAACCTGACGTACCACTTCCCTGGCCTTGGTTATATCCTCGGTAGAGACAACGGGACGGATGTTGTCATCAGCTCCGGAAATCTGCTGGCGGATAATCAGCTTCTCCTCTTCCAGCTTAGGATAGTCGATAATCACCTTCAGCATGAAACGGTCCACCTGAGCCTCGGGCAGAGGATAGGTACCCTCCTGTTCAATGGGATTCTGGGTAGCTAACACCAGGAATGGCCTGGGAAGGTCAAAAGTTGACTTCCCGATGGTTACCTGACGCTCCTGCATGGCTTCCAGCAAAGCGCTCTGCACCTTAGCCGGAGCGCGGTTGATTTCGTCAGCCAGAACAAAATTGGCAAAGACGGGACCCTTCTCCACCATGAACTTCTCATCCTTCTGGCTATAGATCATCGTACCTATAACGTCAGCAGGGAGAAGGTCGGGAGTAAACTGGATTCTGCTGAACTTGGCGTCAACCAACTGAGACAAGGTCTTAATGGCCTTGGTCTTAGCCAGACCGGGAACACCCTCCAGCAATACATGTCCGTCACTAAGTAAACCTATCAGCAGTGATTCGATAAGGTGCTTCTGCCCTACGATCACCTGGTTCATTCCGGTAACCAGATTGGTTACGAAACCGCTTTGTTTCTCTATTCGCTCATTCAGTTCGCGAATATCTATTGATTCTGCCATTTTTATTGAATATTTTTATCTTTTTGTGCGCAAAATTACCGCTTTTCAGAAACATATACAATATGCAGAATACAAAAAAAGGTTACCCGGATGTTTAAATCTGTTAAATGATTATCTTAAAGATAATACTTGTGTTATTTTTGCTTTAATTTCGGCAGTTTCACCTCAGTACCTACTGGCAAATTGTCGGGGTCGGTGAAATTGTTGTAGGAAATCACATACCGTAATGCGTCATCTGTTCCGTATTCCTGACGGACAATCTTCAGCAGATAGTCTCCCCATTGAATGGTCCGCACCCCTTTATAGCCTACAATCTCAAAGGTGACACGCGTCTTTCCAGCCGTGGCAACCGGCTGTGGCTTGGGCTCAGGCTTAACGGGTTGCCGCACTTGATCCTTAGGTAAATCCTTCCGGACCTTACCCTCCTCGCTAATGGCGTTACGGATTGAGTCCTCCATCCCTTTAATGAAGATAGTATCAGGCTGTACAATCTTTTCTACAAAGACCGTATCTATCTGAACAACAGGATTCTGCGCTGGCTTGTTAAATATATTCTCAAGGTAACACCAATTCTTGCTTCCGGCAAAATAACCTGCCAGGAACACAATCCAGAAGAAGGCGAACAACAAGGCGGTCATCGCCGGTCCCACATACCACCAGCTATGCCTTCTGGCATCCGGAGCAACAGGCTGAGCCACAGGTTCCGCGGCTTTGGTTTCCTCAGAACGCCCAACAGGCGTTTCAGCCTTAGCCGGTTCCTCGTGAATCGTGGGTTTTTCCTGAACTACTGGTGTATCCGTCACAACAGACTCTTCCCGGGCAACAGCCTGAAGCTCAACTTCTCCGGCAATCGTAGCAGAAGAACCCGGAACAGGGATTTCCTCCACAACAGAAGGCTCTACGGGATGCCCCCCTGGAACATCTTCCACAAATGACGGTTCAGATTCTTCCACATTCTCATCCGGCACGTCGGCAGGCGTTTCCACCTTTTCCATTTCCTCAATGGAAGTTCCCTCGTTAATAATAACGGTCTGGAACAATGCAAAGGGTCTGTTTACCTCGTCCTTCAGTTCACTATCAGGAGTAAAGGTTATCTTGGAGTGACCGGGAATGACAATCCGCTCACCGGTATTCACGTTAACGCTTTCACGGTCCTGCACCTCTATCATTTTAAAGGTGCCCAGTCCTTTAATCTTGACAGTCTTATCCTGCAGAATTCCTGTGCTTATCGTCTCAAAGAATGCTTTCAGAAAAGCTTCGGCATCCTTACGCTGCATCTTTCTCCTGGCGGCTAATGATTGAGCCAGGTCCTGAAGTAATACTTTTCCTTCCATAATCCAACTTATTTACCATTAACCTTATCTTTCATACCCGAATTAGGCTTGAAATTAACAACCATCTTTGGCGGAACCAGCATACGCTGTTTGGTAGAAGGGTTAACCAGAACACGTTCCAGCTTCTTCTTAACCTCAAATGTTCCGAAACCAGTGATTCCAACAGTGTTTTCCTCGGTCAGTTCATTGGTAAGCACACTGATGACATCCCTCACCATCTGGCCGGTCTCCTTGGCATTGTAACCGGTCTTAGTACTTAACGCAGATAAAAATTCCTTATTATTCATATTGTATCAGATATACATATTATACCACTTATACCACTTATACCACATGCGCATAGAGGTCAAACTCCTCAGCGCTGTCAATCATTACTTGATAGAATTCTCCAATTCTAATATTAGTGCCGTCAGTCTTACGGATCAGCACTTCAGGATCCACTTCAGGCGAGTCAAACTCAGTCCTGCCGATATAGTACTCACCCTCCAAGCGGTCAATTATAACTCTGAACCGCTTACCGACCTTACTCTCCTGATGTGCCAGACTGATATTCTGCTGTACACGCATCAGTTTACTGAGCCTTGCCTGCTTTACTTCAGAGGGCACATCATCCGTGTAGTGCTCTGCGGCATAGGTACCGTCCTCCTCGCTATAGGCAAAAGCGCCCATCCGTTCAAATCGGGCCCATTTGACAAATTGAACCAGTTCATCGAAATCGGCATCCGTCTCACCGGGATAACCTACCATCAGCGTAGTACGTATGTGGATTCCCGGCACCTCCTTACGGATTGTTTCCAGCAACTGATAAGTCTGTTCCTTGGTTATATTGCGGTGCATATTGGCCAGCACATTGTCTGAACAGTGCTGCAAGGCAATATCCATATACTTGCAGACATTATCATGCCGGGCCATAACCCTGAGCAACTCCATCGGGAACTGGGTGGGATAGGCATAATGCAGCCTTATCCATTCAACTCCGGGAATCCGGGCTATTCGCTCCACCAGCTCGGCAATCTTGCGTTCCCTGTACAAATCCAGGCCATAGTAGGTCAGTTCCTGGGCAATGATCTGGAACTCCTTCACACCCTGTGCCACCAGCTCCTCCACTTCAGAAAGGACTTCTTCCATGGGACGGCTTTTGTGGGCACCGGTTATAATGGGAATGGCACAATAGGAACAGGTTCTGTTACAGCCTTCACTAATCTTCAGGTAAGCATAGTGTCCGGGCGTAGTGATACGCCGGGAATTGCAGGCCTCATGGTGATAGGTCTTACCCAGGTCCGAGATTATCCTCTCCCAGTCAAACTTACCGTAGAAACGGTCAACCTCGGGTAATTCACCCTCCAACTCATGCAGATACCGCTCAGAAAGGCAACCCATCACAATCAGCTGTTTCAGATTACCCGTCTGCTTACGCTGAGCCATCTCCAGAATCATATTGATACTTTCCTCCTTGGCATCACCAATGAAACCACAGGTATTGATTACAGCAATCTCCCCCTTCGGGTCCTCAGCATCATGAGTAACGGCATAACCGTTCAATTCAAACTGACGGATCAGTTTCTCACTGTCCACCAGGTTCTTGCTGCAACCCAGGGTGATAATGTCTACAGTCGGCGCTTTCATCAAGTCTTCAGTGGATTAATTTTTAAACAGAGAATCCACAAACTCCCTGCGGTTAAAACCTTGCAAATCTTCCATTCCTTCGCCTAAACCGATATAGCGTACAGGAATCTTGAACTGATCGCTGATACCTATTACCACACCGCCCTTGGCCGAGCCATCCAACTTGGTAATAGCCATACTGGTAACATCTGTAGCCTGAGTAAACTGTTTGGCCTGCTCAAAGGCATTCTGACCTGTACTTCCATCCAATACCAGCATAACATCATCCGGTGTATCCGGGATCAGTTTCTGCATAACGCGTTTGATTTTGGAGAGTTCATCCATCAGGCCCTTCTTATTATGTAAACGGCCGGCAGTATCTATCAGAACAACATCCACATCATTGGCAATGGCACTGTTCAGCGTATCAAATGCCACACTGGCAGGGTCACTGCCCATCTTCTGCTTCACTACGGGAACACCTACCCTTTCGCCCCAGATAACCAGCTGTTCTACGGCAGCGGCACGGAAAGTATCGGCCGCGCCCAACATCACCTTGTATCCGGCCTGCTTAAACTGGTAAGCCAACTTCCCGATGGTGGTAGTCTTGCCCACACCGTTCACACCTACCACCATTATAACGTATGGCTTCTTACCCTCGGGGATCTTAAACCCTTCGGTATCATCGGTATTATTCTCTGTCAGAAGCTGGGCAATCTCATCTCGCAGGATATTGTTCAGTTCATTTGTGGACACATACTTATCCCTGGCCACACGCGCTTCAATTCGCTGAATGATATTCAGAGTGGTATCCACACCCACATCACTCGTCACCAGAACCTCTTCGAGGTTGTCCAGCACATCATCGTCCACCGTTGACTTACCGGCAATGGCCCGTGAGAGTTTCCCAAAGAAACTCTCCTTCGTTTTCTCCAGACCCTGATCCAAAGTCTCCTTCTTTTCTTTTGAGAAGAAATTAAAGAATCCCATAATAATTGTAAATTACGTAATTTCAGCAGCAAAGGTACAAAAAAACCGATTAAATGTACATAAAATCAAAAACAAATTACCATAATTTTACTGATACTGCGTTTTGATGATAGCGAAACGGCCTTTCACTGCCGGCGAAACAGTCTTTTTCCGATTAAAGTTAAGGATATCACTTGGGGATATATAAAAAACTAAGGCCTACCTCACGGCAGACCTTGCGTCTCTTAAAGTAATAATTTACCTTAACTAATTAACCTAAAAACTTTTCTTTAACCTTAAACTAAAACTAACAACACTATGTTTTCTTTTGCTGGTGCAAAGGTACGCCGATTTTCCGCTATCAGCCAAATTTCCAAAGAAGAAAACGTAAAAATATTCCCCTTTATTGACATAAATCAAAAACATATCCGTTTTACTGGAGAATATTTGCCGAAAACAGACGGATTTAAACACATGTTCGCCAATATATATCAATGTTATGACAAATTGTCGTAACTTTGCCGCGGAGCGGAAAAAGAACAGGCCGTAAACTTGCAGCCGCCCGATACAACGAATCGGGACATCAGACTGACAAAGCGTCATTCGTCAGACAAGTTGGCACAGATTTTGTTCTAAACCTTGTAAAACGTATTAACAGAAGTAAGGATTAATTAAATGACAATAAAGTTTTCACCAGAGATGAATACAGTGCTGGCCTTCAGCAAGGAAGAAGCTGAACGTCTGCATAACGATTGCGTAACACCCGTGCACTTGGTTCTGGCAATCCTGCGACAGAAGGAGCAGAATCCAGCCAGGGATGCCCTGCTGCAAATACAGCCTGACCTGTCATTGCTGAAACAGGAGTTGGAAGCCATCGCTAAGCAGAAACAGGTACTGGTTCCGCCATCGCTGACTGATATAGGATTTGACATCACCGCCTCACGCATCCTAAGGGTATGCGTACTGGAGGCCAAGCAGATGAAGTCCGATACCATATATATAATACACGTACTGCTGGCCCTTCTGAAATTAGGCGACAGCGATGCCAGCCTGATTCTGGAGCGCATGAATATCACCTACCAGGCCATCACCAGGATTCTTCAGCAGAACGGCATTGCCCAGGAAGACACGAAGGACACCGCCGGCGAATCCGGAAATAATGAGGAGGATGAGGATGAGAATATGGAAACGGCACAGGGTGACGATACCGGAGCCCTCTCCATTCTTCAGATCAAGAAGAAGGGAACAGGCAAGACACCTGTCCTTGACAACTTCGGCACAGACCTTACACAGGCAGCCGCCAACGGACTGCTGGATCCCGTAATCGGCCGTCAGAAAGAAATAGAACGTGTGGCACAGATTCTGAGCAGGCGCAAGAAGAACAACCCCATACTGATAGGTCAGCCAGGCGTAGGCAAGAGCGCCATCGTAGAAGGACTGGCTCAACGGATTGTACAGCATAGGGTCAGCCACCTGCTATGGAACAAACGTGTGATTGTACTGGATATGGCCAGCGTTGTAGCCGGAACCAAGTACCGCGGCCAGTTTGAGGAACGAATGCGCAGCATCATTCTGGAACTGCAGAAGAATCCTGATATCATAGTCTTCATTGACGAGATTCACACCCTTGTAGGCGCCGGAGCAGCCGCCGGCTCCATGGATGCCGCCAACATGCTGAAACCGGCGCTGAGCAGAGGAGAGTTCCAGTGTATCGGAGCAACCACCACCGACGAATTCAGAAAAACCATCGAAAAGGACGGAGCGCTGGACAGACGTTTCCAGAAGGTTACCATAGAACCCACCACCAAGGAGGAGACCCTGCAGATACTGAACAATCTGAAAGAGCGTTACGAGGAACATCACAACATAACCTATACCCCTGAAGCATTGGAAGCCTGTGTCAGACTGACCGACCGTTATGTCACCGATCGCAGTTTCCCCGACAAAGCCATTGATGCTATGGACGAGGCTGGCAGCCGCATCCATATTCAGGAGATTCCCGTACCTGAGGAAATCACCCGGCTGGAGTCCCACCTGGAAGAACTGCAGGAGATGAAGAATCAGGCCGTTAAGAAGCAGGACTTCGAAAAGGCTGCGGAATACCGTGACCAGATGAAGAACATCGAACTGGCTCTTCAGGAAAAGCAGAAGGAATGGGAGAACAGTATCCGTAATAACCGCCCGCAAGTAGATGAGACCATTGTGGCCGACGTCATAAGCATGATGACAGGAATCCCCGTTCAGCGCATAGGAGAAGAGGAGAATCAGAAGTTGAGAAATCTGGCAGGCAATCTCAGGAATGCCGTAATCGGTCAGGACGATGCCATCCAGGCCATTGTCAGAAGTATCCAGCGCAGCCGGATCGGACTGAAGGATCCCAAGAAGCCAATCGGCACATTCATGTTCGTAGGTCCCACCGGCGTAGGAAAAACCTACCTGACCAAGTGTCTGGCCGAGGAAATGTTCGGCTCAGCCAACAGCATCATCAGAGTTGACATGAGTGAGTATATGGAGAAGCATACCGTAAGCCGGATGGTAGGAGCCCCTCCAGGATATGTGGGATTTGAGGAAGGCGGCCAGCTGACAGAGAAGGTAAGGCGCAAACCATACAGCATCGTACTGCTTGACGAGATAGAGAAGGCACACCCCGATGTCTTCAACATCCTGCTTCAGATGATGGATGAAGGAAGAATGACCGACGGCAACGGAGCCACCATCGACTTCAAGAACACCATCATCATCATGACCTCCAACTGCGGAACCAAACAGATTCGCGACTTCGGCCGCGGCGTAGGTTTCCAGAGCGGAACAGATGCCAGCCAGAACAAGCAACTGAGCAGAGACCTGGTACAGAAAGCACTCAAAAAGCAGTGTGCCCCCGAATTCCTGAACCGTCTGGATGACATCATCTACTTCAACCAGCTGGACGAGGAAAGCATACAGAAGATTGTGGAAATAGAGCTGAAGCCCCTACTCCGCCGCGTCAGCGACCTGGGCGTAACACTGGAAGTGACACCCGAGGCCCGGCAGCTGTTGGGAAAGAAAGGCTATGATGTACAATACGGAGCCCGTCCGCTAAAGCGCATCCTGCAGACCATGCTCGAAGATCCCCTCTGCGACGTACTGATGCAGGACGGACATCCCACCGCACTGAAGACTATAGTTGAGGATGACAGAATAAAAATCGCGGAAGCATAAAAAATAAGAAAGTAATAAAATTCATATAAAAATGAAACAAGGTAATATTGGGGTTACTACAGAGAACATTTTCCCCGTAATCAAAAAGTTCCTGTACAGCGATCATGAGATTTTTCTCCGTGAGATTGTCAGCAATGCCGTAGATGCCACGCAGAAGCTGAAGACATTGAGCGGCAAGGGCGAATTCAAAGGCGAACTGGGCGACCTGAAGGTAACCGTCAGCGTTGACAAGGACGCCAAAACCATCACGGTAACAGACCGTGGTATAGGTATGACAGCCGACGAGATAGAAAAGTACATCAACCAGATAGCCTTCTCCGGGGCCAACGACTTCCTGGACAAATACAAGGATGACGCCAATGCCATTATCGGCCACTTCGGACTCGGCTTCTACAGCTCATTCATGGTCAGCAAGCAAGTAGATATCATCACCAAGAGCTATCAGGATGCCCCCGCCATGAAGTGGAGCTGCGACGGCAGCCCCTCCTTCACACTTGAGGAGGCAGACAAGACCGACCGCGGAACCAGCATCATAATGCACATTGACGATGACTGCCAGGAATTCCTGGAGAAGAACAAGATAGAGGAACTGCTGCGCAAATACTGCCACTTCCTGCCCGTACCCGTAGCCTTCGGCAAGAAGACTGAATGGAAAGACGGCAAACAAGTGGATACAGAGGAAGATAATATAATAAATAATGTAGAGCCCCTGTGGATTAAGAAACCTGCCGACCTGAAGGACGAGGACTACAAGGAATTCTACCGCCACCTCTTCCCCATGGCAGACGAGCCCCTGTTCTGGATTCACCTGAATGTGGACTACCCCTTCAACCTGACAGGTATCCTGTACTTCCCCAAAATCAAGAACAACATAGAGATGCAGCGCAACAAGATACAGCTGTACTGCAACCAAGTCTTCGTTACAGACTCAGTAGAGAACATCGTACCCGAGTTCCTGACCCTCCTGCACGGCGTCATCGACAGCCCGGATATCCCCCTGAACGTAAGCCGCAGCTACCTGCAGAGCGACGCCAACGTAAAGAAAATCAGCTCCTATATCACCAAGAAAGTAAGTGACCGCCTGGCAAGCATCTTCAAGACCGAACGGGCCGACTTCGAGAAGAAATGGGATGACATCAAGATATTCATCCATTACGGCATGCTCTCCGAAGAAGACTTCTATGAGAAAGCCAAGAACTTCTTCCTCCTGAAGGATACAGAAGGCAAATACTTCACCCTGGAGGAATACCAGACACTCATCAAGGACAACCAGACCAACAAAGACGGCCAGCTCGTTTACCTGTACGCCAACGACCCCGATGCCCAGTACACCTACATCGAGGCAGCCAAGCAGAAAGGCTATAGCGTACTGCTGATGGACGGCCAGCTGGACACCCCGCTGGTAGGCATGCTGGAGCGCAAACTGGAGAAGAGCACCTTCACCCGTGTGGACGGCGACGTCATAGACCGCCTTATCCAGAAGGAAGAGACCAAGCGCGATATCCTGGAAGCCGAAAGAGGCGACAGACTGTCCAGCATCTTCAACAGCCAGATGCCCCGCACCGACAAGACCGACTACCACGTAGAGGTACAGGCCCTGGGCGAAGAGCAGCTCCCCGTAATGATCACACAGAGCGAGTACATGCGCCGTATGAAGGAAATGGCCCGTCTGCAGCCCGGAATGAGTTTCTATGGTGACATGCCAGACATGTACACACTGGTACTGAACACCGACGCCCCCCTGATCAGGCAAGTGCTTGAAGACAGCGAGGCCCAAACCTCAGAAGCCCTTAAGCCCATCGAAGCCGAAATCAAGGGACTCTCAGCCCGCCAGGCCGTACTCCGCCAGGAACAGGACAAGAAGAAGCCCGAGGAAATCACCCAGGAAGAGAAAGACGACCTGAAGAAATGCGGTGACGACATCCAGGCCGAGAACAAGAAGAAGAACGACGTACTGAAAGCCTATGCCGACGGAAACGAACGCGTTCATCAGCTCATTGACCTGGCACTCCTGCAGAACGGAATGCTGAAGGGAGAAGCACTCACCCGCTTCGTAAAACGAAGTGTAGATATGATTAAGTAAGAGGTCCCTCTTCTAACTGTCAACTATCAACTGTCAACTGTCAACTGAACATGAACCACGGATTTGTAAAAGTAGCTTCGGCCATCCCCTCAGTGAGGGTGGCCGACTGCCAGTATAACGTAGAGCAGATAGAATCGCTCATCGTACAGGCAGAAGGACATGGAGTGGAAATCATCTGTCTGCCCGAGCTCTCGCTCACAGCCTACACCTGCCAGGACCTCTTCCAGCAGCAGCTCCTCCTGGAGCAGGCCGAGATGGCCCTGATACAGCTCATGAACTTCACCCGCAGTCTGGACATCATCAGCATCGTAGGACTGCCCGTAGCCTATAAAGGATCCCTGCTGAACTGCGCCGCAGTCATACAGAAGGGAAAAATCCTGGGCATGATACCCAAAACCTACCTGCCCAATTACAAGGAATTTTACGAAAAACGATGGTTCACCAGCGGAACAGACATACCCGCCGGCACACTGCTCGTATGCGGTCAGCAGGTACCCCTGAACCAGTACATACTGTTCCGCACCCCCTCCTGCACCTTCGGCGTCGAAATCTGCGAAGACGTATGGGCCCCCATTCCGCCCAGCAGCTACATGGCCATGCAGGGAGCCGACATCATCTTCAACCTCAGTGCCGACAACGACCTTGTAGGCAAATACGATTACCTGAAAAGCCTGCTCGCCCAGCAAAGCGCCCGCACCATATCAGGCTACGTATTCAGCAGCTGCGGTTATGGTGAAAGCACCCAGGATGTGGTCTTCAGTGCCAAGGGACTCATCTACGAGAACGGAACACTGCTGGCAGAGACACCCCGTCACGAACTCAGTGCCCAACTGCTGGAGACAGAGATAGACGTGGAACGCATCAGAACAGAGCGCAGAATCAACACCACCTTTGCCACATGCGCCTCCCGAACCCTCAGGGACACCGCCACCGTTATCGACACCGAAAGAACCGAGACACGCGAATTCGACCTGACCCGCAAGACAGACGCCCACCCCTTTGTACCCGTAGGCAAACACCTGGATGAACGCTGCCGGGAAATCTTCAGCATACAGACCGAAGGACTGGCCAAGCGCATCAGCCACACCGGTGCGGAAACAGTAGTAGTAGGCATCAGCGGCGGCCTGGACAGCACACTGGCCCTGTTAGTATGCGTCAAAGCCTTTGACCGGTTAGGACTGAGCCGAAGAGGCATTGTAGGCATAACAATGCCCGGATTCGGAACCACAGACCGCACCTACACCAATGCCGTCAACCTCATGAACCTGCTGGGCATAACCATACGCGAAATCAGCATCAGGGAAGCCTGCATCCAGCACTTCAAGGACCTGGGCCATGACCCGGACAATCATGACGTAACCTACGAGAACAGCCAGGCCCGTGAGCGCACCCAGATACTGATGGATGCCGCCAACCAGATGAACGGCCTGGTAATAGGAACAGGCGACCTCAGCGAACTGGCCTTAGGATGGGCCACCTACAACGGAGACCACATGAGCATGTACGGCGTCAACGCATCCGTACCCAAGACACTGGTACGTCACCTCGTAAAATGGGTGGCCGATACCCAACAGGACGAAAGCACCCGTACCGTACTGCATGACATCATCGACACCCCCATCAGCCCCGAGCTGATTCCCGCCGACGAACAAGGCAACATCACCCAGAAGACAGAAGACCTGGTAGGACCGTACGAACTGCATGACTTCTTCCTCTATTACACCCTCAGATGGGGATTCAGACCCCAGAAAGTCTATTTCCTGACCCGCCAGGCATTCGGCACCGATTATACCGACGATACAATAAAGCACTGGCTCAAGACATTCTATCGCCGCTTCTTTGCCCAGCAGTTCAAACGCAGCTGCCTGCCTGACGGGCCTAAAGTCGGAAGCTGTTCCCTTTCACCGCGCGGTGACTGGCGCATGCCCAGCGACGCCTCCTCATCCATGTGGCTGAAAGAATGTGATAACTTGTAACCCCTACCCCCGTGAAACAGGAATTGGAAGACAGAATACAACATGCCGTAGAGCTGTTCATGAGCGGATACGGATGCTCGCAAAGCGTAGTGGCAGCCTTTGCGGATCTTTACGGCCTGGATGATACTATGGCCAAACGCATTGCAGCCGGATTCGGCGGCGGTGTAGGCCGCATGCGTATGATGTGCGGAACAGTATCGGGACTCGTCATCCTGGCAGGATTGGACTGCGGACAGACCGAAGGAGACGACCGCGAAGGGAAAGCCGCCTGCTATAAGGTTGTACAGGAACTTCTGGAGACATTCCGGCAGAGAAACGGCTCCATCATCTGTGCCGAACTGTTAGGCCTGAACGGTTGTCCTGTAGTGAAAACCACCTATGTTCCGGATGAAAGGAATGCGGAATATTACAATAAACGTCCCTGCGCCGCCAAAGTAGAGAGTGCGGCACGGATATTTGCCGAATATTTGCAGAAGAAACTAGGCTAAAGCTTAAAATATTGCAAAAATAATACAAGGTAGCGCACAATTTATGCAAAATAATTGTGCGCTATTTTATTTATTATTATCTTTGCGGTCAATAAAACAAAAAAACAACCTGAAAATGGAAACTAAAACGCCACAGAAAATGACCAATTACAGATGGGTCATCTGTACAATGCTATTCCTGGCCACCACCATAAACTACATGGACCGCCAGGTACTCTCCCTCACATGGAAGGACTTCATCGCCCCCGAATTCCACTGGACAGATGCTGATTATGGAAATATTGCAGCTATCTTCGGCCTTGTTTATGCCATTGCCAATCTGTTCTCCGGTCGTTTCATGGATTGGATTGGCGTAAAGAAAGGATATCTTTGGGCAATAGCCATCTGGTCGCTTGGCGCCTGTATGCACGCATTATGTGGTTTGGCAACTATGTGGCACCTGGACATGGGTAGTACAAAAGAGCTCTTCGAAGCAACAGGTTCAGCGGCAATAGCCGTCAGCACGGTAAGCGCCTATTGTTTTATTATATCGCGTATAGTATTAGGTATAGGTGAAAGCGGGAACTTCCCTGCTGCCATAAAGGTTACAGCAGAGTATTTCCCCATGAAGGACCGTGCTTACGCCACCAGCATCTTCAACTCAGGAAGCACCATTGGCGCGCTGATAGCACCTGTCAGCATACCATTGCTGGCCCGATACTTTAAAGACCTTGGTATAGGAAACGGATGGGAAATGGCATTTATCATCATAGGTGCTCTCGGATTCATCTGGCTTGGTTTCTGGATTTTCTTATATAAAAAGCCAGAAGAATGCAAGGCTGTCAATGCAGAAGAGCTTGCATACATCCATCAAGATACACAAGCAGCAGCATCTCCTGTCGAAGAAGAACAGGAAGAAAAAGGAATTCCTTTTCTTAAGATGCTTACCTTCCCACAGACATGGGCCATCTTCCTGGCAAAACTCATAACGGATGGTGTATGGTGGTTCTTCCTTTTCTGGACACCAGCCTACATCAGCGATGTCTATAACTTGCCATCGCATAATCCAATAGCCATGATGCTAATATTTGTGCTTTATGCCATCACCATGCTTTCTATTTTGGGTGGCAAGCTGCCAACCATTATCGTAAATCGCACAGGGCAGAATGCCTATGATGCACGACTGAAAGCTATGTTCGTGTTTGCCATTTTCCCACTTTTCACCCTCTTTGCGCAACCGCTGGGAGCTTACAGCTATTGGTTCCCCATTCTGCTCATCGGTATTGCAGGAGCAGCTCATCAGGCATGGTCAGCCAACCTCTTTTCTGTTGCTAGCGACTTATTCCCCAAGAAAGCTATTGGCACTATGACGGGAATCAACGGATTGGCAGGAGGCATCAGTTCTTATGCCATAAATAAGTTTTCTGGTAATCTGTTCCACTATGCTGCACAGACCAACATGACGTTCCTAGGCTTCGAAGGCAAGACAGCCGGATACTTCATCATCTTCTGTTACTGTGCCCTTGCATATTTAGTCGGTTGGTGCTGCCTGAAGGTGCTGGTTCCCAAATACAAACCTGTTCAGCTGAAAGAGACAAAATAAATAACAACAAAATACATTAACACAATGAAAAATTTATTCGACATTAAAGGAAAGGTAGTCGTTCTAACCGGCGGCTGCGGTATTCTGGGTAGGAACATTGCCCATTATCTGGTAGAACAAGGGGCAAAGGTTGTTGTACTGGACCGTATAGAAGACCAAGGCAAAGAATTAGAGGCAGAGCTGAACCAGAAAGGCGAGGCACTCTTCCTGGTAACCGATGTACTAAAGAAAGAGGTTCTCGAACAGAACCGCGACGATATTGTGGCTCGCTTCGGCACCATAGACGTGCTGCTGAATGCTGCCGGAGGCAATATGGCAGGTGCCACCATTGCCCCGGACAAGACCTTCCTCGACCTCGACCTTGACGCCTTCAAGAAAGTTGTCGAGTTGAACCTGTTCGGAACCGTAATCCCCACACAGGTGTTTGTACCTGTTATGGCAAAGAACGAGAAAGGTGCCATCGTTAATTTCTGCTCAGAGAGTGCCCTGCGCCCACTGACACGTGTTGTAGGATACGGAGCGGCAAAGGCTGCCATTGGCAACTACACCAAATACATGGCCACAGAGCTGGCTTCAAAGTTCAGTCCCAGCCTGCGTGTTAATGCCATTGTGCCCGGTTTCCTGCTGACCAACCAGAACCGTGCCCTGCTCACCAACGAAGACGGCTCGCTGACCGATCGTGCCAAGACTATCATTGCACATACGCCTGCCGGCCGTTTCGCAGAGCCCGAAGAACTTTTCGGCACAATACATTATTTAATCAGCGATGCCAGCAGCTTCGTTACCGGAGTTCTCTCCGTTGTTGACGGCGGCTTCGATGCGTTCTCCATCTGACATTAACAATACAAAAAGATTCATATTATGTATCTCTGCGAACAAAGTTTCCGTTGGTATGGACCCAACGATCCCGTCAGCCTTCAGGACATACGTCAGGCTGGAGCCACAGGCGTAGTAACAGCATTGCATCATATCCCTAACGGCGAGGTATGGACCAAGGAAGAAATCCTCAAGCGCAAGAAGATTGTCGAGGATGCCGGACTCCGCTGGTCGGCAGTTGAGAGCGTGCCTGTACATGAGCATATCAAGACTCAGACCGGCAGCTACCAGCTTTATATTGATAATTATAAACAAAGTCTCATCAATCTGGGCGAATGCGGGGTTGATGTTGTAACCTACAACTTCATGCCCGTCCTCGACTGGACTCGTACCAATCTGGCTTACGAGATGCCCGATGGCAGTCGTGCCCTTCGTTTTGAGCGTGCTGCATTCGTAGCCTTCGACCTCTTTATCCTGCGGCGTCCAGGAGCAGAAAAGGAATATACTGCTGAGGAAATCGCAAAGGCAAAGGTACGTTATGAGAAGATGGACGACGCCGAGAAACAACTCATTACCCGCAATATGATAGCCGGCCTGCCCGGCTCAGAGGAAAGCTTCACCCTGGAGCAGTTCCAGAAAGAGTTAGACCGATACAAGGATATCACGCCTGAAAAGTTGCGCGCCAACCTCATCTACTTCCTCAAAGAGGTTTGCCCTGCTGCCGAAAAGGCTGGCGTGAAGTTGGTTATCCATCCCGATGACCCACCCATGTCTATTCTCGGACTGCCCCGTATCCTCAGTACAGCCGAGGACTTCCAGGCACTTGTTGATGCTGTTCCCAGTCCTGCCAATGGCCTTTGCCTCTGCACCGGTTCGTTCGGCGTAAGTGCACAGAATGACCTCCCCGCCATGATGCGACGTTTCTGGGACCGTATCGACTTTGTTCACCTGCGTAGCACCCAGCGTGATGCTGAAGGCAATTTCCACGAAGCGAACCACCTGGAAGGCGATGTTCCCATGTATGAAGTCATGAAGGCCTTCCTCGAGATTCAGCAGAAGCGCCAGAAGAGCATTGTCATGCGTCCTGATCATGGACACCAGATGTGCGACGACCTGAAAAAGAAGACCAACCCCGGTTATAGCTGTATCGGTCGTCTGCGTGGTCTGGCAGAATTGCGCGGATTGGAACTTGGCATTGCCAAAAGCCTGAACCTTTAAGCACTAACGATATGAAACCGTTCATGGACAAAGACTTCCTGCTCCAAAGCGAAACGGCACAGAAGCTGTTTCATGAGCAGGCCGAGCATCTTCCCATCATAGACTACCACTGCCACCTGAATCCCAAGGAGGTGGCAGAAGACCACCGCTTCAGTTCCATAACAGAACTCTGGTTAGGCGGCGACCATTACAAATGGCGCGCCCTGCGTACCAACGGTGTGGAAGAGAAGTACATCACCGGTAATGCCACAGACTGGGAGAAGTTCCAGAAGTGGGCCGAGACCATGCCCTACTGCATGCGTAACCCGCTCTATCACTGGACACACCTGGAACTGCGCACAGCCTTCGGTATCAACAAGTTACTGAATGCCAATACAGCACGCGAGATTTTCGAGGAGTGCAACCACAAACTGCAGCAGCCCGGATTCAGCGCTCGCGGCCTGATGCGGCACTACAATGTGGAGGTTGTCTGCACCACCGACGACCCCGCCGACACACTGGCCTCTCATGCATCCTACGCCCGGGAGACCAGCGCCGACCCCAAACTCACCCGTATGCTCCCCACCTGGCGACCGGACAAGGCCATGGCCATCGAAGACCCCGCAGCCTACAGAGCATACATTGAGAAGCTGGGCCAGACCGCCGGACGCAACATCACCACATATACTGATCTGACTGAAGTCCTGCAGCAGCGGCACGATTTCTTCGCCTCACTGGGCTGCCGTCTTTCAGACCACGGCCTGAGCGAATTCTATGCCGAGGATTATACCGAATCCGAGATCAGGCAGATATTCCAGAAGGTAATGGAGGGCAGGCAGCCCACCGCTGATGAAGTCAGCAAATTCCGCTCCGCCCTGCTCCTCGAGTTTGCCCGACAGGACGCCCGATCCGGCTGGACACAGCAGTTCCACTACGGCCCCATGCGGAACAATAACACCCGCATGTTCAAGCAGTTAGGCCCAGATACCGGATTTGATAGTATAGGTACCTGGAACACCAGCCAGAGCCTGTCACGCTTCCTTGACAAGTTGAACAGCGAAGGCAACCTGGCCAAGACCATCCTATACTGCATCAACCCCTCGGACAACGAGATGCTCGCCACCATGATAGGCAACTTCCAGGAAGGTCCCACCCCAGGCAAGATACAATTCGGCAGCGGATGGTGGTTTAATGATCAGCTCGACGGAATGGAGCGCCAGATGAATGCACTCAGCGTCCTTGGGCTCCTGAGCCGCTTTGTGGGAATGCTCACTGACAGCCGCTCCTTCCTGTCCTATCCCCGTCACGAGTATTTCCGCCGTCAACTCTGTAACATGATAGGTCAGGATGTAGAGGACGGAAAGCTGCCTGCCGAGGAGATGCCGTTCATTGAGCAGATGGTTCGAGACATATCATATTATAATGCAAAACGATATTTCAACTTCTAAGACAGAACATTTTTCTCTTACAGAAAAGGAACTTCATAGCATACTCTCCACAGCTCTCAGCAGAGGTGGAGAGTATGCTGATATTTATCTGGAGGACACCCGCATCAGCAGTCTTGAGCTTCAGGACGAGACCGTCAGCCAGGCACAGCAGGTAATGCTCTACGGAGCCGGCATACGCGTTGTGCAGGGAACCCAGACGGGCTACGCCTATACCATGGACCTCAGCCCGCAATCCATGCATCAGGCAGCACGCTTCGCCAGCAGTGTCCCCTCTACCTCTGCTCCTATTGAGATACCGGCCCTCAAGCCCACACCGCTCCTGACGCAGGAGGTCCCCATGTTAGAGCCCGATGTCTCCAAAAGCATTCTGCTCACCATCAATAAACGGGCCCGCGAGATCAGTCCGCTGGTGGTGCGTGTGAAAGCCAACATAGCCCAGCGCATGCAGAACATCCGGTTCGTCTGCAGCGACGGAACAGGATTTTCCGACCATCGTCCCCGAACTACCCTTTTCATCTCCGTTGTCGTGCAAAAGGATGGCAAGACACAGATGGGATTCGGCAGCCGCATGTACCAGCGCGGAGCAGAATTCATCACCCCCGATTTAATCGAGGAACTCCTGCAGGAAACCATTCAGCAGGCTCTATTCCTATTTGACGCCAGACAGATAGCAGGGGGCGAGATGCCCGTAGTCCTGGCAGCCGGCAGCAGCGGCATCCTCATGCACGAAGCCATCGGACACGCCTTCGAGGCCGACTTCATCCGCACCGGCGAAAGCATCTTCACCGGCCAGTTAGGCAAACGCATCTGCAACCCCCATATCACCATCGTAGATGACGGCACCCAACCCTATGATGCCGGCATGCTGCGTTATGATGATGAGGGAATCCCCGGCCAGCGGACCGTACTGGTGGACAAGGGCATCCTGAACAGCTACCTGCATGACCGCATCAGCGCCCGCTACTTCGGCGTAGAAGGCACAGGCAACGGCCGTCGTGAGAGTTTCCGCCACATGCCCCTGCCCCGTATGCGCAGCACCTATATGTGTAACGGAGACGCCACCGAACAGGACATCATACACAGCGTAAAGCGCGGCATCTATGCCAAAACCTTCACCAACGGACAGGTACAGATAGGGGCCGGTGACTTCACCTTCTTCATGAAAAAAGGCTGGCTGATTGAGGACGGCCGCCTTACCACCCCCCTGCGTGACATGAACATCATCGGCAACGGCCCCCAGGCCCTGCAGCACATCAGCATGGTAGGCAACAACCTGAGGATAGACCACAGCGCCGGCATGTGCGGCAAGGGCGGCCAGCGAGTAGGCGTCAGCCAGGGCCTCCCCACCGTCCTGGTAGATAAACTGGTGGTAGGATAAAGACCCTCCCCAGCCCCTCCCGTGAGGGAGTGGGCTTGATTTATAAAAATTCACAGGTGTTAGAGCTCCCCTCCCTTCCGGGGAGGGGGAAAGTCTTCAAGAAACATGGAACAATTAAACATAGCAGCAGAAGAAATCAGGCACATTTGCCCCAGCGCCGATTTCAAGCTTGTCCTTATGAACAATCATGAGGACAACATCAACATACGCAACGGCCAGATAGAGAAGATGCAGCACGCCTCCGCCACATCCCTGGCCATGAACCTGCTGATTGACGGCAGGGACGGCTTCTTCTATACCAATAACCTGCAGCCCGACGCCCTCAGCCGTTTTATCCGCAATGCCGTGGATACCACCCTTATGCTGGAGCCCGATGAATCCCGCACCCTTGCTGACCCCGCACGGTACTACCAGGGCGGCGGGCAGGACCTGCGGAACTATGACGCCACCCTCTCCACCATTGATCCCGCCCGCAAGCTGAAGCTGGCACAGCAGAATAACAGTGAAGGCCTGTCGCTCAGCAGCAGCCTCATCAGTTACCAGACCAATTACTCTGACCGCCAGCACCAGGCTCACTACTATATCAGCAACGGCTTCCAGGGGTACGAGCAATCCAGCCGGTGCACCCTTACCGGCATAGCCACCGTCCAGGGACAGAACGGCCAGCACCCCGCCGACGGATGGGGCGAGACACGCATCTTCCTGCAGGACCTGCCCAGTGAAGGCATCGCCCAAACAGCCATCCGGCGGGCCATGCGTAAGATAGGCAGCCGTCCTACCCGCAGCGGCCAGTACCAGATGATATTAGAGTCCCCCATTGTAGGCAGCTTCCTGCAGCCCATCCTCAACGCCATGAACGGACAGATGCTGCACGGCCGGATGTCCTTCCTCAGCGGCAAACAGCACCAGCAGGTACTCTCACCCCTCATCAGCATTGTGGATGATCCCCTTA
>JAEEGK010005347.1_pt1 | contig 31070 bp, 21 predicted proteins | sample 8958771 | NCBI WGS metagenome assembly JAEEGK01 (sample SAMN16246547, study PRJNA631951) | gut metagenome | biome: gut microbiome; feature: rumen; material: SC-attached | host: Bos | place: Iran: Karaj | collected 2018-10
GAGAGGATTTTACGGGGCGTTCGGCCGGAGGCGGAGAGATATCGTTTAACAACTATTACATGGAAAAGGACCGGAAGCCGTATTTTGCGGTTTCCGGTGAATTTCATTACAGCAGGATGGTCCCCGAACGCTGGGAGGATGAGCTGATCAAGCTGCGCATGGGCGGGATCAATATCGTCTCGACCTATGTGCTCTGGAACCATCACGAGGAAGAGGAAGGCTGCTTTGACTTTACGGGCAACAGGGATTTAAGGCGCTTTACGGAGCTGTGCGCGAAGCACGGTCTTTTTGTGATACTCCGGATCGGTCCCTTTGCCCACGGAGAAGTCAGGAACGGCGGACTTCCCGACTGGCTGTTCGGCAAGCCCTTTGAGGTCAGGAGTCTCGATGAGGGATTTCTGGTATATGTTGACCGGCTTTACCGTGAAATAGGAAAACAGACTGCCGGGCTGTATTATAAGGACGGCGGGCCCGTGATCGCGGTCCAGCTCGACAACGAGTACATGCATTCCTCGGCAAAATGGGAAATGACCGTTGGCAGTTCGAACGAATGGATCAATGCGGGACGCGACGGAGAACCGTATATCCTGAAGCTGCGCGAGCTGGCGCTGAAAGCCGGGATTGAACCCGCGTTCTTTACGGGTACGGCGTGGGGCGGAGCAGCTTATTCCCCGCGCGTTATGCCTCTCTGGGGCGGTTATGCGTACAGGCCCTGGATATTCTATTTCAAGACCGGGGAGCACCCCGCGACGGAAGTATTTGCCTACGAGGATTATCACCGCGACGGCGCTGTCTGCGCCGATGACTTTAAACCCGCATACAGGCCTTCCGAGCGTCCCTACGCGTGCTGCGAGATGGGCGCAGGCATGATGAGCTGCTACGCTTTCAGGGCCGCATTCCCGGGCAGGAGCGTTGATGCGCTGGCGAATATCAAGCTGGCTTCCGGATGCAATTTCATAGGCTACTATATGTACCACGGCGGGACCAATCCGATAGGCAGGCACGGTACATACATGAATGAGTCGCAGGTGACGAAACTTTCCTACGATTTCCAGGCCGCGATAGGCGAATACGGGCAGATCAGGGAGTCTTTCAGACGCTTAAAGAGCATTCACTGTTTTACACGATTCTTTGGGGAGAAGCTCGCGCCGATGGAGACGGTGCTGCCCGAGGGAGCGTCGAAGATCGATCCGAACGATGCGGAGACTCTGCGCTTTGCGGTCCGCAGCGACGGCAGGAGCGGGTTCCTCTTTGTGAACAATTATCAGGACCACAGGGAGACGCGGGCGAAAGAGCATGAGAAGGTGAGCATTGCCCTTGAGGGAGAGAGTGTAGCTTTCGATATCTCGATCGCAGCGGAGGAGAATGCGATCCTGCCGTTTAACCTCGAACTGGACGGGATACTTTTAAAGCAGGCGAACGCACAGCCGGTTCTGCGCACAGTGGCCGGCGGGAAGCCGACCTATGTGTTCATGGTGCCGGAAGGCATGGACGGTACGTTCAGGTTCGCGGACGGAGTCGATGTCAGCGAAAGCTGCGAAAACTGCAGGATGCTGACCGCAGCCGGGAACGGGCGTGAGATCGATATCCTTATTGTTTCGCGCAGTCTGGCCGACCGCATGTACCATCTGAAAGACGGAGGTCTGGTATTTACCGATGCGGCGCTCCTTGAAGACGAACAGGGCGGATTAAGGCTTGAGACCGTAAAGGCCTCGAACCTTATTCAGACATATCCGGCGGACCTTTTTGCAGATTCGGAAAAAGCTGTGAAGAAAGCCGGCGGCGGTATACTCGGAGAGTATCTTATTGAAACCAAAAAGATAAAGGCGGAAGTAACGGCCGGGATATGCTCTTCGTCAGGCACAGCCGGAGTTACGCGTTACGGGATCAGGTTCTCCGATGAGACTGCAAAGAATATTAACGAGGTTAAGGATATGCGTCTTCGCATAAGATACTCAGGTGATGTCGCGGAGCTTTTCGCGGGCGATGAAATGATCAGCGACAACTTTTGGAACGGAGATATCTGGGAGGTCGGACTTCGGGAGCATGCGGGGAAGCTGAAAGCTCCGCTGACGCTCCGTATTTCTCCAATGGCAAAAGACGCGCTCATTACCATAGAGTCTGCGGGCAGAGAAGAAAAAGATAATGCGTGCGAGTTAGTGAGTATTGAAGTGCAGCCGGTCTATGATATACGCTTTTAAACGGAAAATGCGTCAGCGTTATTCCTGAGACTTCCGTTGTATATGCGGCGGGGCGGTTAAGGAGGGAGAAGTATGAACAGGGCTACGGTACGTGAGGAGATCGTCACGATCCCCACATATCGCACGGGGGAACTCGAGAAGAATCCCCTTTTCATAGAAAAAAGAGCATATCAGGGCTCGACGGGTAAGGTATATCCGATGCCCATCTGCGAGAAGATCAGCGAGGAGAAGGAGAATGCCGATTACAGGGCCGTTATCCTCGAGAACGACTATCTCTACGTTATGATCCTGCCAGAGCTCGGCGGGCGTATTCAGCGCGCGCTTGACAAGACGAACAACTACGATTTTGTATATTACAACCGCGTGATCAAGCCTGCGCTCGTGGGTCTTACGGGACCGTGGATCAGCGGCGGCATCGAGTTTAACTGGCCGCAGCATCACAGGCCATCGACCTTCATGCCTGTAGACTATTCGATCAGGGAGAATGAGGACGGCTCGGCGACCGTGATCATCGGCGAGACCGACCGCATTAACGGAACCAAAGGCAACGCGTCGATCACTCTGTATCCCGACAAGGCTTACATAGAGATCCGCGGAAGACTCTTTAATCCGACCGAATATCCGCAGACCTTCCTCTGGTGGGCTAACCCCGCCGTAACGGTCAACGATGATACGTTTTCCGTATTTCCGCCCGATGTGAATGCGGTAATGGATCACGGAAAGAGAGCGGTCTCGACCTTCCCGATCGCGACCGGAGAGTATTACAAGGCGGATTATTCCGCGGGCGTCGATATCTCGCGCTATAAGAACATCAGGGTCCCCACCTCGTACATGGCGGCGCATTCCGATTTTGATTTTGTCGGCAATTTCGATGAGGGCCGCGACGCGGGACTTCTGCATGTGGCCGATCATCACATCAGTCCCGGTAAAAAGCAGTGGACATGGGGCTGCGGCGATTTCGGAAAGACCTGGGATAAGAACCTGACCGATGAGGACGGGCCGTACATTGAGCTGATGACCGGTGTATACTGCGACAATCAGCCTGATTTTACATGGCTCAAGCCCGGTGAGGAGAAGAATTTTGTCCAGTATTTCATGCCCTACAAGTCGGTCGGCAGGGTAAGCAACGCGACAAAGGACGTAGTGCTGGGGCTCACGTTTATTGATAAAAAGGGCAATGCGATCGAGGCGGATCCTTTCGCTTACGGCCGCGAGGCAAATGAGAAAATGCGGCAGCAGGCGGCTTCGGCACGCATTACCGTTTATTCGACAGGTATTTATCCGAAGGCCGAGATTCGTGTGATCTCGGACGGAAAAGAAGTTTATAAGAAAAAGGCGGATCTCTCGCCCGTGAAGGCATTCCGCGATAAGCTTCCGGTACCCGGAGAATACAGGATCGAGGTGCGCGATAAAGACGGAAAGCTGCTTTGTGATTACGATGAGTATATCAGGCAGAACAGGCCGATACCCGAGCCCGCGCAGGCGCTTAAGGCGCCCCGGGAGATTGAGTCGCTCGAGGAGCTTTATCTTGCCGGACAGCATCTTGAGCAGTACAGGCATGCGACGTTCCTGCCTTCGGATTATTATCTTGAAGGTCTTAAGAGAGACGCTACCGATATTCGTCTGAACAATGCATACGGACTCTTCCTGCTCCGCAACGCGCAGCCGGAGGAGAGCATAAAGTATTTTGAGGCAGCGATAAAGAAACAGACCTGGCGCAATCCGAACCCTTATCACGGTGAGGCTTACTTTAATCTGGGCCTGGCGTTTGAGACGCTCGGAAGGAATGAAGAAGCCTACGACGCGTTCTTTAAGGCGGCATGGAGCGCAGAGACTGCAGGACAGGCGTATCTGCATCTTGCAGAACTGTGTGTTAAGAAAAATGAGCTCTGCCTTGCGCTTAAGTTTGTCGATGAGAGTCTCATCAGAGGCTGGCATGATATGAAGGCGAGGTCTCTCAAAGCCGGTATTCTGGCGAGAATTCTCGCCGGTGAAAGAGCCGCTTCCGGGGATGTTATACTGCGCGGAAGTGATGCGGCTTCGTCAGAGTGCGATACGGATGCGCTGAGTGCGGAATACAGGCGCTTCCTTAATGAGAGCCTTGCGATCGATCCTCTGTATTTTGGCGTGCTCTGCCGTGCTGAGGATGCGGAAGGCTTCATGAAGGCGATGGGTGACAGGCTGGAGAATTATCTGAACCTCGCTTATGAGTTCATCGGGTTCGGTTTCTACGACGACGCTGCGGATATCCTTGAGATGTGCCCCGTTGATTCGCCGATGGTTTATTATTCATTGGCTTACGCGCTCGCAATGGCCGGAAATGCGAAGGCCGCGCGCGAGGCCGCTGAAAGAGCAGAGAAGCTCACGACGGATCTTTGTTTCCCGAACAGGGTCATTGAGTGCGTGATCCTCGAATATGCTGCGGGACTGCTTAAAAAAGGCGCAAGGGTATATTATTATCTGGGCAATCTGCTCTACGACAAAAAACAGTACGAAAAGGCCTGCGAATGCTGGGAGAAGGCGACTGCGGCAGAACCTGCGCTCGCTCCTGCGCACAGGAACCTTTCGATCGCATATTTCAACCACGGCGACAGATCAAAGGCTGCGGAGCGGATCGCGAAGGCCTGTGAGCTCGAGCCCGGCAACAGCCGCTTCCTGCTCGAACAGGACCAGCTGCTTAAGAAGCTCGGACGTCCTGCAAAAGAGCGTCTCGCGATACTGGAGAAGCGTAAAAAGATCATTCCCGACCGCTACGCCCTGATGCTCGCGTATGTGAGCCTTCTGAACGAGACCGGCCGTTACGAAAAAGCGCTGGGGCTGTTGATGGGCTACACCTTCCATGTCTGGGAAGGCGGCGAAGGAAAGGTTGCTGACGAGTATAAGAAAGCACTGTTCGCGCTGGCTGAGGCAGCTCTCAAAAAGGGCAGTTATGAAGAAGCTTTGGAATATGCGAAGCGGACGCTTTCTTACCCCGATAATCTCGGTGAGGGCAAGCTCGACAACGTGCCCGACAACAGGGCCTATTATGTGATGGGCTGCGCTTATAAGAAACTCGGCGACGAAAAACGCGCTGCAAAGTGCTTTAAGAAGGCGACCGAAGGCTCACAGATCCCTGAGCCCGTACGCTATTACAACGACCAGCCTTCGGACTATATCTACTATCAGGGCCTTGCGTTCCACGAGCTCGGAGACGATGAGAAGGCAAAGAAATCATTCCATCAGCTGATCATCTTCGGTGAGCAGCACAGCTTTGACAAGGTCGGATACGATTTCTTCGCGGTTTCGATGCCGGAGCTCGAAGTATACCAGGATGATATCCAGGCCAGAAGCGACGATTACTGCCGCAGGATGACCGAACTGGGCCGGAAAGGGCTCGCGCTGCTGTAAAACTACAGCTTCGGTTTCCGGACTGCATTCAATGCAGTCCGGAAACCGAAGCGTTTTTTCTTTTGCGTTATATTTATTTCCTTCTGGCATAGACCAGCACAAAGTTTAATAAGTCATACAGGCCCTTATCCAAATACTCTTTGTCCCTGATCCCATAATCATGGCCGGATTCAAACCACTCCCGCCACGCGATATCATAGCAGCCGGCTTCTTTGACTGTGATCTCACATTCATCGCCGCATTCCTCTGTCAAGAGATTTCTCCACCACTCCGCGGTCTTGAAAAGCTCGGAATCATCTCCCTCGGCCCATTCGCAGAACAGTTTCTTCAGCTCGCCTTCCGGCTCTTGTTTGATCCCGGGCATTACGATCATGATGTATCCGTTCTTTTTGACATAGGGCAGGATCTTATCCGCAAAAACTCCCTTCTTGCAGCCGAAATAGTGATACGAGTCAACGCTTACGATCGCGTCAAAGTATTCCTTAGCGAAGGGCATGTCCATTGCGTCGCCGTGGATTGGTATGATCTTATCCTCCAGATGATTCTGTTTAATTCTTTCATAGTTCTCCGAGGCAGATACCCACAGGTCAAATGCATAAACGCTCTTCGCACCGGTTTCATTTGCTATGAACATTGACGTCAAAGCAAAACCGCAGCCCAGATCCAGTGTTCTGTCGAAACTCACGCCATCCGGTTTTCTTTCAATAAGCTCGTCCAGCAGACGGAAAGAATTGGGCCCCATTAGATACTCTTTCGTAAAATACTTTCTGTAGTTCTCTATATTATTCATGCTTAAATCCTCCGTATTCCGTTAATCATTTTCGTTGTACTCGATCACTTCGGTCGTGTACTTCCGTCCCATATCATGGCGCTTCTTCCGGTTTTCCACAGTGTCAAAGACGATGGACATATCATAATCCTCGGGATACAGTTCTTCGGCCTTTACATGCAGTTTAACGCGCTTGTGGTTGATCCATATCTTGCGCTTTGCTATCTGCACACGAAGGACGCCTTTGTCATTGACCTCTTCACAAACGATTCCGACCTTGTTATCCGGAAGCACCATAACGCTGTCCCCAATCTTGAACTTGTGGGATACGGTATTTGTCTTATGATCAGCGTCTATTCTGCTGATCTTTTTACCGCTACGTGCTTTTTCAAGCTTTTCGGTATGGAAAGCATAAGAATCTACCGCCGCTTCTCCGTAAGCAGCCGCAACCGCAATGTTCAGCATATCCTTCGGCATACCGAGCCTGTCAGCGATGTAAAACGCGCAGCTTTCCCCGGCTTCACCGATGATCATTTGGTAAGTGGGCTGCAGTGTCTGCCGATCAAAAACCATTCTTGCGTTCACAATGCCCTCACTCCTGCCGGCGTATTCCTTCACTTCGGGATAATGTGTGGTCACCAGGAAGTTGGCCCCGCTTTCGCGAAGCTTTTCCAGTATGGCGATCGCGATTCCCATGCCCTCCTGGGGGTCTGTTCCGGAGCCGAGCTCATCCATGATGACAAAGCCGTCTTTGTCGATCTCGCCAAGGATATTCAGGACATTCTTAATGTGCGACGAGAATGTCGACAGGTTATCGGTAATGTTCTGGCCGTCCCCGATATCGGAAAAATAGCCGGAATTCATGCAGATGTCCGCGTCTTTACAGCAGACATGAAGCCCGCACTGTGCCATAACGGCATTGAGCATTACGGTTTTGATCGCGACTGTTTTGCCGCCTGTATTAGGACCGGTTATTACAACGCCCCTGTTATTGATCCCAAGCTCAAAATTCAGCGGGACACTGATCTGCGGATCCATTAAGGGATGTCTTGCCTCTTTCAGGACGATCCTTCTGTCAAGATTAATGCGGGGTTCATTTGCCCCAAGCTCCATGCTGAGTTTTCCCTTTGAAAAGATGTAATCGAGCTTCTCAATAAGGCGCATGTTTTCTGTCAGGGTGTCCGCGCACTCGGCAACCATTGCCGTAAGCGTATACAATATGCGATAGACCTCATTTTCCTCATCTATACGGAGTCCCTGCACTTCTTCTCCGATACTTGTTACGCTCTCGGGTTCAACAAAAACAGTGCTTCCCGTGCCGGATTTATCGATCAGGCTGCCCGGGATCTTATATCTGTATTCCTTCTTTACGGGTACGCAGATCCTTCCGTTTCTGGTAGTGTAGAAGCTGTCCGCCATACAGTCGCGGTTGTTCCTGATGACCGCTTCTGCTTTTTTCTTCATCTCATCTTCGAGTTGCCCGATCTTCATTCTGATCTCAAAGAGCAGTTTCGAAGCATGATCGTCAACTCTTTCCCCTCGGATCTGCATTGCGATCTCTTCCCTAAGTTCAGGTTGGGTGTTGAGGGATTCATCATAAAAACTCAAAGAATTCAGATACTGGTGTCCTCTCCTCAGATAAGATGACAGTCTTTCCAGAACAGTAAGAATGACCTGAACCCGCTCTAACTGATAAGGTGTCAGACAATCTCCCTTTCCCGCTATCGCAAGTATTTCCAGTATCTCAGACACATCCTGCAGCGGCGGATTTCCGAGCTTTTCGATCAGTTCTCTGGCATCTGTGGTATCCTTGAGCTCTTTCTTAAGTGTGCCCTCATCAAAAATGATCCATTTCCGGTCGATCTTTTCCTTTGCCGTAACGGTCACCGCAAGGCCTGACCATATTTCTTTAACTTTATTAAATTCAATCTGATTTTCAATCATTGTTGTTAAGCGTTCCTTTCGATAACATATATTACTTTCGTCCATCAAAAGTGCATAAAAAAACCATGATACCTTACGCTTAAGATATCATGGTCATGTAAACAAAATAGAATACGTCAAACACACGCCGCAATTCCGGATAAAATACTCCCGGAATACAAAACGGTTTTAACCAACCAATATATTAAGCGTAATGAAATAAAGCTAACACAGTTGTGCTCTTGTTAACTGAATTCGTACCACTAAAGCTGCACTGCACATATCAGCAGCTTTACATATCATATTAATTTAATGATGATATGGGTTATTCACCCACCACGCTTAACATAATTTTACCTCTTTGGTTTTTTACTTACAGGTAGGATACTATCATCTATCCCGCCTGAAGTCAAGGTTTCATTTCTTCTTTACCGGTATCCAGAGCTCGCAGAAGACGCCCTTTCCGCCGTCAAAATACAGTTCGTAGTCGGTCTCATCCACCGATTCATAGCCCATCTGCGGCAGGAACTCCTTGTAGAACTTCTCCCACATATCCCTGATGCAGTCGCCGTTATCGCCGATGCAGTCGAATACCACATATGTCCCGGCCTTTACGTCCCAGATTCTGAAGCCGGCCTTTTCCATCTCCATGGGATCGAATTTGGCCGTGTCTTCATCGACAATGATCCCGATGCCGTAGTCGAAAGTCTCGGCACCTTCTTTGGTCGGCGTGCATAAGCCGTAAAGATCCCTCTTTCCGTCGGGTCTCAGCATCCATATCGGCCCAAGCAGGCTGTTCGCGCTGCATTCTGCCCAGAAATCGGGTATCTCATGATTGTCGTCATCGTTGATGATCTCGTTACTGAAGCTCCTCACAAGCGCGATGAACTTTAAATCCTTTGTCTGTACTATCCTGTAATCCATGCTTTTTCCTCCTTCAACAGTAAGCTTTATTACAAGAGGATTAAAAAGTGTGAGTTTTGCCGCCGCGTCTCTGGCCGCCCTCGGTGCGATCCCGTGAAATCTGGTGAACGCCTTTGTAAAACTCTCAGGCGTTTCATAACCGTATTTCAGTGCAAGGTCAGTGATCCTCGCGTCGGTCTCCATCAGTTCGCACCCCGCCAGAGACAGTCTGCGGTTGCGGATATAGGCGTTGGCCGTCATCCCGGTAAGGAAGCTGAATGCCCTGTGAAACTCGTAACTCGAAGTGTGCACATGTTTCGCCACGTCTTCATAGTTTATCTCTTCCATGAGATGCGCTTCCATATAATCGATCGCCTGTTGTAATGCCGCTGTCCACTCCATGCTTTTTCCTCCTGTTGCTGTCATTATAGGAGTAATCGTTGCAGGAAACATTTCCTGCCTTGCGCAATTTTGTCAGATTACCGTTATTCCGTAAAAGAGTTGCGATTGTTATGAAACGATAGCCTGTCCCGGGACAGGATCATAATTCCTGCACCGGGTTGAAATCCTCGGAGCCAAGATACCGGTAAATGCAGTCGAGGAGCATTCGGGCCTCGGGATGATCCTGCAGATCCTGCAGTCCCATTGAGGAGAAGAGTACGCGGCCTGCGCCGTATCTGGCCTCGTAGAGCTGCGCCATCGGGCGCTGCCGCACGTAGCAGTCCATTTCCGTGATGATCGCATCCATATAACGGGGCAGGATGAACGCCCTCTGTGAGGCCATCCTGAACCACTGCCAGTCGGACCATTCATCTGTGGGGAAGTCCCTGAAGACAGGGTGGTCTTTCTTTATGAGCTGACCCATGGCGCCTTCCTGAGCGGGGAAGGTGCCGACTGACCAGAAATCGGTCGTGAACTGTGCCTGTATTGAGTCGGGAATGGCCTCTTTTGCGGAATGGGGCGTAACATACACGCGGCCGCCTTTTGAGAGGATCTCTTTTGCCTTGTCGTCAAATACTTCGGTTTCGTATACGTTTGCCGGGCAAACAGGATCGACGTGAGGATACACCCAGAGAGGGTATTCGGCGCTGATGTCACCGACGGTGACAGTGAGCATGAGCTTTTGGGCACGGTCAAAGCCTGTGAGCGTGATCTCTAAAGTGCCCAGTGAGGTCAGTTCGCCTGCGGGGCAGACAGAAGATCCTTTTTGTACGCCGGCCATATTCTCGTTTTCTGCAGGATCGACGGCAATATTGTTCCGGCCGGCAGTAATCGAAGGGGACGGACTGCCGGACGAGCGGGACTCATGATCCGGATCCGTGCAGCCTGCAGAGTAAGAGCCGGCCGCATGATGCGATACCTCATAGCGCAGACCGCAGGGAGCGGGCTCCAGCTTATAAGAAAACTCTCCGGGCAGTGGATCTTTCCCGTAGTTTGCGACTTTTACCTCCGCGGTAAATGTTTCACCGGTCTCATATGTATAGCGGTCAAAGAGCACGAGTACGGCGCGGTCCGTGAAAAACTTTGCAAAACGCGCGGGATCCGAGAACGGATAAGGCTTCGGCCGCAGATGGGAATTCAGCATCCCGACGAGAGCCGTACCCTGACCGGTAAAGTCCTGAAGTCCCAGGAGTGAGATGCCCGAGAGCCCGGGAGTGCGCAGTACGCCCTCAACCTCCTCGCGGTAGGCCTTGAGCGCGATCTCGCCGGTCGCATTGACCCTGCGCTCCCATTCGGCATCGGAAATGCCGTTCTTTTTCCTGTGTTCGTCCACGACCTTCAGGTTGTCGGGACGCGTTACACCCCTAAAATCGCTGAGTTCTTTCATGTCGGGCAGGATCTCGTACTGGCCGACTTCAAAGGTAAATACGGGCTTTTTATAGCTCTTGCGGATCTGTCCCAAAACCGCGGAGAGGTCCCTGCATGTGTTGGGCGCGGTGGCGTTGATCACGCCTTTATTTCCCGAAAAGCGAAGAGGTTCGCCATAGTAGTCCGAACCCGTATAGAAATCGCTGTCGGGATCGGCGCCTTTATTGCCATAAAAATTATTCGAACCCCATGCATAGAGCCTTGTCGGATCGAGCTCGCGCGCGGTACGCAGCAGCGCGTGCATGCGGTCCACGCCCTCGTCGCTCGCATGCAGCTCGTTGCCGAGCGCGAGCATCACGAACGAAGGATGGTTCGCATAGGTCTTTATGATCTGTATCAGTTCGTTTTTATAGAAGTTAAAGCAACTTTCGTCGTTAAATGCGTCGCGCGGATTCCAGTTCGGGAGTTCTGCTTCGATCATCACGCCTAACCTGTCTGCGGCTTCGAACGCGGCCTCGGGCGGACACCAGGAATGGAAACGGATGCAGTTGACTCCGTAGGATCTGTAGGTTTCTACGATCTTGATCCAGTTTTCGAGATCCATCGGAGGATGTCCTGTCTCGGGGAAGAGACCACAGTTTGCCTCACTGCGAAGGAATATACGCCTGCCGTTGAGCGTCAAGCGACCGGTATCATCGTAAGAAAAGGTCCTCAGACCGAAACACACAGTTTTGCTGTCTGCCTCATTGCCGCCTGTAAGCAGCGTGATCCGCAGTTCGTGGAGATTGCCCTCGTACTCGTCCCAGCGCCTGCCGGTACACTCCGGTGAGAGCGGAACGGCTTCGAACCGGATCCCGGCCGGCGCACCGTGAGAGAGGAGCAGCTCTTTTTCAACCGGTGCCTCAAGGCATGCGCCCTCGAGCCTGAGGGTAGCAGACATGGGGACGGTTCTTCTGTCTGATGACCCGGCAGACCGAAGAACCGTCCCCATGTCTGCTGTGTCTGCCGTCCCCATGTCTGCTGTGTCTGCTGGCCCCATGTCTGGAGCATCAACCTCGACCACCACATCCGCAGTGCCCGGCGCGCCGATCTCCGGCAGTACACGTGCCTCCCCTATGCGTGCGAGTCCGGTATCCTCAAGGTATATTTCTCCGATCGCGCCGTTCCAGTTCGTCTGGGTCTCATCGGTAGCGGCGGAGGAGAAGGTTATGTCGCGGTAGGGCATGCCGGGGTATGTATTGTCGGTGATGAGCCTGAGCATGCAGCCTTTGTGAAGAAGCCCGGTCACGTCAAATACGGTGGGCGTGCTGAGACCGGAAGCAATGCATTTTGCCTCCGTATCGTCTATAAAAAGCCTTGCCGCTCTGGTCCTCTCGACAAAGAACAGATACCGCCTGCCGGGAATAATATCACGATCAAAAACGCGCGAGAATTCCGCGGGCCCCTCGTAAGTATAATTCCTCGTGAGTCTCGTGGTGATACGTGCTTCGGAATCCAAAAACTCGGTATCCTCACCGCTCCTGTCCTCTATGTCGGGATGCCAGGCTTTTGCCACGCGGTCGGGATCGCCGATCGCATTTTCATCGAGGGTTCCGGGCAAAAAACCATCGCCGCGGCCCCTGCCGTCGGGAAGCTCTATTTTCCATTGTCCGCTAAGATCGTATCTCATTATTTGAAAACCTCCATGGAACATGATGCAGCCGAAACTGCCGCTAACTAAAAATATAGCATAATAGAGAGCCGCAGACTATAACAGGTTTTTTTTGTTTTACATTTGTGGAATAAAGTGTTAAACTTATCTTAAGTGTAGACTTTTACGAAACGGAGAAGGCTTAGCATGATTTCAAATCAGATTTTGCAGAACACCGTAGAAGGCATCAAGGCTATCACCAGGATCGATATCTGCGTGATGGATACCGAGGGTAAGTCCCTCGCGGCCACCATGAACAATGCCGAGGAATATGAGGATGCGGTACTGGCATTCGTTGATTCGCCCGCGGACAGTCAGGCACTGTCGGGATACCAGTTCTTTAAGGTTTACGATGAGCAGCAGCTGGAGTATGTTCTGCTGGTAAAGGGTGATTCTGACGATGTGTATATGGTCGGAAAGATGGTCACCTTCCAGATCCAGAACCTGCTCGTGGCTTACAAGGAGCGCTACGATAAGGATAACTTCATAAAGAACCTCCTGCTGGACAACCTCCTGCTCGTGGACATCTATAACCGCGCGAAGAAGCTCCACATCGACGCCGAGGCCAGACGCGTGGTCATCCTGATCGAGACCAAGACCGAAAAGGACACGAACGCGCTCGAGACCGTGAGGACCCTCTTCACCAACAGCAAGGCAAAGGACTTCATCACCGCGGTCGATGAGAAGAACATCATCGTGGTCAAGGAGCTTAAGCCCGGCGAGGGCTACGAGGACATGGAGAAGCTCGCCAGAGTGATCCTCGACATGCTCAATACCGAGGCGATGTCAAAGGTTCATGTGGCGCTCGGTACGATAGTCAACGAGATAAAGGATGTTTCCAGATCCTACAAAGAGGCCAAGATGGCGCTCGACGTAGGAAAGATATTCTACAGCGAGAGGAACGTGATCGCCTACAGCAATCTCGGCATAGGACGTCTGATCTACCAGCTGCCGATGCCGCTGTGCAAGATGTTCATCAAGGAGATATTCGACGGAAAGTCGCCGGATGATTTTGATGAGGAGACGCTTTCGACCATCAACAAGTTCTTCGAGAACAACCTGAACGTTTCGGAGACCTCGAGACAGCTCTATATCCACAGAAATACGCTGGTTTATCGTCTCGATAAGCTCCAGAAGATGACTAATCTGGACCTCAGGGTATTCGAGGATGCGATCACATTCAAGATCGCGCTCATGGTCGTAAAGTACATGAAATACATGGAGAACCTTGAATATTGATATTTAACAGCACAGCTCATACTTCAATGATCCACAGGGGTAGGAGCTTTGTTGTGTATATGGGAGTATTTTGATGGCGGACAGATTTGATCTTTACAGAGCGGAGAGTGAAGAGATCGAGCCTCCGGTGATCCTGCTCGAGGATGTGAGCAAGGATTACGTCGAAGGGCAGCACGCTCTGAAAAATGTTTCCCTTGAGATCCGCAAGGGAGAGTTCGTATTCATAGTCGGGAGCAGCGGTTCGGGCAAATCGACCCTGATCAAGCTCCTGCTTAAGGAAATATCCCCCACGAGGGGACATATCATGGTCGCGGGAAAGGAGCTCTCGAGACTCAGAGAGAACAGCATCTGCAAGCTCAGACGCAGCATCGGCATAGTGTTCCAGGATTTCCGCCTCTTAAAGGACCGCACGGTTTTTGACAATGTGGCGTTCGCGCAGAGAGTGCTCGAGGTGCCCAACCATAAGATCAGGCGCGACGTGCCGAGAGTCCTCTCAATCGTCGGCCTTTCCGAAAAACTCAGATCGTATCCGGATGAGCTCTCGGGCGGTGAGCAGCAGAGGGTTGCCTTGGCGCGCGCTCTGGTCAACAATCCCGTGATCCTGCTCGCGGACGAGCCTACGGGTAATCTCGACCCGCGCAACTCATGGGAGATCATGCATCTGCTCGAGGAGATCAACCGCAGGGGTACCACCGTTGTTGTCGTAACGCACAACCGCGAGATCGTCGACGCGATGCAGAAACGCGTCATCACGCTCAATAAGGGTGTTATCATCGGAGACCAGAAGGGAGGCTATTCCCATGCCAAAAATTAGCACTTTCTTCTACGGTATCGGACAGGGCATCAAGAGCATATTCCGCAACAGGACATTTTCGCTGGCCTCGATCGGTACGATGGCAGCCTGCCTGTTTCTGTTCGGGGTTTTTTACATAATGCTCTCGAATGTTGAGTATATAGTTAAAAATGCCGAGACCAACGTCGGCATCACGGTCTTCTTCGACGAGGGCATCACGGATGAGCAGATCGAGAGTCTGAAGGCGCAGATACTTACCCGCGCGGAGGTTCATACGGTCGAGTACATTTCGCCCGAGCAGGCATGGGAGAATTACAAGAGCACCAAGCTCTCTCCCGAGCTCGCATCGTCCTTCGGCGAGGATAACCCTCTCGAGAACAGCGCGTCGTTTACGGTATATCTGAACGATGTCGCCATGCAGGACTCGCTCGTGAGATTCGTCAAGGGCCTCCCGGGCGTACGCAAATGCAACGACGCCGCAGGTATCGCAGACACGCTCTCGGGCTTTAATAAGGTCATTACAATAGGTTCGGCCGTCATCATCACGATACTGCTGCTCGTAGCGGCATTCCTGATCGGCATGACGGTATCGACCGGCGTTTCGGTCCGCCGCGAGGAGATCTCGATCATGAAGCTCATCGGAGCGTCGAATTTCTTTATCAAGATCCCGTTCGTTGTAGAGGGCGTGCTGATCGGCATCATAGGCGCCGTGATACCGCTGGTCATCATCAGACTGGCATACATCAGGATCACCGCGATGCTGGCCGAGAAATTCTCATCGATGTTCAATGTAGTGAGCTTCCTCAACGTGGAGACCGTTATGAAGGTCCTGATCCCCGCATCGCTCGCGATCGGTATCGGCATCGGTTTTATCAGCAGCCGCATCACACTGAGAAAGCAGCTTAGGAAAATAGAGGTCAATTGATGAAAAGGAATCTGTACAGGATCCTGGCCGTGCTGCTCCTGGCCGTATTCGTCGCGTCGCCTGTCTCGGCGGTGCTCGCGTCGGACTATGAGAGCAAGCTCGACAAGGTCAAAAAGGATTACGAAAAACAGATCAACGACGCGAAAAACGCTTACGACAAGCAGCTCGAAGAGGCCCGCGCCCGCAAGCAGGAGCTCGAGGAATCGAAGAAGCGATCCGAGGAGCTTCTTGCGGAATACGGCAGGGAAAAGGAGAGCATCGAAGCGTATATCAGCGAGCTCGATCTGCGCCTCAACGATATAATGCTTACCATATTTGAGCTCAAGGAGAAGATATCGGCGACCGAGGATGACTTAAAGACAGCGGTCGAGGAGCTTACCGCGGCGGAAAAGCAGCGCGACGAACAGTACGCGACGATGAAGGCCCGCGTCAAATACATATATGAGAACGGCGAGACCACTTATCTGGACGTTATACTCAATGCGGGCAGTATCGCGGACATACTTAACCAGCTCGAGTACGTATCGAGCATACAGGCCTACGACAATGCCCTGCTCGAGCGCTACGCGAAGACCTGCGAGATAGTTGAGGACCGTAAGGCCGTACTCGAAGCGACGCTCGACAATCTTTCCACCATGCAGGAGCAGGAGGAGCTCGAACAGCAGACCGTTCAGGAACTCTATGACCTGAAGGCTGCCGAGATCGAAAAGCTCTGCGAAAAGATGGATATCGAGGACGAGCTGCTGTTCACCTACATCGGACAGATAACCGGTCAGGAAGAGGAGATCGACAGCATCCTCGAGGCCGAAGAACAGCGCGTCGCGGAGCTCGAATCAAAGCGCAAGGCCGAAGAGGAAAAGCTGCGCGAAGAGGAAGAAAAGCGCAGACTGGCCGAGCAGCGTGCCGCAGAGCATCAGAAAACGAACACTACAAATAAGGTCTACGATCCCGAAGCTATCAAATATATCGTGCTGACCGAAGAGACGGACCCTTACGAGATGATCTGGCCTCTGCCGGGCGATCACAGGACCTATTCGAAGTTCGGACCCAGAAAGGCACCCACCAAGGGCGCGTCCACCTATCATCAGGGCTGGGACATCGGCGGCGAGTTCGGCGCGCCGATCGTTTCCGTGCTGGCGGGTAAGGTCATTGCCGCGACCTACAGCTCCTCTGCGGGCAATTACGTCAAGGTCGAGCATCAGGACGGCTTTGTTACCGCGTATCTGCATATGTCAAAGATCCTTGTCAGCGTGGGCGACCACGTAAAACAGGGAACCACACTCGGACTGTGCGGCTCCACGGGTGTTTCCACCGGACCGCATCTGCACTTCGGCGTACAGATCAACGGCACTTACGTGGATCCCAATCCTTACATAGGACATCTGGAATAAATTATCACTGATTGGAGTTATATCATGAAAAAAGGTCTTTTAAATCTCATACTCGGATTATTGCTCACCCTGCTCGTAATCGTCGGCTGCTTTTTCTTCTACAATACCGTCTTTAAGGGACTGAAGGCTGCCAAGAGGATGGCGGACGAGGCGCTCGAAAACGCTAAGGCTACGTCCGAGATGGCAAACCGCGATCCGCTCGTTGTGGATGCCGGTGACAAGTCGGATTTCGACAAGAAAATGGAAACCATCCTCCAGTACATGGATTACTATTACAACGGCGAGATCGACATGGACAAGATGTACGACGAGATGCTCCATGCGGCCGTTAATTCGCTCGGAGACCCTTACTCGGTCTATTACTCGCCCGATGAGTATTCCGCTCTGCTCGAGAGCTCGAGCGGCATATACAGCGGCATCGGAGCCACGATCAGCCAGGATATGACGACCAAGGACATGACGATCGTTACTCCTTTCACCAATTCTCCTGCCTATAACGCGGGACTCTGCTCGGGTGACCAGATCATCGGCGTGGACGGTGAGAGCGTGATCGGCGAGGACCTGTCGGATGTCGTTACCAAAATAAAGGGCCTCGAGGGCACAACCGTCAATATCACGATCCTGCGTGACGGCGAAGAGCTGACCTTTACCGTGACCAGAGCCAAGATCGAAGTGGAATTCGTATCCCACAAGATGCTTGAGGACAATATCGGCTACATCCTGGTTTCCGAGTTCGAGGAGACCACGGCCGACCAGTTCAGCGCGGCGATCGCGGACCTGCAGAAAAAGGGCATGAAGGGCCTCGTTGTCGATATCAGGAACAACCCCGGCGGACTCTACAACATCGTGTGCGAGATGCTCGACCGCATCCTGCCGAAGGGCGATCTGCTCGTATACACCGAAGACAAGTACGGCCGCAAGGCTTATAACTACGCGGAGGACGCGGACACACTCGATATGCCTATCGCGGTCATCGTAAACGGCAATTCCGCGAGCGCTTCGGAGATTTTCTCGGGCGCGCTGCAGGACCACGGCAAGGCGGTCATCGTAGGCACCCAGAGCTTCGGAAAAGGCATAGTCCAGTCAGTCATCCCGATCCTTTATGACGGTTCGGGCGTTAAGCTCACATCCTCGAGATACTTTACTCCGAACGGTGTCTGCATCCACGGAACCGGCATTACGCCCGACGTGGTCGTAGAGCTCGAAGAGGGGCTCGAAAAGATCAATATCGAGCTGCGCGACCATGACAATCAGATCGACGCGGCGGCCAAAGAAGTTAAGAAATTAATGCGCTGATAAAAAAATTCAAACTTGGGCTTGCCTTTATCGGGAGCATGTGTTAACATACTCCTTGACTTGCGGACAAATGTGTTTCACAGACACACATCAAACGCAGCTCATCAGCGATAAAGACAGGCTCATTTATTTTGGGGCCGGCAAGAGGAGGGGACGGTACGGATGGACAGCAGCGAACGCTATTACCTTGTTCGGGAGAAAGCAGTGCCCGAGGTGTTGCTGAAGGTTATCGAGGCGAAAAGACTGCTTGATTCGGAAAAAGTCATGACCGTTCAGGAAGCCACGGCTATGGTCGATATCAGCAGGAGCTCGTTCTATAAGTATAAGGACGATATTTTCCCGTTCCACGAGAGCAACCGCGGTAAGACCATCAACATCATGATGCAGCTCGACGACGAGCCCGGACTGCTTTCTGAGGTTCTGGACTGCATCGCGAAGTGTCGCGCGAACATCCTCACGATACACCAGTCTATCCCGATCGGCGGTATCGCGGCGATCACGATAGGCATGGAGATCCTGCCGGATACAAAGGATGTGAACGACATCCTGAGCGCGATCGGCAGAAAGCGAGGAGTCAGCTCACTGAAGATATTGGGCAGAGAATAACGGATTCATCTAAAGAGGAGACTATTATGAAGGTAGCGATATTGGGATACGGAACAGTCGGCTCGGGCGTATACGAGGTTCTTAAGATGAACGCGGATTATATCGCGCAGGGAGTCGGGGACCGGCTCGAGATCAAGTATGTCCTCGATCTGCGGGAATTCCCGGGGCAGGACGTCGAAAAGGTTCTTACGCATGATTTCAATGATATAGTAAATGACCCCGAGGTACGGGTGATCGCGGAGGTCATGGGCGGTGAGCATCCCGCTTATGAGTTCTCGAAGGCGGCGCTCGAGGCGGGCAAATCGGTCTGCACCTCGAACAAGGAGCTCGTTTCCAAGCACGGAGCGGAGCTGCTGCGCATAGCGCGCGAGCACAAGTGCAGCTATTTCTTCGAGGCGAGCGTGGGCGGCGGCATCCCGATCATCAGGCCTCTGAACAATGCGCTTACGGCCGATGAGATCCTCGAGATCAGGGGTATCGTAAACGGCACTACAAACTATATCCTGACCCGCATGCGCGATGTCGGGATGGATTTTGAGGAGGCTCTTGCGGAGGCGCAGGCGAACGGCTACGCCGAGCGCAACCCCGCGGCTGACATCGAGGGCATCGATGCCGCGAGAAAGACCTCGATCCTTGCGTCTCTGGCCAACAGGGCGCAGATCGACTGCGAGGATATTTATACCGAGGGTATCACAAAGATCACCGCAGCGGATATCGCCTACGCGAAAAAGCTCAAGGCAAACATCAAGCTCCTTTCGCTTACAAAGCGCGAGGCCGGCAAGACCTACGCGATGGTGGCTCCGGTCATGATCAGGAGCAATTCGCAGCTGTACTTTGTAAACGGCGTTTTCAACGCGATCATGGTCAAGGGCAACGCAGTCGGCGACCTGATGTTCTACGGCAGCGGAGCGGGCAAGCTCCCGACCGCGAGCGCGGTTGTGGCCGATATGATCCAGGCCGCGAAGCACAAGGGCGTGACCGTGGATACGATCTGGAGCGAGCAGAAGCTCAAGCCCGAACCCAAGGACGCGATGCGCTTCAGATTTTTCATCCGTGTTCCCGCAGAGGAGGCCGACAAGGCAAATAAGGCATTCGGCATCGGAGAAGTTGCCGACGCAGGTATTCCCGGTGAGTACGGCTTTGTAACGGACTACATCCGCGAAGCCGATTTCGAGGAACTGTCAAAGGATCTGCACGTTATCAACCGCATACGATGCGATTTTAAATACAAATAAACTGAGGAGAAAGAACATGTTAGTAGTTAAGAAGTTTGGCGGAACCTCCGTCGCAAACAAGGAACGCATCTTTAACGTTGCCAAACGCTGTATCGAGGATTATCAGCAGGGCAACGACGTTGTCGTAGTCCTTTCCGCAATGGGCAAATCTACCGATGAGCTGATCGCGAAGGCAAAAGACATCAACCCGAACCCCCCGAAGCGTGAGCTGGATATGCTGGTGAGCGTCGGCGAGCAGATATCGGTTTCGCTGATGGCTATGGCCATGGCTCAGCTCGGTGTTCCCGCAGTATCGCTGAACGCATTCCAGGTTGCGATGCATACGACCTCGGATTATTCGAACGCGAGACTCAGGAGCATCGATGTCGAGAGGATCAGGGCAGAGCTGGATTCGAGGAAGATCGTTCTGATCACGGGATTCCAGGGCATTGACAAGTTTGACAATGTAACGACGCTCGGCCGCGGAGGTTCGGATACCACGGCGGTTGCGCTCGCGGCTGTCTTAAAGGCTGACAAATGCGAGATCTACACGGACGTTGACGGCGTATACACAGCGGATCCGAGGATCGTACACGATGCGCAGAAGCTCGGCGAGATCACTTACGACGAGATGCTCGAGCTGGCGTCCTTAGGTGCGGGAGTGCTTCATAACCGCTCCGTCGAAATGGCTAAAAAATACGGCGTACAGCTTGTTGTGCGCTCAAGTCTGAATACGAATGAAGGAACAATAGTAAAGGAGAATGCTAAAATGGAAAAAATGCTTGTCAGCGGTGTTGCCTGCGACAAAAATATCGCGCTCATCGCAGTGTGCGGTCTTCAGGACCAGCCCGGAGTCGCTTTCAAACTCTTCAATCATCTTGCACATCACAACATCAATGTTGACGTTATCCTGCAGTCTGTAGGACATGACGGTACAAAGGATATCAGCTTTACCGTATCGACCGACAACCTTGATGAAGCGCTCTCGGTTATGGAGCAGCACAGACAGACAAGCCTTATCTGCGAAAAGATCGATGTAGACCGCAATGTATCAAAGGTTTCCGTAGTAGGCGCGGGCATGGTTTCGAACGCCGGCGTTGCTGCGAAGATGTTCGAGGCTCTCTACGATGCAGGCATCAACATCCAGATGATCTCCACATCCGAGATCAAGATCTCCGTACTCATTGACGAGCAGTACACCGAGCAGGCGATGAACGCTATCCACGATATGTTCATTAACGCCGCAAAATAATGTGATTTATCCGAAAGGGAATAAAGATGATCTCCAAAAAGATGGAAAGCCTTGTAAAGAACAGCTCCGCGATCCGCGCGATGTTCGAGGAAGGCAAGAAAATGGCCGCGATCTACGGCAAAGAGAACGTTTATGATTTCAGCCTCGGCAATCCGAGCGTCGAGCCTCCGAAGGAGGTCTCCGACGCATTAAAGAGCATCCCGGATTCGTACGGCGCGAACTATACCCACGGCTATATGTCGAATGTCGGTTATGAGGAGGTTCGCTCAGCGATCGCAAAGAGCATCAATTCACGCTTCGGCACCGCGTTTACCGAGGGCAATATCATCATGACGGTAGGCGCTGCGGGCGGCATGAACGTCATCATGAAGACACTGCTCAACCCGGGCGACGAGGTCATCACATTTGCCCCGTTCTTCGGCGAGTACAGGAATTACGTGAGCAATTTCGACGGAAAGCTTATCGAGATATCTCCCGATACATCGTCGTTCCAGCCCAAGCTCGATGAGTTTGAGGCGAGGATCACGGCACTGACGAGGATCGTCATCGTCAATTCCCCGAACAACCCGACAGGCGTTGTTTACTCGAGGGCAACATTAGAGCAGATAGCCGCGATCCTTGAGAAGAAGCAGAAAGAGTTTGGCGCGCCGATCTACATCCTTTCGGATGAGCCCTACAGAGAGCTCGCTTTCGACGGAGTCGAGGTTCCTTACATCCCGACGATCTACCGCAATACGATCGTGGGCTACAGCTTCAGTAAGTCGCTTTCGCTCCCCGGAGACCGTATCGGATATCTGGTCGTGCCGTCCGGGATCGACGATTATGAGGACATTTTCGCGGCAGCAGGCGTTGCCACGAGGATACTCGGATTCGTTAACGCTCCTTCGGTCGCGCAGCTCGTAGTATCGAAGTGCCTCGACGCTTCGGTCGATATCGGCATCTACAACCGCAACAGGGAGCTGCTCTACTCAAAGCTCTGCGAATACGGCTATGAGTGCATCAAGCCCGAGGGCGCGTTCTATCTGTTCGTTAAGGCGCTCGAGCCCGATGACAAGGCTTTCGTCGCGAAAGCAAAGGAGCACAGGCTGCTCATAGTTCCCGGTTCGACTTTCGGCTGCGCAGGCTATGTGCGCATCGCTTACTGCGTCGACTATGCGATGATCGAGAGGTCGCTGCCCGCGTTTAAGGCACTGGCTGACGAGTATAATAAATAATTATGCATTTCCGCACAGGACCGTCTTTTTGAGGCGGTCCTTTAAAAATGCACAAAATTTGGCATGAAGCAAAACTAATATTTATGCGAAAAACTACTTGAAATATGCAAACAATAGTGTATAATAATGCATATTATTAAGAATCGGATACATATATATACATATACAGAGGGCAAACGATGAAAAAAGTATTTATCGACGGCAGTGCCGGAACGACGGGACTGAGGATATACGAGAGGCTCGAAGGCCGAAAGGATATCGAGCTGATCAGACTCAGCGAGGAGCTGAGAAAAGATATGGCGGCGCGCGCGGAAGCGCTGAACGGCGCGGACATCGCGTTCCTGTGCCTGCCCGACGCGGCAGCCGTAGAGGCGGTGAGCCTGATCACGAATCCGGACACCTGCGTTATCGATACCTCCACGGCGCACAGGACGGCACCGGGCTGGACCTACGGCTTTGCGGAGATCGGAGGGCGCAGGGAGGCGATAGCGGCTTCACGCAGGATAGCCAATCCCGGATGCCATGCGAGCGGGTTTATCGCGCTGGTCGCGCCGCTCATTGAAAAGGGCATTATCAAAAAAGACATTAAGCTCAGCGCTTTTTCCCTTACAGGCTATTCGGGCGGCGGAAAGAAAATGATCGCCGAGTACGAGGCTGAGGGCAGACCGGAGCTGCTCGACGCGCCGAGGATGTACGGCATAGCGCAGAAACACAAGCATCTGCCCGAGATGAGCGCGGTGTGCGGACTGGAGAACGCCCCGGTGTTCTGTCCGATCGTTGCCCCGTACTATGCGGGCATGGAGGTCACGGTGCCGCTGTTTAAGAGCGACGTAAACGGTACGATCTCAGACATTGAAGAAGTGTTCGAGGAGTATTACAATGGTAGCGGACTTGTGCGTTTTGTTAAGGATGCCGGCGAGGAAGGTTTTATGTCGTCAGGTGCTTTTGCGGGACGCGACGATATGGAAGTAACCGTGACCGGAAATGATGAACGCATACTTCTGGTATCGAGATTCGACAATCTCGGCAAGGGTGCTTCGGGTGCCGCGATACAGAACATGAACATAGTTATGGGCGTCCGGGAGACGACCGGTTTAAATGTCGCGAATTGATAAGCCGCAGCCATCGGACGGACGCATGCGCAAGCTGCGAAGCGATTTTTATAACTATAGTATATAAATAGAAACGGAGAGAATACTATGAAATTCATCAACGGAGGAATTTGTGCCGCAAAAGGCTTTTCGGCAGGCGGAGTGCACTGCGGTATCAGGAAGAACAGGACAAAAAAGGACCTGGCGCTGATCATGAGTGAGGTACCGGCCAAGGCAGCAGCGGTCTATACGACAAATCTGGTAAAGGGCGCGCCCCTGACCGTGACTAAGCAGAATATTTCGGACGGCATCGCGCAGGCGGTCATCTGCAACAGCGGCAACGCCAATACCTGCAACGCGAACGGCATCGAGATCGCGGAGCAGATGTGCGCGCTGCTCGGCGAGGCACTGAATATCAGCCCCAAGGATGTGGTAGTTGCTTCGACCGGCGTTATCGGGCAGCCTCTCGACATCGAGCCCATCAAAAACGGCATCCCGGCGCTCGTTGCGTCTCTCGACGCAAATGACGACGCGGCTGCGGCAGAGGGCATCATGACTACCGATACCGTTATGAAGGAGATCGCGGTGGAGTTCGAGATCGGAGGGAAGACCTGCCATCTCGGCGGCATTGCGAAAGGCAGCGGCATGATCCATCCCGATATGGCGACCATGCTCGTATTTATCACGACCGACGCGGCTATTTCCGCCAAGATGCTGAACAAGGCGCTCCACGGCGATATCGCGGGCACCTTCAATATGCTGAGCATCGACGGCGATACTTCGACCAACGACATGGTAACCGTCCTGGCCAACGGTATGGCGGGCAATGCCGAGATCGTGGCTGACGGCGCTGATTTTGACGAGTTCATGAAGGCTCTCAATACCGTAAACGTAGGACTGTGCAGGATGATCGCGGGTGACGGAGAGGGCGCTACAAAGCTGCTTGAGTGCAAATGCACGGGTGCTGCGGATATTAAGACCGCGCGTACTGTGGCCAAGTCGGTCATCTGCTCGAGCCTCTTAAAGGCCGCGATGTTCGGAGCGGATGCGAACTGGGGCCGCGTGCTGTGCGCGATAGGCTACAGTAAGGCGGATGTCGACGTCAATAAGATCGACGTTGCGTTCACCAGCAAAAAGGGTACGATCCCGGTATGCAAAAACGGCGCGGGCATCGATTTCTCCGAGGAGATCGCAAAAGAGATCCTGCTCGAAAAAGAGATCGAGATAGAGGTTGAACTGAACAGCGGAGATGCTTCGGCGACGGCATGGGGCTGCGATCTGACATACGATTACGTTAAGATCAACGGAGATTACAGGACCTGATATACCAAAGGAGAGGGCTGGCACAGACGATCATGGATACGAATCTGACAAACGCAAAGAGGGCGGAGGTCCTGACACAGGCACTGCCCTACATCAAAAGATATAACGGCAAGGTAGTCGTAGTGAAATACGGCGGCAACGCGATGGTAAATGAGGGCCTGAAGCAGCAGGTCATGGAGGATATCGTTCTCCTCTGGCTGATCGGAGTCAAGATCGTGCTCGTGCACGGCGGCGGACCCGAGATCAATGAGCTGATGGACAAGCTCGGCAAAAAGCCCGAATTTGTCAACGGACTGCGCGTGACCGATAAGGAGACCGTGGACATCGTGCAGATGGTCCTCGCGGGCAAGGTCAACAAAACGCTCGTTAACCTGCTCGAGATGAAGGGCGGCCAGGCCGTAGGCCTCTCGGGCATGGACGGCAGACTGATCGAGGCTAAGATCAAGAACGAAGCATTAGGCTATGTCGGCGAGATCACGAGTGTAAATATCAAGCCCGTTACGGATCTGCTCGAAAAGGGTTATATCCCTGTTATCTCGACCGTTGGCTGCGACGATGAGGGCAATACCTACAACATCAACGGCGACACGGCTGCGGCGCATATCGCGGGCGCTCTCGAGGCCGAGAGGCTTATCATGATGACCGACATCGCGGGCATATTAAAGGATAAGGACGACCCTTCGACGCTTATCCCCAAGATCACGCCCACGGAGGCAGAAAAACTCTACGGAGACGGGACCATCAGCGGCGGCATGATACCCAAAGTTGAGTGCTGCATAGACGCATTGAAATACGGTGTAAAAAATGTCGTAATCATGGACGGACGCGTACCTCACTCTATCCTGATGGAGCTGCTTACCGACGAAGGCGCGGGCACCATGGTGACATCGGGAGCAGACGCTTGATCATGATAACCGGAAAGGAAAAGATATGTCGATAATCGAGAAGGATAAAAAGTATATCGCGGGAACGTACAACAGGTTTCCGGTTGAGATAGTGAGCGGCAAAGGCTCGGTAGTGCTGGACGCATCGGGCAAAGAGTACATTGACATGGGTTCGGGCATCGGCGTGACCTCGTTCGGTATCGGTGACGATACCTGGAAGCAGGCCGTTATCGCGCAGCTCGACAAGGTTCAGCATATGTCCAACCTCTATTACACCGAGCCCTGCGCAAGGCTTGCGGAGCTGCTCTGTGAAAAGACCGGCATGAAGAAGGTATTTTTCTCCAACTCCGGCGCGGAGGCAAATGAGTGCGCGATCAAGGCAGCGCGTAAGTATGCCGCGGAGAAAAAGGGCCCTGAGTATTCGACGATCATCACGCTGAAGAACAGCTTTCACGGCAGGACTCTCACCACGCTCGCGGCTACGGGTCAGGACCATTACCATGAGCTGTTTACGCCTCTCACACCCGGTTTTGTGCACGTGGAGAGCGGCAATATCGATGAGCTGAAGAGCACGATAGCCACAGAGAAGGCAGCGGCGCTCATGATCGAGTGCATACAGGGTGAGGGCGGTGTTATCCCGATCGATCCCGCTTACGCAAAGGCTGCGTATGAGATCTGCAAAGAAAACGATATCCTGCTGATCGTGGACGAGGTCCAGACCGGAAACGGCAGGACCGGCAGGCTCTACGCATACATGAATTACGATATCACACCCGATATAGTGTCTACAGCTAAGGGACTCGGCGGCGGACTGCCGATAGGAGCGACGCTGCTCGGTGAAAAGGTTGAGCATGTATTCGGCTTCGGTGACCACGGCTCGACCTTCGGAGGCAACCCGATCGCATGCGCGGCGGCATGCAGCATCATCGAAAGGATTGACGAACACCTGCTGAATGAGGTAAAACAGAAGGCAGAGTATATTAAAGATACGCTTTCGGGAAAGCCCGGTATCGAGGGTGTCACCGGACTCGGACTGATGATCGGCATCAAGACCGCAAAGCCCGCTGCGGAAGTGGCAAAGGCCTGCATGGAAAAAGGCGTGCTCGTGTTGACCGCAAAGGATAAAGTAAGGCTGCTGCCTGCGCTCAACATCTCTCAGGATGTGCTGGAAAGGGCTGTGGCTGTGATACTGTCCTGCTGCGCGGAGTAATGAGGCACATACCCGCCGATCCGGCCGCGCAAGAGAGCGGAAAGTTAAAAGCTTTGACGGAAAGGGAAAAAGATGGTTAACAGAGACAATTTCAGAAAGATAGATCCGTATGTTCCGGGCGACCAGCCTGATTTCGCGGACATGGTAAAGCTCAACACCAACGAGAACCCGTATCCGCCCGCGCCGGCCGTTATCGAGGCCGCGGAGCGTTTCTCGGCAGGCAGGTTAAAGCTCTATCCTCCGACCGACGGAGGCGCCTTAAGGCGCGATCTGGCGGCATATCACGGTGTGGCGCCGGAGAATGTATTTGTCGGAGTAGGTTCCGACGATGTGCTTTCGGTGATCTTCCAAAGTTGCTTCAACAGCGGCAGAAAGCTGTTTTTCCCCGAGATATCGTATTCATTCTACGAGGTATGGGCCGAGCTCTATAAGGTGCCGTATTTCAAGGTCCCGCTCAAAGCCGACTTTACGATAGACGCGGACGATTACATCGGCAAAGAAAACGGCGGCATAGTGATCGCGAACCCGAACGCGCCCACCTCGATGGCGATGCCCGCGGCGGATATCGAGAGGATAGTGGCGGCGAACCCGGAGAATATCGTTGTTATAGACGAAGCGTACGTGGATTTCGGCGGCGAGAGCGTGCTGGAACTCACAAGGAAATATGACAACCTGATCGTTGTGCGGACCTTCTCCAAATCCCGTTCGATGGCGGGCCTCAGGATAGGCTATGCGATCGCACAGTCTGAGCTCATATCGGCCATCAACGATGTAAAGAACTCGATAAACTCCTACACGATGAACTTCCCTTCGATAGAGGTCGGAAAAGCGTCGATCGCTGAGGAAGAGTACTTCAGGACGACCATCGCCAGGATACTGAAGACCAGGGAGCGCCTTGTCAGCGAGCTTTCTAAGCTCGGATTTGTGACCTTCCCTTCGAGCGCGAACTTCATCTTTACGACGCACAAGACCGTGCCCGCGAAGGAGATCTTTGAAAAGCTCCGCGAAAAGCACATTTTCGTTCGCTTCTTCAACAAGCCGCTCATCGACAATTACCTGCGCATCACGGTCGGCACCGACGAAGAGGTCGACAAACTCGTCGCTGCGCTGAAGGTAATCATAAAATGAATTAACAATGAAGACATGGGGACGGTTTTTTTGTCTGCGAACTAAAGCAGACAAAAGAACCGTCCCCTTGTCTTAAAGCATCACAGTGAAAATACGCGAAGGTTCGCGTACTCCCCGATCATCGGGGCCAGCTGGCGGAATCCGATGCGGCCGTCGGTGAGGAATTTGCCATAGGTCTTGCCGTCGTCCTCGTAGGTAAAAACGCAGAGATCGTTGACGCTGAAGGAAACAAAGTCTTTTTTCTTGATGAGGCTGAGCTTGTAGCTGCCGCTGCAGTCTGCCGCGTCGGGGATCGGGTCGGCTCCCTGGCTTACGAGGTAAAAGCCGTAGCTCTTGCGCAGATTGCAGGTATGGAACGCTCTCTCGTCAGGCTCCTTGCGCCTGAAATACGATACGTGGAACGCGTTGATGTCGCCGTGGTGATAGAGCGGATACTCGCCCGTGCGGGGCGCGATCGAGGGATCGAATATGTCACAGCCGTTGATGCCTTTGGCCGCGAAGAAAAGTATCGCAAGACCGGGTTCCTTTAACGGCCTGAAATCCCATTCGATCTTAATATTGTCGGGGAAGACCTTATCGCACCAGAGCACGTAATTGGCCTTCTGCCCGGCCTCGGCCGATATCGCGTTCTCCATGCGCATCCGGCCGTCGGGGAATGTGATCTTTGCGCTTCCCTCGAGTCTGAATCCTTTGATATCCTTCTCGCAGGCGAGGGGGTTTTCGTATATAAGATTATCCATGTTTCTCCTTGTACTGTAGCAGATTATATCCGGGTACCGTGTCCGGATCAGGCGCGGAACTCTATAGTGCGGCTCTTTGCGCCTTCGCTGCCGTCGGCAAATACCGCGCAGACATAGATCTCGTAAACGTCCGATGCGGGGATCGTAAACGGCATAACGGGCGATGTGGCTTTTTCTTCTGCGGTTACCTCACGCAGCGGGAAGAACTGGAAATCCACCGAGCCCTTGCGGTAAACGCGGTATTTTACGGCATCCTTTACATCGTCGAAGATCAGCAGGAAGCTTGCGACATTGTTCTCGACATGGAGCTCCTGCATTGCAAAGCCGGTCGGCGAAGTCGAATCGGCAGGGATCGGAGCACGGAAGGTCGCGGGCTTCTCGATCGGGAATTCGGTATTGATGAGTCCGCGGATCGGATCGAATTCCGGGTTCGAAGAATCCTTTATTGCTTTTGCCACGAGGCCGGCGTAGATCGTAGCGCCGTATTCCTGAAGGTGTGTATTGTCGGATACGCCGTTTGCGTAAGCGCTGTCGGGATATGCGTCGGGAGCGGCCCAGAGGTAAATGAGCTTTGACTCCTCGGGACCGATCTTGTTGAGATAATCAACCGAAAGCCTGCAAAGGTCGATAACGGGTACATTCTCTGTCTCGCCGAGCGCCAGCATCACATCCGCGTATTTTCCGAACGAAGCCACGAATGTTCCGTTCGCACCGTCGCAGTTTCTGCGCGCGATCGGGGTGACAAGTACCGGAACGACCTTGCGGGCACGGCAGGAGCGGATATATTTCTTGAGCCAGAAACCGAAATCGGCGGGAGCCACATATCTGTTCGGACGGACTGCGGTCGCGTCGTTGTGGCCCCACTGAATGAAGCAGAAATCGCCGGGCGCCGTGCGGGAGAGCAGGCGGTCCCATTTGCCTTCGTTTATGAAGGAGCGTGCGCTGCGGGCGCCGATCGAGCGATTCTCGATGTCGGCGTGGGGAGTCTCGTATATATGGTTCTGCGGGTACATCAGATCGGGAGACATGAGCTCCTCGGTGAGGTTCCCATCATTGAAATATCTGTAAAAAACCTGGCCCCAGCCTGCCTGAGGGTAGTGGAACTGATCGTAGGACTGGACCGTGGAATCGGAGGCAAGGAACAGGGTGGGCTTTGCCTTGGGCGCTTTTTCGGGCAGATACTCATAGGTGATATCATTGACGATGAGCTCTGAGACTGCGGCGTCCTCCTTAACTTTGGCGTCTGTAGGCACAAATATCTGCAGCAGGACATTATCCTCGACCGAGCAGATCGGGAAGGTGAGCTTAATGCCCGACGCACCTGCGGGCAGCACTTCGCCGTTTATTTTAAGGATATCGTTGGCATAGCAGCTGACTTTGGTCTCCTTATCCGAAGGATTTGAGACGGTCAGTGTGAATTCGGCGTCACGCACGCCGGTCGCGAATGAGAAGCCGGGGCCTTCGACGTATGTATAGATGCCGAAACCGGTGCTCTCGGTCTCGGTCCACATCTTTGAGGTGATCAGCAGGCCGCCGTTCGCCTTGCTGCAGACGGGCTGCGCGGAGCTGTCCGCATTCCTGAGGGCGCATAACGCGTCGATGTCCGGTACGGGGTCGCTCTTGCGTACTCTTTCATGATAAACCCCGCTCTGCCAGCCCTCGGCTTCAGCGGGATACGTAATATTAAGAATCTCGGCTTTTTCGTAAAACATATGGAACTACCATCCTTTTGCTGTTATAATACTTCATCAGTGAGCATAACATTTAGAAAAAACAAATGAAAGCGGTTCGCACTCAAAAAAATAATTTGATACTTTTTCGCAGCTTGATGATAATTCTGTGCAAAACCGCTCATTTAGCGCTTCTGCGCACATGCCGCGCAAACTGTAAACGGACGGGAGCGACGCTGCGTACGGAGCATGGAGGATACGGATGGAAGGAAAGATATTTGATTACGACGGACCGGTCGTACGGGCGACGGAAAAGCTCGGACAGCTGATCCTGCTGAATATACTGACTATACTGTGCAGCCTGCCGGTCGTGACCTTCGGAGCTGCTTTCGCGGCGCTCGATACGGTAGTG
>JAEEGK010005348.1_pt1 | contig 31069 bp, 23 predicted proteins | sample 8958771 | NCBI WGS metagenome assembly JAEEGK01 (sample SAMN16246547, study PRJNA631951) | gut metagenome | biome: gut microbiome; feature: rumen; material: SC-attached | host: Bos | place: Iran: Karaj | collected 2018-10
TCTGCCTTACTAAATAAAAGCGATTGTGTACAATATGATCCAGTACCTTTCTCAACTTATGAGAATCACTGGGATTTTTAATTGTCCCATGTATAGACGATTCTGGATCATCAATTACCAATACACAATTGCGATTGTCAAAGATACGCTCAAACAATAAATCAAGCGCATTTTTTTTACGTGGTGTAAGTTCTTTAATTTTGTCCATAAACGCAGTACGGATAAGCTCAGTATCGATCTGGCTCCATTCGGCTCTGCGTACGAACTTTACTTCTTGTTTTTTAAAATTGTTATAAAACTCATTTAAGTCCGTGAATTCTTCGTAGGATAGATTTTCTATGTTACGGACAGAACCTAGAAAATAGTTTTTCATTTTGCGGATATATGCATCTGCAAAAACGGACAGCATCTTTTCATCTATACAGATGCTACCCGACTCTACCTCCTCATAACCATTTGCTCTAAGTATGCTTTCCAAAGCACACATAGGTACATTCATGACTTCACCTATTATATTAAGTGATGTCTCAAACCTCTGCTCGTCTTCAAAGAGAGAGAGAAAGGGATATCGTGTTATTTCGAGAGGTATGTCTAAATAGTTGTTCATATTAATCTATTTGCTTGCAAAAATACATAATAATCCGAGAATATTACTCTAGTAATACAAGTACTAGTTGTATTTTATGATTAATTAACATTAAAGTGCGTTTATTGACATGTTTTTCTGCAAACATCGTAGTTGATGAACTTAAAAGTACTACATACTCATATGTTATCACCATTTTGTTGCATTAACTTATTGTGATGCTCTTCATATTCTTCGTCAGAAAATCCTTCTGCACAATTCTTTGAATGCATCAGAACTCTAAGATTTTCTTGGAAGATAATTTCTTGTCGGCTCATTTGAGAACCAAAATACTTGGGAGAATAGAACCGGTCAATTTCGGTTTGTTTCAGATTCTTGTATCCTAAAGCCATAGCCATTTCAGAAAGCAGGTCTAATCGAAACGAATTGCTACTTTCAAATTGTGGTGATTTCTCGTTAAGACTGTCAAGATACTCTCTCCACGCATGACGAACTTCTTTGTTATCCTGAAAAACAACATCAATAATATTTAGAGCATCAACCCATTCTTTTGTAATTGGATTCGATTTTCTATCAGCCATCAATGTGAGGAATACTCTTAATTGTGCATCTTTCTTGGCTTTTCGGTCTTGATATTTTATACCTAATACCCATACGATAATGGGAATAACTGCCACAGCTATAATTTGGCCGATGCCAATCATAATTTGAATCATATTATTATCCATATTAAATTAAATAGTTTAAATTGCCTTTAATGTGAATGCCATTTCAAAGTTAATCATCTGTCCGCTGTCAACATACTTTTGCCATGCATCTTCGTTGTGACTGATGTCCGAAAGCTTAGTGGAGTTTTCTACCTTGAAACGCTGGTAGATTGTTTCAAGGATTTCGAGTTCCTCGTCTGAGAATTCAGAAAGGTCAGGAGAAAGTGTGGAGGTGAGTTTTGTACCTTCTGCTCCAGAATCAAAATGCACAATCTCTTGCTGGATGTCATCGTAGAAACTGTAGATTCTGTCCCATCGAATGGGCACAGGGCCTCGCTGAATGGCTTTGTAGGCCAAACCACTCATTCCTTTGCTGGTCATCTTATAACTATAGAAATCTGTGTAGAACAGCAATTTGTTCATCATCGTGAAGAATACACCATGATACTTCTCTATATAGAAAAGGATGATGTTTTTGAGTTTGCTGATAGACTGGGTGGCATAGCCATTGAAGATGTCCCTTCGACTTCCATTGAAGATATAATCTTTGATGAATGCATCGTTGGCATCCGTTTTGACCGATTTTACCTTATTGAGTATCTTGGTAAATTCGTCTTCCTCAAATTGATTTCTGGCATTGGTTACAAAACTCTCAAAGATGTGTGGACTCTGAATAGACATTAGGATCTTGCCATTAGCCTCGCTGGGCATATCTCCATTTTCATATAAGCGATATTGGTTGTCACCAAATCCAAGAATCTGGGACATCTTGGAGGCGGGCAGACCATATCGCTGACGAATACGTTTGATCTCGTCAGGGAAAGGAATGCCGTATTTAGCCCGATACTGATTATATACCTGGCCGACATTGACTTCATCCAATGCAGTAGTGGTGAAGCGCTCTTTGGTATCATCACACTCATAAAACTGGTGTACGTACTGGAATTTCTCCTTACGGAATGTCAGTTCTGATAATTCGTGGCGGAGGGTTGCATGACCTCCAGTAAAAGGACTTTGCATATCGCTGTTATTTGAATGGATAATTCATCGGGTGTTCTGCAATGTGGAAAGAAATGCATAATGCACTTGATCCCTTCCCCAATGTAATCTTGATGTAAACTTCCTGCCCTTTAACGTCTTTTCCAAAGACCCACATCTCTCCACATTGGTTGAGAGTGTCAATGACAGGTCCTTCAGAGTAGTCCTCGACTTCTATATTGATTATAACAGAGTCCCGATACTTAGGTGTAATTTCCAGATCGATCAGCGTCTGGGCATTTTTACCTCTATCATCTCTATATATAATTCCGAAGACTTTGATCTTTTCCTTCATTTGATTTAGGAAACGCTGTACTTCTTCTTTCGTAGCCATTATGATATATTTATTCTATTCTGCTGCAAAATTAAACTTTTTAGTTGAATATTCAAAGAAAAACCGCAGATATTTTATGATAAAGTTTCAATTTACGCCGTGACAGGCAAGCGGATAGGGTAATTGAGGTCTGTTGACGGTTGAAATACCATAAGAAATCTCAACTTGACCGCTCGGCTTTGCCGCTTGCCTTAGCAAGAATGTTAGAACTTGACAACGCTCTGCATAGATTATCTTTTGCAGAATCTTTTGAGGGAATTCTGCAAAATTGTGGGTGCAGAAGGGATGCATCGTTCAAAAATGGGTGCAAATTGGGTGCAACTTTGAAATGTGAGAAAAAGAAAAGTCCCGTAAGTCATTGACCTACAGGACTCTTTTTAAGGCGCTTCAGGATGGGCTTGAACCAACGACCCCCTGATTAACAGTCAGGTGCTCTAACCAACTGAGCTACTGAAGCATGTTTTGCTTAAATGCGGGTGCAAAGGTAAGGCGTTTTTTTTAAACCACCAAACTTTTTTGATAAAAAATTAATTATTCCTTTGTTTTTTTGTGTGAAGTCGATTTTTTACGCTAACTTTGCGCCCTGTATTTATATAAATGGAATAATGAGAATGAAAAGATATCTTTTGGGGTTAGTGATGTTGGCAGCAATCCTGCCGGTTGCCGCTCAGTCGGAAAAAGACCATGATTTCGAAATGTCGAAGAACATGGAGATATTCAACGCCATCTGCCGAAACCTCGACATGGGGTATGTGGATTCGCTGAATGCCGGTCAGACCATCGGCACGGGCATCAATGCCATGTTGCGCTCGCTGGATCCTTACACGATGTACTATCCTTCTGACAAGGTGAGCGACCTGAAGTCGACGCTCACGGGAAAGTATGCGGGCATCGGTGCGTTGGTGCGGTATAATTCGAAACTGAAGCGCGTGGTCATCGATGAACCTTATCAGGACACTCCGGCCTCGAATGCCGGACTGAAGAAGGGCGACATCATCCTGAGTATCGATGACACTACGATGACCGACAAGGATGTGTCATACGTCAGCTCGCACCTTCGCGGAGAGGCAGGCACTACGTTCCTGCTGAAGATCCAGCGTCCGTCGACGGGCAAGGTTATGCAGAAGCGTATCACCCGTCAGGCCATCCAGCTGCCCTGCATTTCTTATTATGGCGTAAGGAAAAACGGCATTGGATATATCAACCTGAATTCGTTTACCGAAGACTGCTCGAAAGACTTCCGCCGTGCATTCATCGAGTTGAAGCAAAAGGGGATGAAGGGACTTGTCATCGACCTTCGCAGCAATGGCGGCGGACTGCTCTCTGAAGCTGTCAACATTGTGAACATGTTTGTTCCCAACGGACTGACCATCGTGAAGACAATAGGCAAGCTGAAGCGTGGCAACAGCGAATATAAGACGACCGTGGAGCCTATCGACACGTTGCTGCCAGTGGTGGTGATGGTGAACGGCGAAACGGCTTCGGCCAGTGAAATCACGGCGGGCAGTCTTCAGGACCTCGACCGTGCCGTGGTCTTAGGAACACGTACATACGGTAAAGGCCTTGTGCAGTCGCCGCTCGAACTGCCGTATAATGCGCAGATGAAGATGACCACCTCGAAATACTACATTCCCAGCGGCCGCTGCATTCAGGCCATCAACTACAAACATGCCAACGGCGGCTATACCGAGCATATTCCAGATTCACTCACGAAGGTGTTCCATACGGCCAACGGCCGCGAGGTGCGCGACGGCGGCGGCATCAAGCCCGACGTGGAAGTGAAACCCGATTCGCTGCCCAACATGGCCTACTATCTGAGTGCTTCGGGCCGTGACTCCACAGAGGTGATGCTGGAGTATGTGATGGACTACATTGAAGCACATCCTAACATTGCTCCGGCCGACGAGTTTGCCCTTACCGATGCCGACTATGAAGAATTCAAGCAGCGTGTGCTGAAAAGCGGTTTCACCTACGACCCTGAGAGTCAGAAACTGATGGAGCAGCTGAAGAAGATTATGGAGTTTGAAGGCTACCTGGAGGATGCCAAACCCGAATTTGAGGCTTTGGAGAAGAAACTGGGGCACAATTTGGACAAAGACCTCGACCGCCATAAGGACGTAATCAGGCAAATTCTGCAAAACGACATTGTGGCCGCCTACTACTATCAGAGCGGTGCCGTTTCCAATACCTTGCAGTACGACAAGCAGATGAAAGCCGCCGAGCAGATACTGCTCGACCAGGAACGCTATCAGAAATTGCTGCAACCATAAATGTCAGAACGGGCGAGGCAACCTTTTTCGCCCATTTCATCGGTGTTTTTCTTTATTTCCCATTGCTGTTGCACTGGGATTGGAATTCCATAGGCGTCATGCCCGTCAGGTCTCTGAACACCTTTTGGAAATAAGACCGTGAGCTGAACCCGCATTCCTTAGCAACGGCTTCGTTGGAATATTCGGGGTGTTCTGTCATCAGTAGCTTAGCCTCTTCCACGCGCAGATGGGCAATCCATCGGCTGAACACTTCGTACTCCGTGTTCTTGATCCATTGCGTAAGCAGGTAGCGCGGGATTTGCATTTCGTCGACCGCATCCTGTATGGTGATGCCCGTCTTCAAGTGTCCCCGTTTCTCCAGCCATTTCGTAATAGCCTGCTCCACGCGCTGGTTGTTGTTATGGTTGTCGGTGTTCTTGTTTACGCTTTCCGGCAGCACGATGGTCTCGTTTTCTTCCTCTTCTTCCGCTATGCTAATGAGATAGGTGCTTTCACTCACGCTAAAACAGATAAAACTCAGCACATAATAGAAAATGCACACGATGATGATGATGCCGTAGCCAATCAATACGAACCGTCTGTTATAGAAGATGGAGATTGGTGAGGAGAGTGCCACCAATGCCAAAAGCGTCAACGATATGCCGAACCATCTGATTCGGTCCTGCATGGAATGGTCATAGAATTTGTCGAGTGCCCGCTTGATGCGCCTGAACTCAAAGAATTCCTGTACATTATAAAACAGCAGCGTGATGCCGTAGATGGTAGACACCACGTATTCCGCATTTTTCAAGGTCATCCATCCGCTGTCCCACAGCTTACCTGCAATGAGGATGGCCAGGGAGACACCATAGACGATAGGTCCCGTCAGCCATTCCCATAATTGGAGGTTTCCCTTTCGGAGCAGATAAAGCATGGATAGGTTGATCAGCCAGGAGGCTGGCAAGAAAAAGAGCAGGTTCAGGAAAACGCTGTCATCCACATTTCCGGCAGTTCTGAACCCCAGTCTGTATTGTAGGTAGAAATGTACGGCAAGCAATAGCGTTCCTGTAGCCAAGAGCCATCGGGAACGGTTGACGTCGCCCCCTAATCCCACTTTTCGTGGCAAGACAAATGCCAACGAAAGCGTCAGCAGAGCCATCAGCAGCGTTGCGCTAAATTGGTATTCTCCCATGTTCGTAACTCGTAATTTAGTGCCGTAATAGCTAATCCTTGGTTATTTCCGATGCAAATATACGCATTATTTGTGAAAAACACCGATGAAATCGGATATTTTTTATCAGAGACTATCAACTTTTTTAGTTTTTGCATATTTGTTTTTTCGAGTTTTTGCACACAGGTATTTTTTGAAATTTCACACCTTTTATTAACAATTTTTTGTATTTTTCCACAATTTTGACTTTATGATTGGTTTATTTTTCGTACCTTTGCATGGAATTACGAGGTTTAAACCACTAATTATCTCTGTTTTTTGAGTGAGTATTGGGAAAGAGTATAAATGTAAATTAAAATAATGCGTGTATGGAAAAATTAAAAACAACTAATGTTAGGGACGGTATCAAACGGCCCTACCAAAGCCCAACGACATCCGTTTTGGCTTTAAATTATCTGGAGGGTGTGCTTGTTGTGTTGTCTTGGAATGACGGGCATAGCAAGGATAACTTTGACACTAAGGAGGAAGATCCTACGGGGGACGGAAAAGAAGCTAAACTGCTGAATATTCAGTTCCAAGATATGTGGGCTGATGATACTGAAGATGAAGAAGAAAATCAAATATGGAGATAAGAGATATGAAAAGAAATAAAATTGTATTAGTAATGGTTTTGGCTTTATCTTTGTTAGGGATGAAAGTCAATGCGCAAAAAGTGGACTCGAATACGGGTTTGGTGGTTTGGGAAGGTATGACGCTTAGTCAGGCTGTACAGGCATCTCAAACAGGATATGTATATCTATTGCAATTCAAGTCTACCCTGAGTGAAGCAGATAAGGAAAAGTATATTTCCCAAGGTGGTACCTATGGAGTGCAAGGTGTGATCTCTTCCATCGGTATGCGTATGAAGATTGTACAAAGTCCTAACAGTAATTCTCACTACCAAGTTATTACTAGAGTCCAGAACTCAAATGGCGACACATCAGGTACGCTTGGAGACAGATTGGCTTTTTCTGATTTTTATACTGGTTCAAACATCTATCTTGATCGTGGAACAAATCAAATAGAACAAGGTCAAAATACTTATACAAACTTTCCCGACTGGACTATCACTGATGGTACTGCCACAAAACGCAATATCAAGTATGTCGGCGAAGAAACGATTCAGAATGTTACAGTAAAGACCATTTCGTTTGTTAACAGGATTACTTCTGGTAATAATCAATGGAACCAAACACGCTTTTATATAACTGTTAACAACCAAGGTAAATTGGTAACCACTTCAAATTCAAGTGAAGCCACACAGTGGATAGTTGTTTCTGAGGAAGATTTTAATACTGCCATGACACAAGTGACATGGGGTGAAGTTGATCTTGGCGTATTTGTTCAAGGCGGTGAGTTCAGCCGCGACAACAAGGACTTGGAAAGTTGGGTTTGGGGTTCTGTTTTCACTAACCAAGGAGAGTCAACAGCTTACAATGATCAGGACGATTCTTATGTTATTAATTCATCATCCAACCATTGGCATCAGCGCAACCAAAATAAGATGTGTAATGGAGTTGAATTTGAGAGCAAAGTAAATGGTAATACTGTTAATCATAATATTAGTGGTAGTTCGGTGGGCACCAATATTAGTGGAGTTGGGGCCAATGACAGTTTTGACAAAGAAGCTTTTCAAAATAAATTTGCCGATTATTACGCAGGAGAAATATACAATGAGGCCATTTCGCTCTCGCAGCAACTGCAAGGTTCTACTATCCCTAATCTCGTAGATGGACTTTACAAAATTACTGCCCAGGCTTTATATTATGATGGGGCCGATGGTACGACCAATAATGGGATATCTTATTTCGTCCTAAAACGTGATGAACTTAATTCTGATGGCACTATAAAGAATACTTCTTTTGAGAAGTTGCCTATTGCTCCTTTAAAATCAGAAGGAAACGGTTATGGCATTGTGCCTGAAAGTGGTGTGTCTGGAGGTTATATCTTTGATACTCAGGCTGATGCGTATAATATTGTTTACTTTGTTGAAATTAGTGGAAATACAAACCTGACCATTGGCATTGAACAGACAGAAGCTACTGGATGGACGGTAATAGGTAACATTCATCTTTTTGCACATGGCAAGCAGGCGCTGTTCATGGATGCAGATTGGGGTGAGTCCGAAAGACTTACTTTCAAGAACAATGACGACAATGTGGTTTATGAAGGTGACCCTTATTATCAGGTGCAGTTCTATGATAACTACGAGTATCCCGCCACGGTATATTATCAACGTACCCTTGTTCCCAATAAGTGGACTACCATCTGTCTGCCATTCAACTTGAAGGGTTCACAAGTGGCACAGGCCTTTGGAGATGGAACCAAAGTGAGCACACTTAACAAACTTGATGGCGTTTGCCTCCGATTTACGGCTACGCCAGACATTGCCTCCAACCTGAACACCGTCATTATGGAGGCAGGAAAGCCTTATATTATTAAGCCGACGAAGGAAGCACCCGATTATGAACAAGGTGCAACGTTGTTGGTAGGCAATGGTTTAGAGAACCATACGGTTACAGTGGATGGTAACATCTATGCTATTGCCGGTGTGACCAAGGACAACACCTTTAATGAGTCAACTACAGGAACAGCGACGATAACCACCTATGTTGGTGATACCGAAACTATTAAGAGTCAAAAAACAATTGAAATTAATACCAAACTGAAAGATCCTATCAAGATTACAGATGAGGCAAGTGGCATCAGTTTCGTCGGTTCTTTCCATCATAAGGTAATTAAGAAGGAGGATGTCTACAATGCTAAGACAAACCCGTCGGGAATAGCCGATTATTGGGTGTTTAGCAAGGGAGATATGTATCACCTGCAAGGGACCAAAGATTGGAACATCTGGGCAACTTATGCTTATTTGACGCTTCCTAAAGGAACTGCAGGTTCAGCTAAAGAGTTATTTTTCTCTGTAGATGTTGATGGAGTTGAGGAAACTGGTTCTCTGACAGAAATCGAGAACATTCTAACAGAACCCGTTCGCGAAGGTGATGACAATGTTTACAACATCAGTGGCCAGCGCATCGACAACAATGGCCTGCAAAAGGGCATCTACATTAAGAATGGTAAGAAGTTTGTGGTGAAATAAAACTGAACAAAAATAAGTAAATAGTTTTTTCTGTTAAGCCTCGTGTAGGCTTTGTAAATGGCGGGGTGCTCCAGTGATGAAGCGCTCCGCTATTTTTTAATTGCCGGTGTGATCTCAGAATCAGTATCACGCTTTCACTTGTTTGTAACCCATTAGCATGCTGTATGTTGCGTGTGAAACCGCGGTTTCACTTCGGTTTCACTTCCGTCATCATGAGAATGGGCGGTATTTCACATAATTATAGCCAGACGGTGATACTGTACCTGTTGAACTATGGACAAAAATCCACAAAAATCCCACAAAAATGTTCCTGAACTATCTACTTTCCCTCCTTGGAAAGGAGGGACCAAGGGTGGTTGATAACAGGAGGGGCAGGGTGAGGATCTTTCAGTAGGGGGTTCATAGAGGGTTTATAGGGGGGTTAAAGGCCTAATGTCTACCAGCAACTGCTTAAAAGCCAATAGTTTACGGCGAACATAGAGGGGATAGGGGGTTTGAATCGTTTTTTCGCGTATGGAGATATCATCAGCAAGACAACAAACTAAATTAGTTTGTACATCAAATAACCTTTAAATGAACATCAAAAACCTATTAGATGAAGAATAAAGTAAGTTAGTTTGTACTTCAAGACAACATTGAAAGAAGTGCAATGGTTTTGGTGCGCAGGAGGGGGCGTAGATAGTTTCTTTTTGAGGTGAGGGGACAGCGATATCATTGCCTAATAAAAAAGGACTGCCGGATGTCCGGCAGCCCTAATTAGGAATTTAATAACGATATATTATAATCGAAATTATGGTTTAATTGTCGTCTTCATCCCAAACGTTACGGAACTTAATTGATCCGACATAGTCAGGACCTTTTTCTTCCTCTTCCTCTACACTAAAGGATTGTTCCTTGGCTTCGGGCATGTTATTGTTGTGACCAGAAGCACGCATAATTGTCTGTGATTGTAAGAACCACATCTCTGCTTGTGGCTTGATATATTGCTTTTTCATAATTTATTCCTTTCCTATAGTTTAATTACTTAACTAATACTTTCAAACCATTCACGAGATAGATGCCAGCTGGCACATTGACTGTACGGCTTTCGCCTGCCTTCAGGTTCAAAGCATCAATGTTCTGGCCTGATACGGTTCGGATGCGATAGGCTGTATCAGCATCAGTAGTAATGGTGATATAACCGCGACCCGTGGTAACACCGGTGAACACTTTGGCCACATCTTTAATACCTGTTGCCATATCAGGATTCTCACCTTCCACAAGCATAAGGAAGCCTACCTTGGCAGGGCCTGAGCCACTCGTCTGATAAACAGAGCGGTACGGATAGATGTCAACTGTGGTATACTTATCTAAGAGTTCCTCAGAAGAGAAGAAACCGTTGTTGGCAAAGTAGAACAATTTCTGTTCCTCCCTTGCAACCTTTCCACCACTGAACGTTCCAACATGGGTGAAGCTGTAAGCATTGGACTTTCCATATTTATCGGTCAGGTTACCCGTAGAAGTAATTACCTCATCAGAGAACAGAACGTCCGTTTTAGGTGTTTTAACGATATAGGCACCAGACTGGCGCAAGGTGAAGGAATCACTGCTCTTACCCTTATCCACAATCTTTAATGCATACGGAGTATTTGCCTCAACATTATTAGCGGTTGTCTTTGTGAAGAATGCAGTCGGACCTTCTGTATTAGAGTAATAGTTGAAGTACTTGTCGCTGGTTGCATTGTTCTCATTCATCTGCATGAATTCCATCGTACCATAGTCAGCATCGGTATGCTGTCCGTTGGTAAGTTTGATGTTAAACGGCATGAATACCGTAGCATACTGCACATCAGCGTATGTGCTCTTCGTTACCTTACGGGTGTACATAGCATATTTGGCAGCATCCACCTGAATGTCGTAAGGCGTGTAGAACGGAATCTTGTCGGTCAGCACAATATCCCCACCAGCCTGTAATTCTTTTGTACTTTCCGTGCTCGATGTTTCATAAGCAACATTGTCGAGAGTCGAAGTGGTGTTTTCTGGTAAGAACACAAGCGCATTGGGGTTCAGTAATTCCTTTAAGTCTTCTAGAGTTTTTACATCAGAGTACTGACTACTGTTAAGCATCGCATAGAGTGGTGTACCATCGATGTATAAGATCTGCTTAATGTCGGCTGGAGCATCAGTATTGGTATCATCCAGCTTTGAAGTAATTGCTGCATATTTCACTGTACCTATAGCAGCCTCGTTAGGAAGGTGTGGATCATCTGCTTTCCATAAAGTTTCCTCACGACCTATAATATTGTCGATAATCTCCTGATAAGTCAGATAGCCCGTTACCTTCTGGCCGGTATTATCTGTGTCAGAAACATCAAGTGTCAGACCCCACATGCTGTCTTCCTTGTCTCCAGTACCGTCATTATAGAACGTCTTATCGTAAATCTTAGTAAAATCTAACTTTGGACTGAAGGTCTTAGCTCTCAATTCTATCTCCATTCGATAGAAGGCATAGTAGCGGTGCTGCCAACCATCTGTAGGTGCAATGTTCCAGCGGGTTTCATCGGCTGTAAATACATAATAGGTGCCAGATTTTTGATTTTCTTTACTTGCATTCAGCACACAGTCGATAAATGTTCCTGTATCAGTGCTTGCTGGTACCGCCGGGTGGGCTGTCGGATCACCTGGATTCTCGGTATTCATATACTTCTTGACAGAGAAAGGATACTCTATGAGGTGGCCCGTCGTCGTTGCACTACCTGTTGCGGCCAAGTCTTCAGCATTGTTGAACTTGAAACGGTATTTACCAGCATTGGAAGTATAAACCTTATTGGTGTATGGTGCATCAGGGCTGTATGCTCTATCATACAGACCTTTATTTCCACCTGTATCTGGATCTGTATATCCATCAACAGGAATGAAATAGGGTGATCTTACAAAACTGTAACGGGCAGCTCCCTCTCCTCTGCCATAATAGGTTTCGTCACCATACTTACTATAAAGCCCGGAGAAGGTGAATGTCAGATCCTCGTTTCCATAATCAGCAGGAACATAGAAGATGAATCGGTCACCTGCTACAGAGAAGTTGTCTGCCGTAAACGACTGTGTCAGCTGCAGCACATCTCTGTTGTCATGGCAAACAATATCCATCTTATCGATATACGGATTCAGTGCCTGTAGATACAAGTCGACTGTAACAAGAGCCATTCCTCCAGTATTAGCAAACGCGCCATCTGTTCCACTACCTAAAATCTCGAACTTAATAGCATCGTTGTTCAAAACACCCAAATCTATGCTACCAGTTGCATTCGCGGAGTTGACAGTTATCAATCCACCAGATCCTGAAATTTTAGTTCCTGTGCGATCATAGAGTTGTATAGAATAATCTTCACTCCCTAAAGCATAATTAATTTTACCACCCACAATACGATAGCCAATGGGAACCATGTTGTCGGCTTTGTTTTTTATCTGTATGGGTGTTTCCACATAATAGATGTCATTTTTCAGGCCGTAGTATAGATTACCACCACCATTATCAACCTTAATAATCTTCTTTATTGGTGCCACATCTGCTGGAACTTCGCCGCCAAGATCGCTATTTGCTTCATGAGCATCTTGCTGATAAATATAGTTAAATGCATCAAGATCCGTTACATTTCCCCATTTGTAGGAATATTGAACATTGCTTTCATTTCCTGGCTGTGGGTTCATGGTCATCTCACCAATATCAATCTTGTTGGTTTTGAAGGGTGAGGCATCCATACTCACTGCCTCATCGGATTCCTCTGTGGGTTTTACATTTGCCGTGAAAGTTCCCTCTGCTGTAAACTTAATCTCAAACGATTCGATGGTCAGACCATAGTAACAGTAGTCTTTTACAAGCCTGAAATAGATTTGGTTACCCATAGGTACCTCGTTCGTACTTGTACGGCTGATGGTGAATTTCTTGCCTGCATCACTTGGGTTGATGTCAGTATCGCCATCACATTCAGCAGTAGCTAAAACATCTGTTGAGGCTGTTCCGATCGTTCCTCCAGCACTAGTGTTGTTCTCATAATCCCAGCCAGTTCCAAGCTTAAGATATCTGACTTGATTTTCATTGTAACCGGGGTACTGATTATTACGACCTGTGGTTCCAGAGTTCGTTTTATCTGTTTCCCATGGCTTTGTTTCATAGAAACGCATGGTGGCTTCAGTTTCACCTTCTTGACTTACAAAATCGTCACCTTCACTAATACTTGCAAAACCACCTGTACCCGCCCCCACACTTTCTCCGACCAAATCGTTTACTAAAACCAAGGTGTAACCTGTAATGCGATAGCCTTTCGGCAGAGAAACAACAATGTAAGAAGGTCGGCGACCACCAGTAACAATTATTTTTCCATCTCGCTCGCCAAAAACTGCAGAAGGTTCCGATACTTCACCAGTTGGCGTAAGGCCATCTCTGTCGGTTCCTGTCATAGACAATGCCAATTGTTCATGACGCCACAAGGCTTTGAAACCTTGTGCCGAACCCGTTTCACCGTTGTCTGTCATGGCTGCCAACAAACTGCCGTGAACAAGATCAATGGTCACATTCTGAGCCACTCCTTGTGTGGTTCCTGTTACTAGCATGAGTAACAACAGAATCCACCTGCTAAGTGTTTTGTTAATTAATCTCTTTTTCATATTCGCATTAAATTTTGGTTTTTATTTTCTTCAAACTAAGTTTTTTCTTCGTATTTTCCATATACCTTACTATATAAGAGAACTGGGAAGAGTTCCTGTGGGAACGGCATTCGCCATTGGGTTCCAGTCGTAGGGTAATGCTACGGCACAACATGATTGGCCATCGTGCGTCTCTCAGCCGCACAATGCCCTTTTTCGTTTTGTCGTTTTGTCTTCATCTTTTTATGTCGTTTTGTCTTCATCTTTTTATATAGTTGCTACATAGTTATTGAATCCAAATAGTGTCCGATTTTTTATGTACTTCTATCATCCTCTGAAGCATCTGTACATATTCCGATGCAAATGTAATAAAATAAATCAAATAATTAGTAAAAATATCAGAAAAATTTAAGATTTTAACATTTTTCGTTAAATGTCAATCAGATTGTAAGTTGCGATTGTAAAAATGACAAAAAGAAGAAATGAATCGTTCTTCTGATTACTTTGTAATTTTGTCAAAAATTAACCTTTCGCTTTGAGAAATAAAATATAAACTATACTTAAACATAATTGTTTTAGGTATTTTGCTCTCTTTTTAACGTAAAAGCATATTTATTTAAAGAAAATGTGTGAAATGTTTGCAAGGTTCGGGAAAAGTTAGTATCTTTGCACCCGTTCAGTGGAATGTGGGACTCGCAAGAGTTCCACATTTTATTTATTCTAAAGTTATATGACAGATAAAAACATTGTAAAGAATTTGGTTGACCAGTGGCTCGAGGGCAAGGACTATTTCCTCGTGGACATTGAAATCAGCCGTGACAACAAGATTGTAGTGGAGATTGACCATGCCGACGGGGTGTGGATTGAAGACTGTGTGGAGCTGAGCCGATTCATTGAGGATCATCTCGACCGCGAGGCTGAAGACTTTGAGCTGGAAGTTGGCTCGGCAGGTCTTGGACAGCCGTTTAAAGTTGCCCAGCAGTATGTGAACTTCGTGGGAAAGGAAGTGGAAGTGCTGGATGCTGACGGAAAGAAATACAAGGGCGTGCTGAAGGGCGTCGACGGACGCGACTTCACGGTGACCGTCCAGGAGAAAGTGAAGGAGGAAGGCAAGAAGCGCCCGCAGCTTCAGGACAAGGACTACCAGTTCTCGATGGACACGGTGAAATACTGCAAGTATTTGATTTCGTTTAAGTAATAAGGAGAAAATTCCTTATAGAACACAGAATTCACAAAAGAACACAGACTTTGGCGTGGGATAAAGTTGCAGGATACAAAAAACACAGAATGCGAGTTTGTTTCTGCGAATTCCGATAGTTAGCGAGAAAGGCTATAAAAACCAGTGAATTTTGTGTTGATAAACTTGGAACAATAATAATAAAAATAGATATAATAATGGCTATTAAGAAAGAAGAGAGCATTAGCATGCTCGACGCCTTCAAGGATTTTACACAGGACAAGAACATCGACCGCACCACGCTGGTGAGCGTTCTGGAGGAGAGCTTCCGCAACGTTATCGCCAAGATTTTCGGTTCGGACGAGAACTTCGACGTCATTGTGAACCCTGACAAGGGCGATTTTGAGATTTATCGCAACCGTATGGTCGTGGCCGACGGTGAAGTGGAGGACGAGAACAAGCAGATTTCGCTGTCGGACGCCCAGAAGATTGAGGACGACTACGAGGTAGGCGAGGAAGTGTCGGAGCGCGTGGACTTTGCCAAGTTCGGACGCCGTGCTATCCTGAACCTGCGTCAGACGCTGGCTTCGAAAGTGCTGGAACTGGTTCACGACTCGCTCTACAACAAGTACAAGGACCGCGTGGGACAGGTTGTCTCGGGCGAGGTCTATCAGGTGTGGAAGCGCGAGGTGCTGCTGGTTGACGATGAGAACAACGAGCTCATCCTGCCCAAGAGTGAGCAGATTCCTAACGACCAGTATCACAAGGGCGAGACGGTACGTGCCGTCATCCATCGTGTTGACAACGAGAACAACAACCCGAAGATTATCCTCAGCCGTACCAGTCCGGTGTTCCTTGAGCGCCTGCTCGAGGCCGAGGTTCCCGAGATTGCCGACGGTCTGATCACTATCAAGCGCATTGCCCGCATGCCGGGCGAACGTGCCAAGATTGCCGTTGAGAGCTACGACGAGCGTATCGACCCCGTGGGAGCCTGCGTTGGTGTGAAGGGTAGCCGTGTGCATGGCATTGTGCGCGAGCTGAACAACGAGAACATCGACGTGATCAACTACACGGCCAACACGAAGCTGTTTGTGCAGCGCGCCCTGAGCCCGGCCAAGGTGTCGAGCATCTCGATCGACGAGGAAAACCACAAGGCCGAAGTTTATCTGCAGCCCGAGGAGGTTTCGCTTGCCATCGGCCGTGGCGGTCTGAACATCAAACTGGCCAGTATGCTGACCGGCTATACCATCGACGTGTTCCGCGAGGTAAGCGAAGAAGATGCCGACGAGGATATCTATCTGGATGAGTTCTCCGACGAGATCGACCAGTGGGTCATCGACTCTATCAAGGCTATCGGTCTCGACACTGCCAAGCAGGTGCTGAACGCTCCGCGTGAGATGCTGGTGGAGAAAGCCGACCTCGAGGAAGAGACTGTCGACCAGGTGCTCAACGTGCTGAAGGCAGAGTTTGAGAGTTGAGTGAAGAGTGAAAAGTAAAGAGTGAAGAATTTGCTACCGCTCAGATAGATTGAAACTTGAAACCTGGAATTTAAAAATTTTAGAATTATATTAGAGAGTTAATGAGTATAAGATTAAATAAAGCAATCCGTGAATTGAACATAGGACTTCAGACGGCAGTTGAATTCCTAGAGAAGAAGAGCCACTTGGGCGAGGTGAGAGCCGACTTGAGCTTCAAACTGAACGACGACCAGTATAATGCGCTGCGCGAACAGTTCCAGAAAGACAAGGAGGTGCGCACCCAGGCCGAGAAGCTTTTCCAGAAGCATCCGAAGGAGAAGAAGAAGCCTGCGGAGCCTCAGAAGGCTACGACGGCTACCGAGACCAAGACCCAGCAATATAAGCCGTTAGGCAAGATTGACCTGGACAGTCTGGGCAAGAAACCCGCCGAAGCTGCGAAGCCTGCAGAGAAACCCAAGGAGGAAGAGCCGAAGGCTGCTGCCGTCAGCCCGAAGCCAGTGAAAGAAGAACCGAAGGCCGAGGTGAATGCCCAGCCTGCAAAAGAGGAACCGAAAGCCGAGCCGAAGGCTGAGCCCGAAGTGAAGGCCGAGCCTAAGACAGTGGAGCAGCCCCAGGACGAACAGCCCGTAGCACAGCAGGAAGAGACTGCTGCGCCCGAGGAAACTGCGGAGGAGGCCAAGCCGTCGGCTCCGGAGGTGTTCACGCTGAAGAGCGAGAAGAAAGCCGCTCCGAAGGTGAATGTGCTGGGCAAGATTGACCTTGACTCGCTGAATCAGAGCACACGTCCGAAGAAAAAGTCGAAGGAAGAGCGCCGTAAGGAGCGCGAAGAAAAGGCTGCACAGACCAATGGTGCCAAGAAGAAGCGCCAGCGCATCCGCAACGAGCGCGTCGACATCGAGGCTGCCAGCAAGCAGGCCTCAGGCAAGCAGCAGGGTGGCGGCAAGAACAACAATAATGCCAACAACCAGCAGCAGGGCGGCAAGAATGCCAACAAGAAGAACAAGAAGCGCAACCAAAAGCCGCTGGAAGTCGATGATGAGGCAGTAGCACGCCAGGTAAAGGAGACGCTGGCCCGTCTGACCAACAAGCAGAACCAGAACAAGAAGGGTGCCAAGTACCGTAAGGAGAAGCGCGAGGCCGTTCAGGAGCAGCTGGCCGAACAGCAGGCTGCAGCATCGGCCGAGAGCAAGGTGCTGAAGCTGACCGAGTTTGTGACGGTTTCCGAGCTTGCCACGATGATGAACGTCGGCGTGAACCAGGTCATCGGTACCTGCATGTCAATCGGCATCATGGTGAGTATCAACCAGCGTCTGGATGCCGAGACCATCAACATCGTAGCCGATGAGTTCGGATTCAAGACCGAATATGTGAGTGCTGAGGTGCAGAACGCCATTACCGAGGAGGAGGATGACGAGAACGATCTCGTCAACCGTGCGCCTATTGTTACGGTAATGGGTCATGTGGACCATGGTAAGACCTCGCTGCTCGACCATATCCGCAACACGAACGTGATTGCCGGTGAGGCCGGTGGTATCACTCAGCATATCGGTGCCTACAACGTGACGCTTTCCGACGGTCGTAAGATTACGTTCCTCGACACGCCGGGTCATGAGGCTTTCACCGCCATGCGTGCCCGTGGTGCCCAGGTGACGGATATTGCCATCATCATCATCGCAGCCGACGACTCCGTGATGCCCACCACCAAGGAGGCCATCGCCCATGCCCAGGCTGCCAATGTGCCGATGGTGTTTGCCATCAATAAGATTGATAAGCCCGGTGCCAACCCCGATAAGATTCGCGAGGACCTGGCCAACATGAACCTGCTCGTGGAAGAGTGGGGCGGTAAGTACCAGTGTCAGGAGATATCTGCCAAGAAAGGCATAGGTGTCGACGACCTGCTGGAGAAGGTGCTGCTCGAGGCCGAGATGCTCGACCTGAAAGCCAACCCCAACCGCAAGGCTACGGGAAGCATCATCGAGTCGTCGCTCGACAAGGGTCGCGGCTATGTCTCGACGGTGCTGGTGAGCAACGGTACGCTGAAAGTGGGCGACGTGGTGCTGGCAGGAACCAGCTACGGACGTATCAAGGCTATGTTCAACGAGCGTAACCAGCGCATCGAGAAAGCCGGTCCGGCAGAGCCCGCCATTATCCTCGGTCTGAACGGTGCCCCCACGGCTGGCGACACCTTCCACGTGATGGAGACCGAGCAGGAGGCCCGCGAGATTACCAACAAGCGTCTGCAGTTGCAGCGCGAGCAGTCGCTCCGCACCACAAAGACCCTTGGTCTCGACGAGCTGTCGCACCGCTTTGCCCTGGGTGAGTTCCACGAACTGAACATCATCGTGAAGGGTGACACCGACGGTAGTATCGAAGCCTTGAGCGATTCGTTCATCAAGCTCTCTACAGAAAAGGTACAGGTGAACGTCATCTCGAAGGCTGTAGGTCAGATTAGCGAGAACGACGTGATGCTGGCATCGGCTTCACAAGCCATTATCGTAGGTTTCCAGGTTCGTCCCTCAGCAGAAGCCCGCAAGGCTGCCGAGCGCGAAGGCGTGGAAATCAACACCTATTCCATCATCTATGATGCCATCGACGAGGTGAAGTCCACCATGGAAGGCATGCTCGACAAGGTAATCAAGGAGCAGGTGACCGGCGAGATCGAAGTGAAGCAGGTGTTCAAGATATCGAAGGTGGGTACCGTGGCCGGTGGTCTGGTAACCGACGGCAAGGTGCACAACAAGGACAAGGCCCGTGTTATTCGCGACGGTATTGTGGTCCACACTGCCAATATCGAAGCCCTGAAGCGCTACAAAGACGACGCCAAGGAAGTGGCAACCGGTCTGGAGTGCGGTATCTCGCTGGTGAACTTCAACGATATCCAGGTGGGTGACATGATTGAGACATTCACCGAGATAGAGGTTGACCAGAAACTGTAAAAGTGAAAAGTGAAGAGTGAAGAATGAAGAATTTGCTGCCGCCACAAGTGAAACAGGCGGGGCAGGTAACGAGTACGTCCGTAAGATAGCCGAACAGAAATATGAGTTCGGTTTCACCACGGATGTACATACTGAAATCATTGAGAAGGGGCTGAACGAGGACATCGTTCGGCTCATCTCTGCTAAGAAAGGGGAACCCGAGTGGATGCTCGAGTTCCGCTTGAAGGCGTTCCGCTACTGGCAGGAACAGAAGGAACCTACTTGGGGACATGTGCATGTGCCGCCCATCGACTATCAGGCAATCAGCTACTATGCCGACCCTATGGCCAAGAAGCCTGCTGGGGACGGAAAGATTGACCCTGAGCTGGAGAAGACTTTCGACAAATTGGGTATTCCGCTGGAAGAGCGGCTGGCATTGAGCGGCAACACTGCCGTGGATGCCATCATGGACTCGGTCAGCGTGAAGACCACTTTTAAGGAGAAACTCCGCGAGAAGGGCGTCATCTTCTGTTCCATCGGCGATGCCATCAAGGAGCATGGCGACCTGGTGCGCCAGTATCTCGGCACCGTCGTACCCTACCGCGACAATTTCTTCGCAGCACTGAACAGTGCCGTGTTTAGCGATGGTTCGTTCGTCTATATCCCCAAAGGCGTGCGCTGTCCGATGGAACTGAGCAGTTATTTCCGTATCAATGCGCGCAATACCGGACAGTTCGAGCGTACGCTGATTATAGCCGACGATGATTCCTACGTCAGTTATCTTGAGGGATGTACTGCTCCGATGCGCGACGAGAACCAGTTGCATGCGGCCATCGTGGAAATCGTCGTGATGGACCGCGCCGAAGTGAAATATTCCACGGTGCAGAACTGGTATCCCGGCGACGAGCAGGGCAGGGGAGGTGTACTGAACCTGGTGACTAAGCGCGGCGACCTGCGCGGCGTGGATTCGAAACTCTCCTGGACACAGGTGGAGACGGGCAGCGCCATCACATGGAAATATCCCTCGTGCGTCTTGCGTGGCGACAACTCGCAGGCGGAGTTCTACAGCGTGGCCGTGACGAACAACTATCAGGAGGCCGACACCGGTACGAAGATGATTCATATCGGGCGCAACACCAAGTCGACCATCATCTCGAAAGGTATCTCGGCCGGTCACAGCCAGAACAGCTATCGCGGTCTGGTGCGTGCTGCATCGACAGCCGACAACGCCCGCAACTACAGTTCGTGCGACTCGCTGCTGCTGGGCAGCGACTGCGGGGCACATACCTTCCCCTATATGGATGTGCACAACGATACGGCCATCTTCGAGCACGAGGCCACTACGTCGAAGATTAGCGAAGACCAGCTCTTCTATTGCAACCAGCGCGGCATTCCCACCGAACAGGCTGTTGGTCTGATTGTGAACGGCTATGCCAAGGAAGTGCTGCAGAAACTGCCGATGGAGTTTGCCGTCGAGGCTCAGAAACTGCTCTCGGTTTCACTGGAGGGGACTGTGGGATAAAGATTGGTTATACCGTCATACCGTCATGACGAAATAACGTAATGTCGAATTATCGAATTAACGAAAACGAAATAAAACTGTGTTAGAAGTCAAGAACTTACACGCTCGCATTGGCGAGAAAGAGATATTGAAGGGCATCGACCTCGTGATTAAAGATGGCGAGACGCATGCCATCATGGGACCTAACGGCTCGGGAAAGTCAACGCTGAGTGCTGTGCTCGTAGGTAACCCGCTCTACGAGGTGACCGAGGGAGAGGCCTGGTTCAACGGCAAGAACCTGTTGGAAATGAAACCCGAGGACCGTGCCAACGAGGGACTGTTCCTCTCGTTCCAGTATCCTGTAGAGATTCCCGGTGTGTCGATGACCAACTTCATGAAGGCTGCCGTCAATGCAAAGCGACAGTATGAAGGCAAGGAACCGCTGAAGGCCGCCGACTTCCTGAAACTGATGCGTGAAAAGCGAAAGATTGTGGAACTGGATGCCAAACTCTCCAACCGTTCGGTGAACGAAGGATTCAGTGGCGGCGAGAAGAAACGCAACGAGATTTTCCAGATGGCCATGCTCGAACCGAAGCTTTCCATTCTCGATGAAACCGACTCCGGGCTCGACGTCGATGCCATGCGCATCGTGGCCGAAGGCGTGAACAAGCTTTCTACGCCCGAGACCTCGTGTATCGTCATCACCCACTACGACCGTCTGCTGGAGATGATTCGCCCGCAGTATGTGCATGTGCTCTACAAGGGAAGAATCGTGAAGACGGCTGGTCCGGAACTTGCACGTGAGATTCAGGAGCACGGCTACGACTGGATAAAGGAAGAAATCGGAGAGGAGTAGTCTGTTTCAATTGAGAATTTAGAACGTAGAATTGAGACGAGTTGTTGAGCGTATGCAAAATAATATGATTACTTCCGAGCAGCAGTATATTGACCTGTATGAGCAGGCTGGTGAGATGATAAAGTCGCACTCTGCCGAGGTGATGAATGCCGTGCGCGATGAGGCTTTCCGTGACTTTCAGCGCCTGGGATTCCCGTCAAAGAAGGTGGAGCGGTACAAATATACCGACATTGCCTCGCTTTTTGCTCCCGACTACGGGCTGAACCTGAATCGCCTGGAGATTCCCGTGGACCCATACGAGGCTTTCCGCTGCGACGTTCCCAACCTGAGCACGAATCTATACTTCGTCGTAAACGACAGCTTTTATAGAAGTGATAAGCGAGAAGTGAAAAATAACTCATCGCTCATCACTTATCACTCATCACTTCCTGAAGGAGTTATCATCAGTTCGATGAGGGAGCACCCTGAAATCGTGGAACGCTATTATGCCAAGCTGGCCAAGACTGCCGAAGACGGTGTGACGGCACTGAACACCATGCTTGCCCAAGACGGCATGCTGGTCTATGTGCCCAGGGACGTCAAGGTGGAACGTGCCATTCAGGTGATAAATATCCTGAAGGCAACCCCACGAAACGCACAGCGTCAGGTGAACGACCTGATGGTGAACCGCCGCGTGCTCATCGTATTGGAGCAGGGAGCCGAACTAAAGATGCTTTTCTGCGACCATGCTGCCGACGACTGTTATTTCCTGGCCACTCAGGTCATCGAGGCCTTTGTGGGCGATAATGCCCGTCTCGACCTCTACTGTCTGGAGGAGACCCATTATAAGAATGTACGCGTGAGCAATGTATATATCGATCAGCAGCGCAACAGTCGCGTGCGCCACAACGTGATAACGCTGCACAACGGTATCACGCGCAACAAGCTCGACCTGTCGCTGGCCGGCGAGGGAGCCGAGTGTGAGTGCTTCGGCTGCGTTATTGCCGATAAGGAGCAGCATGTGGACAACAACACGCTGATTACGCACAAGGTGCCTCACTGCACTTCCAACGAACTCTATAAATACGTGCTCGACGATAAGGCCACAGGTGCCTTTGCCGGACGGGTATTGGTGGAGCACGGGGCACAGAAGACATCATCGCAGATGACGAACCAGAACCTTTCTGCCTCGAAGACCGCCCGCATGTACACCCAGCCGATGCTGGAAATATATGCCGACGACGTGAAGTGTGCCCATGGTTCCACTGTGGGGCAGTTGAACGATGCGGCACTGTTCTATATGCAGCAGCGCGGCATTTCGGTCAAGGAGGCCAAACTGCTGCTGGAGTTTGCCTTCATCAACGAGGTTATCGACCAGATGGAACTCGTTCCCCTGCGCGACCGTCTGCACTATCTTGTGGAGCAGCGTTTCCGCGGACAGCTCTCGAAGTGTGAAGGCTGCAAGCTTTGCAGATAGTTTTCGTTATGACGTTATGACGTTCTGGCGTTATAACGGCATCTCGACATTACGACATTACGATATTACGCCAATATGTACGATATTAATAAGGTGCGGGAGGATTTCCCGATTCTTTCGCGGACAGTTTATAACAAACCGCTCGTCTATCTTGACAACGGAGCCACGACTCAGAAGCCGCGTCAGGTGGTGGAGGCATTGGTTGACGAATACTATAATGTTAATGCCAATGTGCACCGCGGTGTGCACTTTCTGTCGCAGCGTGCTACCGACCTGCACGAAGAGGCCCGCGAAAAGGTTCGCCAGTTTGTCAATGCCCGCAAGGTTGAGGAGATAGTCTTCACCCGTGGCACCACCGAGAGCATCAACTTGGTGGCACAGACGTTCTGCGAGTCGCAGATGAAGGCTGGCGATGAGGTGATTATCTCGGCCATGGAGCACCATTCGAATATCGTTCCCTGGCAGTTGCAGGCCGAGAAACGGGGCATCGTGCTTAGGGTGATACCGATGACCGACGACGGTCAGCTGCGGCTTGATGAATACGAGCGATTGTTCTCGGAGCGCACAAAACTGGTCAGCTGTACGCATGTGAGCAATGTGCTGGGAACGGTGAATCCCGTGAAGGAAATGATAGCCGTGGCTCATGCCCATGGCGTACCCTTCATGGTGGATGGAGCGCAGAGTGCACCCCACCTGAAAATCGACGTTCAGGACATGGACTGCGACTTCTTTGCACTGAGTGGTCATAAGATGTATGGCCCTACGGGCATTGGCGTGCTTTATGGAAAAGAGGAATGGCTGGAAAAACTGCCGCCTTATCAGGGTGGGGGAGAGATGATAGCCACCGTGAGTTTCGAGAAAACCACCTACGAGCGTCCGCCGCTGAAGTTTGAGGCCGGAACGCCCGACTATGTGGCCACCACAGGACTTGCCCGCGCCATCGACTACCTGAACGCATTGGGCATGGAGAACATCATGGCTTACGAACAGGAACTGACGCGCTATGCGATGGAAAAACTTTCCGAGATTCCCAATATTCATATCTATGGTCCCTCAACCAACCACGATGCCGTCATCTCTTTTAATGTATTTACTTCACTCCCTTCGGGAGGGAACAAGGGTGGGTCCCTTATCCACCACATGGACATGGGAACCCTGCTCGACCGTTTGGGTATTGCCGTCCGCACCGGTCATCATTGCGCACAGCCGCTGATGGACCGTCTGGGTATCCTTGGTACCGTTAGGGCATCTTTCGCCTTGTATAATACAAAGGAGGAGGTAGACCTGTTGGTTGCCGGAATACGCCGCGTCAGTCAGATGTTCTGAAACAATCGGCGACAACGCTTTAGTGCCAGGTAGAACCACAGGCAGCAGGCAGCTCGGAGCAGCAGGCTGTAGTCGGCTGGCATGACGCCGGCAAAGAAGGCTGCCTGCACTTCTATGAGCGACCATGTCTGGCGGTCGTTGATTTCGCGCTCCATAACGGCCGAATAGTATTGGCGGAGCCATTCGGCAGGGCGTTTCAGACTTTTCTTCACGTTCTCAATGAGCACCGTGGTGCTCCCGCTACTGATTTGCATATTGGTATTCATATTTTCTTTTTTTGTTTATTTATTCTGTTGTTTTCTTGTTTCGTTGGCAAAATTAGACTACCTTTGTGCACGATATGTTCAAAACTGCAACTTTTTTGTTAACGAATCGTTAAACTTTTGCCGAAACACTCTTGATTTGTTCTTTTATGTTAAATAATCATTTTTACGAAGGAAAGATTGAGGCTGGATGCGACGAAGCCGGCAGGGGTTGTCTGGCGGGTAGTGTCTATGCAGCAGCCGTGATTTTCGCTCCTGATTATCAGAACGAAGAAATCAACGACTCCAAGCAGCTCACCGACCACAGGCGTCACCAGTTGCGCGAGATTATTGAGCGTGATGCCGTGGCATGGGCCGTCGGGGTGGTCACGCCTGAAGAGATTGACAAAATCAATATCCTTAATGCCTCGTTTCTGGCCATGCACCGTGCGCTCGACCAACTGAAAGTGTGTCCTGAGGCCATCATTGTGGATGGCAACCGTTTCACGCCCTATCGCCGAAAGGTTGACGGGAAGACCGTCGATATCCCCCATACCACTATCGTGAAGGGCGATGCCAAGTATCTCTCTATTGCAGCCGCCTCGATTCTTGCCAAGACCTATCGTGACGACTATATGGACAAACTGGCAGAGGAATATCCCCAGTATGACTGGAAATCGAACAAGGGTTATCCCACGAAGAAGCACCGCGAGGCTATCAAGGAGTTCGGCGTTACGCCCTATCACCGTATGAGCTATAACCTGCTTGGCGACGGGCAATTGGATATTCCCTTTGAGTTTTGAGGGGATTTCTTCACTCTTCACTTAAAAAACATGCGTCACGATAAACTGGAACAACAACTGAGTCTCTTGCTGCTGCTGACACAAGGCAGAAGCTACACCGTGGGACAGATTTGCGACATGCTGCGGCTTTCGCCCCGGAATGTCTATTATTATCTCGACTTCTTTCGCGAGACAGGATTCATCGTCGAGAAGCGCGAGGGCGGTTACTGCATCGATCGCAGCTCGCCCTTTCTGCGCCAGCTCATCGAGCATATCGAGTTTACCGAAGAAGAGGTGATAGCCCTGCATCGCATATTAAATAAGGTGGAGGAAGATGCGGTGGTGAAAAACCTGAAAAGGAAACTGGCACGTTTCTACGACCTCGAGATTCTGAACGACCAGCAGATAGTGGAACAGCAGGCAAAAGCGGTCAACTCCTTGGCATACGCCATCAAGATGAGGCGGATGGCCGTGCTGCGAGGCTATTCTTCAGGTCACAGTCAGACGCAGCGTGACCGTCTGGTGGAGCCTTTCCTGCTGATGAACAACAACCAGGACGTGCGTTGCTATGAACCTTCCTCAAAACTGAACAAGACGTTCAAGGTGGCGCGTATGCAGTCGGTGGAAGTGCTCGAGGAAGAGTGGAAATACAAGTCGCGCCACCGTCAGACATTCACCGATGTCTTTATGTTCAGCAGCGATGAACCGGTGGAGGTAACTCTTCGCCTGGGCACCTTGTCGGCTAATCTTTTCCGCGAGGAATATCCTGCTGCCATACCATACCTGAAACGGGAAGACGACAACCATTGGCTGCTTCGTCTTCCCGTTTCGAGTTATCAGGGCATCTGCCGTTTCGTGCTAGGCCTTTTCGACGATATCGAGATTTTAGGCGACGACGGCTTCAAGCAATTTCTTTCTGAAAAGATTCATCATCTGACCACCTTCTTGCCATCTACGATGTAGATGCCATGTGGCAGCATTCCATTATTGGAAACACGTCGGCCGTCGAGCGTATAGATGCCGCGCGGACTTTCTTTCCTGACGGTATTCAGTTCGCTGATTCCGGTTGTTTCGGGTACAAAGACCATCACTTCATCGAGGAAGAAACGTTTGTTAGACCCTACTGTGGTGAACGTGAGCTGTATTTCGCCGCTGCCCGATAGTGTTGTGGTATAGTTTCCCCATGCTTCGTTTTCCAGTGAGAAACTGCTGTCTCCGGTAATAGTGGCACCTTCGGCGCGAACAGTAAGCTTGGTTTTTTCTGATCCCCATGCAGCTGCTTTGAATGTGAGCGTGGCTTCGCCATCCAGCTCAAACGAAGGTGTAGTGGCTGTTCCTACCACGTTGGAGGAACCATAGCGAGCGCATTGGTCGCCGCCTCCCCCCCACGAGGCTGTCCATCCTTCATTGTCATATTCAAGCGTAGCGCTGGCTATTGTCTTGCTCCATTTACCATCGTTGCCGCCTGTTCCGGTTGTTTCGTTGAAAGTTTCGTGGAAGAAAATCGTGCCGCCGGCGGGAGTGGTGCCGCTGCCAGAGTCCAGTGCAAAGTTGAACGAGATGGAGCCATCTTTGTTTTGCTTGATGCCGGTAACCTTCTTGTTCAGATACTTGCTGCCGTCGGTATTCTTATGGTAGACGGTGGCCGCCGGTTTCGAACGGTTGCTGAAGCTGTCGCATTTCTCGTAGGGGTAGGTGTCGGTGACCATGTCATAGAGGTCGTAGTATCTGTCGCCTTGGTATACTGTGTATTTCTTCACGTTGTCGGCAGCGACCCATGTCATGCATTCGTGTCCTTTCCCGTTGTCATAGATGCCCGAGGTGGTGTTCACCGAGTTATCTTTCCAAACATCTTCGTAGTAGTCCACATGGAGAATAAGCAATCCGCTTCCTGGCAATTCTTTATCCCATCCCGTGAATTGCCTGTTCTCTAACAGATAGTATTCGGTGTCACAGTTGTCGTTGCGCATGATAAAGCAGTCGCCGTTCTCGCTGATGGCCTTTATCTTCGTAATGACGGTGTCATTCTTCAATTCTATAGGCTCTTTCCATCCCGCCATCCAACGCTCGTAGCTGGTATATTCTGGCGGGCAAAAACCGTTGCCATTGTAGGCTCCTGCATCCATCAGGTCCCAGTATCCCATGCCCGAATTCTGATATTCGGTGTCGTACATGTCGGGATAACCCAGGCAGTGCGAGAACTCGTGGCAGATGTTGCCGATGCCGGCCGTCTGGCTTTTTTCGTCTATCTCGTTACTACATGCGTAAGTATCAATGGTGATACCGTTGAAGGTTTGCGGTTTGATGCCTTTCTCTGACATTCCTTCTTCTGTGAGCGTGTACTCGTGTGGCCAAATTACATAGTCTGCGCCTCCATCGGCCTCGCCCCTTCCGGCGTAGAGAATATACACCTGGTCCACCTCTTTGTCGCCGTCCCAGTCGTATTGGGCAAAGTCGGTGGTATCCTTGATGGCCTTCAGTGCCTCGATGACCATTTCTCCGGGATGCATGTCGTTGCCATCGGAGTCGTTCTGGCCATAGTAGGATTGCTTTTTTGACAGCTTCACAGGACCGGCAATATCGAACGAGAGTTCAAAGGTGCCATAGCTCTGTGCATAGAAATAGTCGGACACAGAACCGATGAAATCGCCGTGTTTGAAGTTCTTCTCGTTGGCAATACGATTGTATAGGGCTTTGTTGTTAGTTTCCATAAACGACTTGTCGCTGAATTCCACGAGAATGATCAGGCCTTTTTTCTTTCCGGTAAAGTTGGACGCCTTTCTCGCCAATCTCCGCGTAGAGGCATTCTTTTGCAGCCGGGACATTCTGGCTATACGATGTCTTTGTGCAGCTTTGCGCCGCTCCAAGCCGCGTTTCTTCAGTTGGTTGATGTCAGCTTTCACGTAGCTGCCGCCTTTATTGGTATATGCATTGCCGTCGGCATCCACGAAATAGTGCAGATGCTCGTCGCCCACCAGCGTGACGGTTTTCTCCGTACCGTTGGGCAGCGTTATGGTTCTCTTGATGCCGCGTTTTGCAGGCATAGCCATTACCGCGACGGTTACTACTATCAGGGACAGTATGGTTAGGATTCTTCTCATTCTATTGCTTTTTGTTTTGGGGCTGCAAAGTTACGAATAAATGAGTGAACTGCAAAAGGAAAACTTGTTTTTCTTTTCATTTCCGAATGCAAGTAACTTCAGCGGAGCTAAAGTTACGAATAAATGAGTGAACTGCAAAAGGAAAACTTGTTTTTCTTCTCATTTCCAAGTGCAAGCAACTTCAGCGGCGCCAAAATTTCAAAAAATCAGGGTAAGTACATATTGCAAAAATAGGGAATGTGCCAACAGTAAGCACATTCCCTATTTACTTATGTATCTGATAAGATTTACTGGATGAAGTCGAGAATCTTTGCCAGACTTTCGGCGTCCTTCCACTTAATCTTGTTGGCCTTCTGGAATGCCTTCCATTCGTCGGGCTTGCTGTCCTTGAAATACTTGTCGAGTCCTTTCTTGGTGGCTTCTACTTGCTCACCGTTGATGACGAAATAGTATTCGGGCCTGATGGAAATGATGCTGCCGTCGTTTTTCTCTTGTAGCATGCGGCCCAGCTCGGGCTTATCCAGTCCGCCGAGGTCGAGCGATGAGAGGTCGCGGGCAGCCGATGAATTCAGGCTCGAGCCATAGGCACCCGTTCCTTCCACCAGCGAGTCGAAGTCGCCTTTTTCCAACAGCAGCAGTGCATCGTCGCCTTTCGAGGCGCAGAGCTTCATCATCCGCTTGCCGCAGAAGAGATATACGTCGCTGCCGATTTCCACGCGCACCACGTCTTTGTCGCCGCTCTGGAAAATCTTGCCGTCGGGCGAGATGTAGTGGAGCACGTTGCCCAGCAAGTGGATGTTCAGCTTGGCAGCCGACTTCTTGTTACCGTCGAAATAGATGGTTCCGTCGGTGAAATTCTCATAGACGTAGGGCCACTTGGTATTGGGTTCATACTGGGCAGAAGCCGACAGCGTGAACAGGGCCATGATGATAAAAGATAATAACTTCTTCATATTCAGATGCTGCTATTTGATAATCTTTACGGTACTGATGCTGCCGTCGGCCATGCGCTTGCGCACGATGTTGATACCTGGCTGCATTTCGTTCAGCTGTGCTCCGGCAGCCGTATAGTAGCTCTTGCCAGTAATCATATTGGCTTCCTTCACGTCGGTAATGCCTGAAGCGTCGCCCAGTTTGATGGTGAAGTTGCGCGTCAGGGTGGCCTTGTTCTGATTGTTGGTCACAGTGATGGTGATGTTTATCTCGCTGCCGTAGTCCTCTTCGCTGAGGACTTCGGTAGTTACCAACTGACCGTTTACAACCTCAAACGGAGCAGGCATTTCGCGGTGGAACACCACGTTGTATTCGCCCATCACCTTGTATGTGTAGGTGGGGTTGGTGGCTTCGCTCTCCACCGTCACGTCGCCCACCACGGTTCCAGCTGGCTGGCTGTAGCCAACCACCTTATTAGACAGATAGATGTTGCTGGGCTTCTCCGATGGCGGACGCACATCCACCACGGCACTCTGTCCGCTGGTGTAGTTCATGTCCATCGTAGCGTCACGCAGCGCGTCGAGCGAGAAGTAGCCATTGTTGGCTCCGCCCCATCCCCAGTTCACGTTGAAGAACTCGCCGTCGTAGCCGTCCAGGTTGAAACAGTGACCATAGTTCTTCTCGGGGTCGGCACCGCAGTAGATGACGGCGCGTCCGCTCGTGATTTCGTCAATGATGAGCTGTTTCCAGTTGCCCTGATATGAGTCGCGGAAATAGACTTTCACGGCGTTGGGGTATTTGAAGTAGTTCTTCAGTGCCGGTGGAATGGCAGTTTCCTGCGCACCAGAGCCGTCAGGCGCATAGTTCATGTTGACCGACACACCGCAGTGCCAGAGCAGATTGGCCACGTGTTTCCTACTTTCGGAGCCAGATAATATTCCATTCCAGTCGTATGCATCGGCTTTGTCATAATCCACATAGAGGGAGCCATAGTTTGCCGACTTGTAGGCATGATAGCCTTGCGGGCGGTCGGGGTATTGGTGAACGCTCATGGCTTGGGCCATGCCCACGGCCACGCAACCAACAGGTACTCCAGCTTCTGTAGCTTGTGTTACGTAAGTGGCAAAGGTTCCGGTCTGGTTCCACTTCACCTTGATGAGCGGTTCCACCTTGGTGGTGGCGGCACGCCGTGGAGCCTTGCGGGCAGCACTGCCCGTGGGGCGTGAAGCCTCTGTCCATCCGGCGTGGCGGCTGCCGTTCATCCGGCGGTGGTCGCGTATCTGGCGGCTGTAGATGTTGAGCATGTACTTCATGTTCTCAGGCTGTCCGTCGGTCACGAAGGTTCCCTCGCCGCTGTAGCCTAAGAGCGGCGACGACATGTCGTCGGCCGAAATCAGTGCCCAGCCTCCCTTGGCGAACTGCACCACGTAGTAGGATTTCTGGCCTTCGAAGCCGACG
>JAEEGK010005349.1_pt1 | contig 31061 bp, 20 predicted proteins | sample 8958771 | NCBI WGS metagenome assembly JAEEGK01 (sample SAMN16246547, study PRJNA631951) | gut metagenome | biome: gut microbiome; feature: rumen; material: SC-attached | host: Bos | place: Iran: Karaj | collected 2018-10
GTAATCTCCCGTCAAACTGCAGTATCCACGCACCAAGGCGAAATACACCGTCCCCACCTCAAGCCCCGTCAGCGTCAGCGTGGGGCTCGTGACTGTGTCGAAGGTGTAGTCGTTCCAGCTGTCCAGCATCTTGCCGTGTGCCACTATCCACGGACCGCCGTCACCCGAGTCCCACGTCAATGTGGCTCGGCCGTATCCCCGCATCGCCACACGCAGGTTTCGCACATCGTGGCACATCACCGTGTCGAACCCAACCTCGATAATGGGGAAGTGTGGGTAGGAAACTGAGTAGTAATAAGCAGTATCTCGAATTAATACACCCCCATGATCATACAAACGGCCAAAAGAGGATTGGCTTAACTTTCTTTTCCAATTCATTTGACGGTATTTCACCCAAGCAATACATGTCGTGTCGAGAATGGTGTCGCTCCAAAATGGTGAAACAACATTGTAAAACCTCGTGGGGTTGTGATCCCACAGCCACATTGTTACTGTCAAACTGGGGCAACAGGGCGGACTCACCACCCCCGCGCTCATCTCGTTGTTCAGGGCGGTGCTCGCCACAACAAACGAGTCCTCCACCACCACCGCGCTGTCGAACATCACCTCATACAGCGGCAGCACCGGGTCTTGGTCCAAATTGCTGGTCCAGGTCCAAGGCATAAAAGGGTTAGTGTGTTGATCATAACCGAATGTTTGAGCCGGATAAAGTGTATCTATCGGTGGCAGATGTATAAACCTGTGGGGGTGTTCTATGCGCCACGGAGCTGACGCCAACTTCTGGGGACCGGATGCTGTTACCTTGTACAGAATGGCCGAATCAGTCACACGGTTTTTCAATGTGGTGTCCCATGTATTGAGGAAAAAATATTCAGGATGGAATTCATGGTCATAAGGCGTATAGTAGCCCATCATAGAGCTAATCACTGTGTCCATAGGACGCTGCATATAGGCGCACACCGCTATGCCCACTATCTTCAGGGGACGCTCGGTGAACATTTGCATCCCGCCTATATAATTACCGTCGCGCAGATGCGAATTACGCATATATCGCTCGAAATTTCCATATAGAAGCCATTTATCGCACACAAAAGACCGCCATTCCCCCATTTCCCCTATAGGCCAAGCCTGAAGATAACTACTGCTGCTATAATAATCTTGTTCCGGCATTGTCAAGGTGTCTCCCACAGGCCGCTGTGCCTGCATTGCACACACCGTGACAAGAAACAAACAAATAACAAATATCTTTTTCATGTCTTTACTTTTTATTATACCTATATCTTACTTTTTTATTCACACATAATTATACAGGAGGGATCCTTCCTTTCCTTCTTAGTTATATCCGAAAACACCAATGGAGTCCACGATGTGGGACTATGATAATTGTTTTCGTCTTTAGCCACCATTGTAGGGATGGGGCTCATAGGATATACTGTCAGAGCGTCGCAGGCGCCAGTGGCTGGACTAACAATAAAATCGTGCCAGTAAAAGTATTCTTTATAACCCATATTGTTATATCCACCTACAGTGTATTCGTTCTGGGTAGTCAAACACAGGCTGCAAGGCAGCCACTGGTTAATGGTATTAAAAGCCGTCTGATAGTAGGCGGAAACCGATGCTGGGAGTATACCCGAAGAATAGTCTATCGTGGTAACAGCATGCTCATATACACCAGACAAGTTCATATGCCTGTGCAGAACAATAAAATGCGCATTCTGCTCATCATACCTGAAACCGTCAATATTTTTTACATCTCCCGGGGTCATGGGAGCAATGGAAGCATTGGTCATGGGCACAGGATTGTTGGTTAGCAATGGCGATAGATCGTAAGTACGGATAGCAAGACATGTAGGAGTGATATCGTAATCCAAGTTTCCACCACACAGAGAATTTGGATCGCTACCCCACGTAGAAAAATCAAAATCTCTTCTGTATGAGCAGACAGCCACTTCATTTTCTATAGTGTGAGTTATTCGAGGAGGTACTGAGTAAGGATCTGCTTGATATGGAAGCACAAACCAAGATGTTACAGTATATCCTATATGGTCATCTGTTGTCTCATAGTAGAAATATGGGTTAGGTGTTGAAGCAAACATATTGTATTTGGGAAACGGCTGCAACATTATTCCAATTCCATAATTATTAAAACATTCGTCACTTCTGCTCCATTCAAGATATACCACATAATTATCTGTTACAGTCATATCCACAATCTCTGAAGAGCATCCACTCCGGTCTAATTCCAATACCCTGTATTGCATGCCCGCAGTCAATGAACCAACTGCCTCAAAAGCAAGGTATATATTTGGACACACTGATACCCCCGGAGCCGGTGGCGTATACGGGTTAGGTTCCTTTCCGTAGCCTGCCACATGAATGCTCCCACCTTGGTCGTGGTAAAGCTCGATATTGTCAAGCGAAATCAAACCCAGTGACGACAGTGTTAAATCCACATGTGCGTTCCCTCCATAATAAAACAGACTGTCTATATTAAACCAGCCTAAAAATCCAGCACCACCACCAAATTTTTCACCACAGAAGAAAACCAACCGGTCTATTATTTCAAAATCCTTGACCGTCAGACCCGACGCAACAAAGACATCAATGTGCATATTCAAGTCCGTCAAGGCAAAATGCACATCTCCATTACCTCCTGGCTGGGAACATGAAATATGAAATCCAGAAAAAGAATCATATCTGACCATATTACCATAGCCATTCATGGGGTTCATCACCAATCTGCTTTGCCCCATCAGAGCATTGCACAGCACACAAACCAAAAGAAATAATAACGTTTTTTTCATAACTTTCAATACTTATATATCTATAAATAATGGTTCAATTATACAAATATCAAACGATTACAAATTTTTAAACAAAACTCTTTCGAATTGCAAATATAAACATCTTTTCGAAAAATGCAAACGATTGATACATTTTTAACATTTTTGGCTGATATTTGGCCGGCATTTCATCGCAGAAAGAGAATAAAGGCTACAGCGAGACTGCGAAGTATCCAAGATGCCGAAAGGGAAAGTCGTCCTAATGACCGGTTTGGGTTTATTATAAAGGAGGGTGTGTTTCCTGAACTGGGAAGTATACAATCAATTGTGCCTACTTGGCCGGTGAGAAAGGGCATTTTCGGCCGATACACTGGTTGTTGATTTGGCTGCGGCTGCACGTCACGTTGGCTTTTTTCATCTCCACTCCCAGATGCTCTTTCACAAAGTCGACAGCGGTGAGAACAGACAGGTAAGAATCCCTTTTGCAGCAACGGGGTCCCCCGTTCAGTGCCACCTGCTCAAGTGCCCGTGCGGTCATGAGGTTGCACAGCCGCCATGAGTCGGTAGAGAGGGGTGTGTTCTTTGTAACCACCGACATGAATATGCCTGTGCTTATGGCCGCCCCGCAGGCCCCCATATATCCGCAGGCTCCCCCCGGCACGTTCTTGCCCCGGCTCATCACCTCTGTCAATGCCTCGCCCAGCTCTATATGGCTGCTGTCGGGCAGAGCATTGTTGTAGGCCGTAAGAAGTGCGGCTCCCACCAGCACGTGGTGCTCCGGTCCGTGCATGTGGCAGAACGGCTGCGACATCATTTTTTCCAATATTTCAATCGGGTCGGTGGAGGTTTCGGCCATACACAAGGCTATAATAGAATCCATGCCAGCCATGTGGCATTCGTTGCAAACATAGTGGCCGTTACGGCAACGCGTTTTGCTTGCCTCCTGTTTGTGGCACAATACACACTCCATCAAGGTGTCCTGTTCCAGATACTCAAGCGGTGCTCCGCAAATCAAGCATTCTTCGTTCATCGGGTGTTGGTTTTGTTCGGTTTTTTCACTATTGCATCCCGCCACGGACAATAGCATTGTAGCAGCAATGCAGCAGACTATTATTTTTGAAATCCAAGGGCTTCCGTTTTTCGTTCGCATAAAGGTTCTCAATTATTGTTTACTTGTTTTATTTTCATTCCTTATATAACGCAATCCGGTTTGTTTTATTGTTTTTTTTAGTGTCCGATATACGTGCTGAAAGCACGTAATCTTATTAACCCCACACGAAACGAAGTGCCGTGTGGGGTGGGATCAGATACCCTAATACTGCGTGCCGGAGGCACGCTACTTTGTTGATGGTTATATTGTTGCGTATCTTCGACACGCATAGGATGGGCATAATTTCCCAACACTGAACACCTACGGTGTTTAGTGAGGGGTTAATAGGATTGTGTGCCATTGGCACACTCAAGCCTTCGTAAATCAATACATGACATATAATATTGATATTATATTACTTACTAATGATTTGATTCCTTTTTTCGGACACCAATGATTGTTTTTCCTTTTCGCCTGCACTTCAATCTTACCTTCGTTACTTATTAACATTGTAATCACCCCTTACTGAGCTTCTCTAAACCTCTGGGGTGGAGAAAAAATGATTTGGTAGTGGCGAGGAGGTGGAGGGGGAAGGAAGGGGGATGGATTTTTTTTGCGATAGGGATGCAAGAAATGAGGGAGAAACGATACAAATATATAGAATTGTTAATTTAATATTTATACCAGATGGAAAAAAGTAATCGGAACGTAAGGTTCAAGAGGCTGTTTCTGCTGATGGTGTTCGGACTGGTTGCCACGGGGTTGCAAGCACAGGTGAGTGTGACCGTGAACGGCGACCGGACATATACACTGAGCGGGAACAGCGGTATTTATTTCAACAATGACACTATGTGGGTGGGCAACGATGAGTACCCGCTGGAGAGTGTTCAGGTAATAACATTCAGGACGGTGCTGGGCATCGACGAGGTGGTGCAGGAGACCATGGATATTGCGCCCAATCCGGCAAGCCAAAGCTTCGTGGTGAGCGGCGTGGGTCAGGAGCCACAGCGGATGGTGCTGTACAGCACTGCCGGCGTGAAGCTGATGGAGCAGACCGTGAGCGACGGCACCAAGGTGGATATCAGCCATCTTTCCGAAGGACTGTATGTGATACGCTGCGGAAACCGGGTGGCTAAAATCGTAAAACAATAGCAAGGAGGCACAACTATGAAGAACATGATGAGAATGGGCTTTGTGCTCCTTATGGTTTTGGCCGGAAGCGTGGCTTCGGCGCAGGATGAGATACGTGTGATGCGTGCCTATTTTGCCGGCAATGTGGTGTTCCAGACACCTGCCAGCGGACTGGACAGCATCAAGGCCGACGATTTGGGTTATGTCACCGTGCACTACAGCGATGCCACATGGAGCCGCCAGGCCAACCAGATTGACAGCATCACGTTTGCCATGGTTGCCGACGGGGATACCACCATTGTGGCCGATTCGGTGAGTGTGGACACTGCCGGGATGATTAGCATTGTGTGGAGCGGCAACACGGCGAGCATCCGCAATCCGTATCCTTCGGACAGCATTGAAGTGACGGCCGCCGGCGGACATGTTACGGTCAAGTCGCAGGCCACGGGAATGAACAATGTGGTGTATAACCTGAGCGGAGCCTGCGCCGACGGCAGTTTGCTGTTCAGCAAATTGAGCACTCCTGTGGTGTTGCGGCTGGACGGTGTGAATCTCACCACGGTGGGCGGAGCGTCAATCAATATAGACAAGAATCAGAATGCTTTGATACACTTGGTGGCAGGCACGTCGAACAGCTTTACCGACTGCGACAGCAATGTGGACAAGTCGGTGGTGTATGGCAAGGGCAGCCTAACCCTTCAGGGGTCGGGCAGCATCGCTGTTACTTCGCATTTTGCCAACGGCTTGCAGGGCAAGAGGGGTGTGATTGTGAATGGCGGCAATGTCTCGGTTGCGGTGACAGCCGATACCAAGAAGGGAATCAAGAGCGACTACGATTTTGTGATGAACGGTGGCACGGTCAGCGTGACGGCTTCGGGAAGCGTGGCGATTGATACCAGTGCCGACTATGAAACGGGCTACGACTTTTCGTATTGCACCGGCATCAAGAGCGGCGACATAGACGACGGTTCGGTTGGCAACATAATAGTGAACGGCGGCAGCCTGAATGTGACCTGTCCGGCCAGCAACGCCGGCGGCCGTTGCCTTTCGAGCGACTATAACATCGTTTTTAACGGAGGCAGCACGGTGCTCACCACCGCGGGCAGCGGTGCCTGTGTGGGTGGCACGGGTGTGAATGCTGTGGACGGATATGCCTGCACCTGCGTCAGCGCCGACAGCAACATAATAGTGAACGGCGGACATATTGATGCCCGCAGCAGCGGACTGGGTGGACGCGGGTTTAAAGCCGACGGCAAAATGGTGGTTGGCACCGTGGGGGCCGACGACGAATTGATATATGTCTACATCCAGACATCGGGCAATCCTATCAACCCCGTGAGTAGCGGCCATGGGCCATGGGGCGGGAGCACGGATGACTATTTCAAAGGCCTGCCCAAGTGCATCAAGATAGAGGGTAACCTATATTTCAACAGCGGCCATGTGGGTGCATACTGCTCGCAAACCAGCGGTGACCCCAACGGGGAGGCCATAGAGAGCAAGGACAGCCTGTTTGTGAATGGCGGTGTGATAGAGGCCAACGCATACGACGATGCCCTGAATGCTGCCAACTATTTGGAGGTGAACGGCGGCAAGCTGTGGTGCTATTCGCGCGGCAACGATGCCGTGGATTGCAACGGCAACACCAATATACACGGAGGATTGATTATTGTGAAAGGTAGAGAGGTGGGGCTGGATGCCGCAACCGATGCCGGTGGCCGTTTCTTTATTGACGGCGGCACAATCATCTGCCAGGGCGGCAACATGGGTGCCTGGGATGCACCGAATGTGAACGGATACCAGAAATACCTGCAGATTAACAACGTGGGTACCAACGGGCTGACGGTGAAGAACGCGTCGGGGGATGTGGTACTGATGTATCTGAACACCACTCCTTCGGGCAACGGATTTATAGAGAATTATACTGACCCGGGGGCCAAACCTCCTCCGGGAGGCGGCGGTGGCGGCCAGGGAGGCAGCAACACCATAGTGTTCTGCAGTCCTGACATCACATCGGGTACCTATCAGTATTGGACTTCGTCATCCTTTAGTGGCGGTACCAGTTGGCATGGCTATTATATTGGCTCCACGCCCACCACTTCGGGCAGCTCGTCGAGCACCACGGCACGGTAGCTGTGGCGGGGTGCGGCCGAGGGCCGTACCCATAACAAAAAAAGAGCCGGCAGATATTGCGTCTGTCGGCTCTTTTGTATGTGGGTGTATAATAGTCAGAATAGTAAAGGGTGGGAGATGGGTGGGAACGAATTGCCGTGATGGACAACGGGAGGCTTTAGGCCTGATAGTCGTTGGCCAGGGCGGCAACCATGTTTTCGGCACCGGAGAAAATTTCGCTGATGCGCGAGGCCACCATGTAGGCCGGGGTGGTATACACGTGGTGGGTGCGGTCGATGCACACCTGGGTGGGGGTGCAGCATTGAGTTTTGGCACCGAGGAGTTCGGCTGTGCGCGAAGCGGTGTTGGTGTCGCCGAGGGTGAGAGTGACACCAAAGGGTCCCAGCACCTTGGCCAGCACCATGGGTGCAATGCACATGGCCATGATGGGTTTGGAACTGTGGTAAGTGTCGAGGATGGCTTTCTCGACATCGGGACGGACCTCCATGCGCGACATGTCGAAAGCGTAGGTAGAGAGGTTGCGGGCGGCACCCATACCGCCGGGCAGCGCCAGGGCGTCGAACTGGGCGGGGTTGTATTCGGAGAGGGGTTTGATGTTGCCGCGGGCTATGCGGGCGGATTCGGCGAAGAGATCACGCTGGGAGCCGTCCTCGTTGCCGGTGAAGTGGTCGACCACGTCGAAGACGCCTTCGGGAGAGAAGCACTGATAGTGCCAATTGCGGCGGTCGATGGCCAGCATGAGCGAGAGGGTTTCCTGAAGCTCGCTGCCGTCGCGGTTGCCGCAGCCTGAGAGGATGATTGCAATGTTCATAAACCTAAGATTAATTCTATTTTGTCAATATCTTTTATGTTTTTGAGACTGTTGTCGGTGGCGACTGCATCGTCGCCCTTGCTCTTTTCGAGCATGTGTTGCTGCACAATGATGAAAGCCTCGTACTGTTGGCAGTAGATGTTTAGATCGGAGACGTGGTTGATAGTCTTGATAGTGAGGTAGAATTTTTCGAGACGGGAATAGGCTTTGCGCATGTTGCGGTAGGGCTGGATGGCCGGGACGAGGGTTTCGTCGAGTTTTTTGTATTGGTCGTTGAGTTGGATGCCGTGGAGGCATTGGTTCTGGATGGCAATGAAGTTGGATAGGTTGTCGATGAACTGAGAGCCGCCGGCGATATCGATGAATGAGGGGGTGAGAACGTAGTTTTTGCGGATGTTCTGGAATCCGTTGTAAACGGTCATGTGGGTTACCCAGCCTTTGGTGATGGAGTCTTTGGCCTGGTCGATATAGTTGCGCATGTTGATGATGGAGTCGTATTGGCGTTGGATAACCTCGAAACGGTCCATCTCGAGGGTGAAGCGGTCGGCTTCGGAGAGGGTACGGTAGCGGGGAGTCATGGGGTTGATGTCGCAGATGATGCGGTAGGCCTTGGCGATGTCGGCAAAGCGCATGGGACAGCGTTTGAGGATGGTGTCGCTTTGCTCATTAATGCGAGAGAGGCGGTTGTAGTCGCTGACGTAGCGGTCCTGCACTTTGATAAACTCCTCGAGGTCGTTGATGAAGAGTTTGGCATCGGTGAGATTGTTGAAAGCGGGCACGGTGTTGACGTTGTTGGCCACTTCCTGATAGGTGCGTGAGGCTTCTTTGAAATCGGAGTTGAAGAGGCTGGTTATGCGCTTGTTGCTGGCGGTGATAGTTTCGCGGAGGTCGACGACGGTGAGGTAAGACTCCTGAATTTTGATGATGTTTTGGAGCTGGCTGATGTAGCGGTAGTATTCGCTGATGGAGGAGAAGTTGACGGGGATGGCTGTTTGTTGGAAAGTGCGCTGATATGAGCGGAGGATGTCGGTGTGGGTATGGCCGCAGCGAATGCGCAGGGTGTTGGTGAAGTTGTTGATGCGGACGGTGTAGTTGTTGCTGCCCAGGAGGTCGTTTATAAGGTCGTTCTGGAATTGTTTGAACGACTGGAGTTCGGCGATGTAGATGCTGTCGTTACGTTTCATGGAGAAGTCGTAGCGGTTGTAGATGGCAAGGTAGCAGTAGTAGATGTCTTTGAGTTCCTTCTTGCGGTCTTTGCTTGAGACGCCGATGCCGTCGCAGGCGTTGATGATGGTGCGGTGATACTCGTTGATGGAGTCTTTGAGCACGTTGAGCAGGGACATCTGGATGGCTTCGCGCTTGATGTGGTCTTTCTCGATATAGCTGTGGGCGCGTTTCAGCACAAAGTCGGAGGCTGCGGAGATATTGCGGCTATAGGTGTTGTAGTCTTCGAGGTAGTGGGTGGCATCAATCCATACGGTGTCGTTGGAGTGACGGTAGTCGTAGAGCAGGACGTTGGCCATGGCGAGAAGGCGGGCGTTGAGAGTGACACAGGAGTCTGTCATGGCGTGGTTGTCGGCAGAGAGGCTGTCGAGATAGCGGACGATGTGGATGGTGTCGTCGAGGAATTGCGGACGAATGCCGAACGAGGGTGCGAGGTCTTTGACCGACACGGGTATTCTGTCTTGGGCATGGAGCATTGATGAGGCATGGCACCAGGACAGAAAGAGTAGTATGAGGATGGGCAGAGAGAAGTGTGTCTTGTTCATGACAGTGGATGAAATGTGTTTTGTTTGATGTATTATTGTGAATGTGTTGATTCTGGATAATTACGGAAGAGTGGATGATAGCTGCAAGGGGTGAGGGAAGGGGTTTACTCGCCGTAGGAGCTGCCGTCGAAGCAGTGGGTGCAGAGTTGGCATTTGGGCAGGCCGATAGCCTTGCATACGGTGTCGAGACTGTTGAACTTGAGTGTATCTACACCGATGGTTTTGCGAATGGTCTCCACAAGAGTGGCGTACTCCTTGGAGGATTCGTCCATGTAGGCTTCCACATTGCGGAATTCGCCGCCTTCGAGTTGGGTGATGACACGGCGTGTGATGAGCTCGAGGTCGTTTTTGGAGGTGGAGAAGTTGAGGTAGTTGCAACCGAAGAGGAGAGGGGGACAGCTGATGCGGATATGGATGCGTTTCACACCGTTGGCATAGAGCATTTTTGTTTGGTCGCGGAGTTGGGTGCCGCGGACGATGCTGTCGTCGCAGAATACCACGCTTTTGCCTTCGAGCATTTTGCGGGAGGGGATGAGTTTCATTTTGGCCACAAGGCTGCGGGAAGCCTGGTTGACAGGCATGAAGCTGCGGGACCATGTGGGGGTGTATTTCAGGATGCCGCGTTTGTAGGGGATGCCCCGTCCGGAGGCGTAGCCCAGAGCCATGCCGACACCAGAGTCGGGGATGCCGGAGACGTAGTCGGCTTCGACATCGTCGATGCGTCCCATGGCCTCGCCAAGGCGGTAGCGTACTTCCTCGGCGTTGATGTCTTCGTATTCCACAGCGGGGAAGCCATAGTATATCCAGAGGAAGGAGCATATTTGCATTTTGTTGTTGGGCTCGATGAGTTGCTTGATGCCGTCGGAGGAGATCATCACGGCTTCGCCGGGTTTGACGAAGTATTCGGTTTGGAAGCCGAGGTTGACATAGCTGTTGCTTTCGGAGGCGACGGCATAGTCGTTGCCCTGACGGCCCACAACGAGGGGAGTGCGGCCGAGGAAGTCGCGGGCGGCAATGATGCCGTTGTCGGTGAGGATAAGGAAGGAGACGCTGCCGCGGACGTGTTCAAACACATTGCGGATGCCGTCGGCAAAGGTGTTGCCTTGGGTTATGAGGAGGGCGACAAGCTCGGTGGGATTGGTCTTGCCCATGCTGAGTTCGGTGAATTGCTGGTTTTTGGAGAGACAAATCTGTTCCAACTCTGGAATGTTGTTGATTCGGGACACGGTGCACACTGCAAAACGTCCGAGGTGAGAGTTGCACACGATGGGCTGGGGGTCGGTGTCGCTGATTACGCCAATGCCTTGATTGCCCAGCATTTCGTGGATGTCGGAGTCGAATTTGGTTTTGAATTGGGTGTTCTCAATGTTGTGGATGTTGAGATGAATCACACCGTTGTCGATGGTGCTGAGACCGGCCCGACGGGTTCCGAGATGAGAATGATAATCGGTGCCATAAAAAAGGTCGGAAGCACAGGGTGTGCTTTTTACTACTCCAAAAATTCCGCTCATGATTGAATTAATTGTTTAAGATGATGAATATATATGTTGATATAATAAATTAATTTACAACGTGATGTATGGGGTGAGCCACTCACTAAAAAAAAACAAATATACAAAGAATATTTTAATCTTCACAAGCGAAATTTTCAACAATTGTTGAATTGTTGATGAGATAGGGAGTTACGGAGCCGGAGAGGGCTGGGTCGTAGGGACGGTGGAGACGGATGTAGTTGTCGGTCCATCCTTGCATGTCGAAACCGCTGTCGGCGGGGTGTTGAGTGTGTTCCCAGAGGACGGAACGAGTTTGGCCCATCTGACTCTCGATGAACTGGTGGCGTTTGATGTGCGACAGGTTGTTGAGTTCGGCACTGCGTGCTTTGCGGACTTCGACGGGGATTTTCTCGTCCATGCGCAGTGCGGCGGTGTTGGGCCGGTCGGAATAGGGGAAGACGTGGAGGTAGGAGATGGGGAGGCTGTTGATAAAGGCTTTGCTTTGTTGGAAAGTCAGTTCGTCCTCGCCGTTGAAACCGGTAATCACATCGGCGGCGATGCAGGCATGGGGCATCACTTTCTTGATGTATTCGACACGGCTGGCAAAAAGGCGGGTGTCGTAGCGGCGGTGCATCATTTTCAGCACTTTGTCGGAACCGGCTTGGAGGGGAATATGGAAATGGGGAAGGAAGGCGCGCGAGGCGGCGACAAAGTCGATTACTTCTTCGGTAATGAGGTTGGGCTCGATGCTGGAAATGCGGAAGCGGAGAATGCTTTCTATTTTATCGAGCTGACGCAGGAGGTCGACGAATTGTTCCCCGTGTTGTTGACCAAAGGTGCCTGTGTTGACACCGGTGAGAACCACCTCTTTGGTGCCGGATTGGGCAATGACACGTGCGGCGGCAACGGTTTGGTCGATAGTGGCCGAGCGGCTTCTGCCACGGGCAAAGGGGATTGCGCAGTAGCTGCAGAAGTAGTCGCAGCCGTCTTGTATTTTGAAAAATGTGCGGGTGCGGTCGTCCCCCGACCAACTGAGCTGGAAGCTTTGGGGCTCGTCGGTGTTGACGCATACGGGATGACCCGTGGATGTCGGTTTGGGAGTTTGAGGCGAAGAGGGGGTGGGGAGGAGACCGTGTTCAATCAATATGTCAAGAAGGAGGTGTTTGCGGTCGTTGCCAAGAACAATGTCAACTCCGGGGATTTTCTCAATCTGTGCGGCGTTGACTTGGGCAAAGCAGCCAATCACGGCGATTATGGCATCGGGATTCTGGGAGATGGCTTGACGTATTGCGGTGCGGCATTTTTTTTCGGCGACAGATGTTACGGTGCACGTATTTATTATGTAAATATCGGCCTTTTGGTGGTAGTCGACTATGTTAAAACCTATTCCCTCAAACTGTTTTTGCAAATGGCTGGTTTCAGCAAAATTAAGTTTGCAACCTAGGGTATGTGTGGCGAGTCTCATAGTTGTTAAATATGGTTAAAGGCAGTTATGTGGTTGCCAGAATCGAGAAAAAATGTGTAATTTTGCAAACGCATTTGAGAGGGAAAAAGCTCAATCATGGCTTATGTTTCGAATGCTTAGGTTTTGTTTTTACCTAAAAAGGATTTTGTAATAGTGTTTAATGGGAAGCAGGGCGCCGTGAGGCGTCCTGCTATTTTTATGTATGTTCTATTTAAATTCGAACACGCCACCTGATTCCTGTGTTTGTTGCTGGAGGCGCAGGCTGCGGAGCAGACCCATGCAGTCTTTGTCGGGATAGACGTTGAAATCGGGTCTGGGGTCAAGACGCAGGATTTCGCGGCCTTCGTTGTCGAAGGTTGTGCCGACAATGAGTTTTGTTGCAACCATGATGCGGGCTTCTTTATTGGCCAGCGAGAAACGTTCCTGTCCCACATGGTTGTAGAGGCGTTCGGCCTCTTCCTGGTCGATGAGCTTGGTGCCGTCGGAGAGGTAGACAACTGTTTTTTTCTTTCCGAGGGGTGCCATATAGTTGATGTCGTAGATAGATACAAATCGCTCTTCGGGAACCATGAGACGGACCAAGCGGTCTTTGAGGTCGCCCATGCGCCATGTCTCGTCCACCACGAGCTGCTCGTTCTCGTAGTATTTGAAATGGCCGTTGCGGTCGCCTTTGGTGTAGTGGCCTTCGCGAACAAGCTGTTGGTCGTCGTTATATTCCACCAGACGTCCTTCGATGCCGCCATGCACATAGGTGGCAGTGATGTAGCCTTTCTTTCCCAGACGCTTCCACCAGCGGCCGTGACGGTGGTTGTCGCTCCAGTTGCTTACTTCGGCGGTGTCGCCGTTGGAGGTGAAAGAAACCTGGATGCCGTGTCGGACACCCATCTTATAAGTGGTTATTTTAAGTAGTTTGCCGCTCTTGGCAAAGAACTCCCAGCGACCATCGCGGTTTTTCTGATTGAAATTGCCACGAGCCAGCAGGTTGCCGCGGTTGTCATATACCTCGTGTTTGCACACTTTGCCGGGGATGGTGTACTCGTTGCGGATGCGGACGGTGCCGTCGGGATAATAATAAGTGAAGGTGCCGGTTTCCAATCCGTCAGTAAAGGTGCCTTCATAGATGGTGGTACCCTGTTTGTCGGTTTTCACCCAGTGACCTTGACGGCGGCCTTCTTTGTCGATTTGGTTCTGCGCCTGACAGGCGAGGCCCATCATCAGAAGCGCGAATGCTATAATTTTGTATTTCATGATGAATAAGTTATTTCGCATGATATATTGTTACACTGCGGTGTGATAAATAATTTGCAAAGATACAATTTTTTTTCAAAACCAACGTTTATTACGCATTATTTTAATGAACAGGACATTTGTTATATTCTTGCTGATGCTTGTGGCATCTTGGTTTCCGGCACTTCGTGCACAGGGGACACTGGAGGGCGTTGTGACATCCCGTGAGGGGGTGGCAATAGAGTTTGCCAATGTGGGTGTGGTCAGTTCTTCAATACCCTACGGGGTGAGTACCGACCGTAAGGGGCACTACCGTTTGGATGTGAAGGAGCGGGATAGCGTCACCGTGCGGGTGAGTTGCACAGGATATGTCCAGCAAGAGTTTCGCATCTGGTTGAAAGAAGGGGAGAACCGCAAACTCAATATGGTGCTGGCTCCTTCCACCACCGAGCTGAAAACTGTCTCGATTACTGACGACCGCATCCGGTCCTCGACCTTCACCGAGATAAATATCCAGCGCATAGAAAACAGGGTCGGTCCCAACGACGGGGTAGAGGCTTTGCTCAAAACATTGCCTGATGTCAATTCGAATAATGAACTTTCGTCGCAATACTCTGTCCGGGGAGGGTCGTTCGACGAGAATCTTGTTTATATCAATGGTGTGGAGATATTCAGACCACAGCTTATTAGAAGTGGACAGCAGGAAGGTCTCAGCATCATCAATCCCGACATGGTGGACCACATATTCTTCTCTCCTGGAGGCTTTGATGTGACTTATGGCGATCGCATGTCGTCGGTTCTCGATATCATTTATAACCGTCCGGTGGAGCGACGCCACAGGCTGTCGCTGTCGTTTCTTGGAGGTTCGGCATCGGCCCAGGGACGTTTGGGAAACCGTTTCACTTATAGTGTGGGTTTGCGCTATCACAACAACCGCTATCTGTTCCAGAGTTTGAATACCGAAGGCGATTACACCACATCATATACCGATTTGCAAGGCGTGTTCAGTTACCGTTTCAACGATAGTCTGGACCTTTCACTGCTCACATTGTGGACCCGCAATGTGTATGGATTTGTACCCTATTCCAGCACGGTTACCTTCGGCACATTCGACGAGCCGTTGATGCTTCACCTCTATTTTGACGGAATGGAGAAAGACCGCTACGGCACACTGCTGGGGTCGCTCAACCTTTCATACCACCCCGACGACGATTTGCAGCTCAATTGGATTACCTCTCTGCAGCACAACACCGAACAGGAGCTGTACGACATTCAAAGCCAGTATCATCTTTATGAACTTGGAATGGGTGAGAATATAGGCGACACTAACCAGTTCGACCGTGGGGTGGGTACCTTTCTGGAACATGCCCGCAACTATCTTGATATGACCACCTACTCGACCGAAGTCAAGGCTGTGCGCTACGCCCTGCTGGGCTGCTGGCGTTTCGGCATTGGTGGTCAGCTCGACCAGGTGAAAGACCGTATGCGTGAGTGGAAATGGGTGGATAGCGCGGGTTACAGCTACCCCACCGACCATCATATTCCAGGAGTTGACGACACTGTTGTCTACAACCCGGTGCTACAGCTTTATTGCAACGCCAACAACCAGTTGCAAACACTCCGCGGCACTGCCTATGCCCAGCGGGAGGTGAGCCTCTTTACCCGACACGATGATATGGTCAAACTCATTGCCGGATTGAGAGGGCAATACTATGCCATGACTGCCGGCACGCAGCTTCTTGCCGCACAATTCTTGCTTTCTCCCAGGCTCTCGGTGAACTACAAGCCTCATGGCAATACAGATATCCAGTACCGCCTCACGGCTGGCATATATCAACAACCCAACCGCTATCGAGAGATAAGGCTTAATTCGGGTGCTCTTCAGCCCAACGTGCCAGCCCAGTGCTCCTATCAGGCTACGGGGTCAGTGGACTGGAATCTCCGTCTATGGGACATGCCTTTCCGCTTCACTGCCGATGTCTATTACAAATACATCACCCACTTGGTGCCCTATACCATCGACAATATGCGTGTCCGCTACAACCCCGACCAGGAGGCTGTGGGTTATGCGGTGGGTACCAGTCTGCGCATCAATGGTGATTTTGTGCCTGGTTTGGAGTCGTGGGCCAGCATCTCGCTACTCAAAACACAAGAGGACATTATCGGCGACAATCTGGGATGGCTTGCACGTCCTACCGACCAGCGTTTCAGCTTCAAAATTTTCCTGCAGGACTATATGCCTACCATCCCTTGGTGGCGTATGAGCCTCAGTCTGTTTTATGGAACCACCACGCCTACTACTTTCCCCTATCAGCGGGACCGCTCAGTCGAACACCGTTTGCCTGCCTATTTCCGTGTGGACTGGGGCAACACTGTACAACTCACCCGTTTCGAGCGTATCCGCAATTCACGATGGGGCAAATTGTTTGACGACATCTCTGTGGGTATCGAGGTGTTCAATCTCTTCAACTATCGCAATGTGGTGTCCTACCTGTGGGTGGCCGACTACACCAACTACTACCACGCTGTTCCCAACTATCTTACGGCTCGCCAGGTCAACCTGAAGCTGAACGTCACATTCTAACCCATCGGCCGTAATAATACATAATCAATAATCCAACCTTATGCTCCAACCTCCGTCTCTTCAACACCTTGTGCCAGAAAGTCACCCGTTGCCCAATGGCAATACGCTCTATTCATTTGTCAACCCCAATATCGAGTTGGTCAAGCTTGACATCACTCTCGAAGCGGGCAGTGTATACCAGCAGAAGAAAAGTCTGGCCCATGCAGCCAATCAACTCTTCGGTGAAGCTACGGCCTGGCACACGGCTTCCGAGATAGCCGAGTTTCTCGACTTCCGGGGCATTGTGGTAGAGCGTTTGTCGGATGTATGTGTGTCCAATATCTCGTTTTATTTCCATCGCAAGTATGCTGCCGAGCTCTTTCCCGTCATTCGCGAGATGTTCGACAATCCTGTCATCACCCCGGAGATGTTTGAGGCCTATAAAAGCCACCGCCGTCAGCAAATAGAGATGGGATTTCAGCAAACCAACTTCACCGCACGCAACTTATTCTATGAGTGCCTATACGGATTCGACCATCCGTTGGGCACTTATGCCAAAGCCAGTGACCTCGATTTGCTCACCATCGACGATGTTTCGTCGTTCATCAAAGAGCGTTTCATCCTCCCGACCGCTCATCTCGTGCTCAGCGGACAGGTGGATGACGGGCTGCTCCGGTTGGCCGACGATTATCTTTCCCCTTTGGTACCCATTCAAACCTACGCTCCAGTGGTATTGTCCAATCCTGAGCACCACGGCCCTTACCAGCCGGCCCATTATTCTCTCCCCGATGCCGTTCAGTCCACTATCCGCATTGGCCGCGTGCTGCCCATGTCCTGGGACTCGCCCGACTATGCCCGTTTCATGTTGCTCAACACTGTTCTGGGTGGCTATTTCGGCTCAAGGCTTATGAGCAATATCCGTGAGGACAAAGGCTACACCTATGGCATTTACAGCACTACCCAGATTTTCCGAGGAAGCATTGTATTCTATATTACTGCCGATGTGGCTTCCGAAGCTACCCGCCCGGCGGTGAAAGAGGTTTTTGCCGAGATAGAACGGCTGCAGGCCGAACCTATTACCGACGAGGAAATGGACCGCGTGCGCAACTATATGATGGGCGATTTTATCCGCAGTATTGATGGCGTGTTCGAGGTGTCGGAACGCTACCGCCAGATGGTCGCCACCCACGTCACCGAGCAGCAGGCCACCAATCTGTTGGAGGCTATCGCCAACGTGACCCCCAGTCAGCTGCAAGATCTTGCATGCCGCTACCTGACCGACCTTCTCGTCGTTACTGCCGGGGCGTGATTATTGCTTAATGTTTGTGCTGTGCCCTCGTCATGGGTTGTCAGTGATACGGCTTGCCGAACCGTGTCGGGATGCGAATGAGGCAGTATGGATTATTTCCCATACTGTCTCCTTCGATGCCAAACTATACATCAGCTCTATTCCACTATCAGCTTGCTAACGGTTATATTGTTGTCGGATACAATCCGGACGAAGTATACACCCCGCGGGACGTTTGTCAAATCTATAGTCATCGTTCCCGATTCCATTGTCCAGTAGTTCACGGTACTGCCGTTGAGGTTGATGAGTATGATTGTGGAGGGACTTGTTGCCTCAATGGTCACACTTTCGCGTGCCGGATTGGGGAATACCGCTACACCGCCAGTCTCTGCTGTTTGTATACCTATGGTATGGGTGGTGTCCAGCGTGGTGAACTCTAAGGGCAAACTCCAGTCGCTCTTCTGCCCAGTCCTTCCTTGGGCTGCCACTCGCACAGTGTAGTTTGTCAGTGGCCTGAGGTCGGCAAATGTCACTGTCTGCGTGTAGCTTTCTATTACACTCTGCATATCGTCGCACGACAGTTCTACTGCCCAGCGTGTCTCTGTGCCGCCAGGCTGCCAGGCCACCGTAGCCGACATACTGTCTACTGCTATCAACTCCAACCCTGTGGGTGTGAACAGCGGCGGCAATATGGTGTCCACTGTCAGGTCGTCGATGGTCAGCCCTCCGTCGCTCAGATTTCGTATGGCGATATACTGGCCGCTGCCTGTATAGCTGTTAAATTCCACATGCACGGTCTGGTAAGTGTCGGTCACTGTAACAATACTGTCCATCAGAACAAATGTGGTTGGATCTAGGGGGTCGGACATCACGCCGATGTCAATGCGGTAGTTGAAGCTGACATGTGCGCCCCATGCTGTGCGGTAGCCGAAATCCAGCATCTTGTCGTACAGACTGTCCACTGCGGGCAGCACCCAGTAGGTCGGTGTGTTATAGCCCGAGGCAACAACCAGTGCATTCATGCCGCTCTGCGCGCTTGCCAGCAATGGGTCGTTCTCCACAATGTGTATAAGACCCGGCTCCACCACCGTCGTCCCGTCGGACAACACTTTGTAGTATCGCCAGCAAGGTTCTTCGGCATTCCCTGAGGGGTAATCCTCAAAGTCCAGTGTGTAGGGCATATCGGCATAGGTCAATGGTGCACACATCGTGCGGAACGTGCATGATACCGCTGCGGTCAATGTGCTGTCGGCACATAAGGCACTGACATACACCGTGTATTCGGTGGCAGGCATCAAGCCCGAGAGCGTTAAGGTGCTTGTACCCAAATGGGTGATTGTTTGTATGGTGTCGCCACCTGTAAGGACTATCCGATAGGTTTCTCCTGTAACGGTGTCGCTGATAATCAGGTCGGCGGTGTCGGCACCTATGTGCATCACGGCAACACCCTGCGGAACGGGGCATTGCTGCACGGCGTGCACCTCAATGTCGTCGATATACCATTCGAAGGCGATGTCGCCCATAGGGATACGCAGTGCGATGCGGGCATCGGCGGGTGCACCGTCAAAGGCAACTGTCTCTGTGCGTGGCACCACATTGTAGCTTACCACATAGTCCGCTGCATTGATGCTGTACACGGGGTGGAAACTGGCAGTGTCGTCGGCTGTCTGAGTGTAGCCCACCTGCAATATATGGTCGGTAGAATTATAGGGATAGCTGGGTGTGCTGGTGAAACTCATTTCCATACTGGCCAGATTGCCTTGAAGTTCGGGAAGCACCACGACATTATTGCGGCTGTACGAGCCAAGCTCCAACTCGAGTCGGTTGTTGGTTGTGCCGTATACGTTGTTTATTGTGCTCGATCCGTTCCCGCAACGGCTCCAGCAGGGCAGTGTGCCGGTCAGTGGCACTCCGGTCGAGTAGTTGACTGCGCTCACTGCGTCGAAGTTCTCGCTCCAGGGCAGCGGCATAGGTGCGCAGATGTCTGTGCGGAACTGCACCATTGTGCTGGCCGTGAGGCTGCTGTCGGCACAGATGGAACTGACACCCACGGTGTACAGGCTGTCGTTGGCAAGACCGGTAAGCGTGCATACACTGCTAAATATTTCCAAGTTGTAGCTGCCTGCATAAACCATATAGTGCGGCACAGCCATCGGCGAGGTGATATGCAGTGTGGCCCGGTCTCCATGTATGTCGGTCACCCGGATGCCTGTGGGTTGGGCACAGGTGTCGGCAAACGAGTCGGTCAATGCCTCCACGGTGATGTTGTCGACAAAGGTGTGTGCCGTTTCCGATACGTTCTGCACGCCGAGGAACCGCAAAGCAACACGTCCCGATGTGTGGCCGGGGAATGTGACGTTGTAGTGCTCCCAAGTCCAGAAGCTGGTGGGAATGCATGTGGACATAGGCATGAATGTCGAAGCATCGGCGGTATCGGCCAGTATGCCCACCTCCACCCCCGAGGCCGAGTCGGAGCCGTGGGTGTAGCGCATCACCTCAAGGCCCAGCAGCAGGCTGTCGGGCTGCATGTCGAATTCGGGCAGCACCACCAGCAGCTCCGGTGTATGCAGGCTGTAGCCCGTCAGCGACCGCATCCCCGAGCCGTAACTCACTGCGGTGGCAATGGAATAGTGGTTGGATTGGCTGTTTATTGTTTTCCAGCATTCGGGAATGGTGGTCCCGATGTTCTCGAACGATTCGCTCCAAGGCAGCTGCATCGGAGCGCACAAGGTGTGGAATGTTGCTGTGAGGGGCAGATGCCCGGTGTTGTCGGCGCAGTGCTTCCTCACGCTGACGGTATAGTCGGTTGTGGGGTTGAGGGCGGTAAGCGTCAGGGTAGTGCCAGTAAAGGTTGCCGTGCGAGTGGTCCCGCCTCCCGTGAGGGTCACAGCGTAGGTGACCCCGGTGGTGTCGTTATCGTGCACCACGATGTCGGCCGAGGTCGCGGTAATATGGGTTACTTCTATTCCCTGCGCGGGGTTGCATGTAGGGATGTTGTTAATCGCTATGTCGTCAATCTCAATCCAACATCCTGTCACCGTCGGTGCCATACCGGCACGGAAGGCAATATGTCCCGTATTGCTGGCATAGTAGGGGAAAATTACCTCCATATTCTGCCACACATTCGCCGTCATCACCGTATCGAATGCCGCCACAGGCGTGAAAGTCAGCGTATCTGTGGGGTCGGTCATCACACCCACCTGCATGTTGGCTATACAGTAGCTGTTGCGCATCCTGAAGGTGAGGTGCATGCCCCGTATTCCCTGCATTTCGGGCAGTACGGCAAACTGCGGGGTGCTGTTGTCTTGTGGACAAAAACTGAATACCTTGTTGCCATCAGTGTTGCTCTCCACGCGCAACATGTACTCGCGGCTGTAGGCAAGGAGGGTCCAGCACCTTATGCCGTGGAAGTTACTCATGGTGGGATAATCTTCGAAATCCTCCACAAACGGAAGGTCGAACGGCGTGATTACATCGCACAGGGTGGAAAACGTCCGCTGTACGGTGACGCTTCGGCTGTCCGAGTCGCACACGGTCCGCATCCTGAAAATATAGTCCGTAGCTTGGCTGAGTGTGTTGAAAATTAGTGTATTATTGGTTGTAAATCCGCTGTCGGACAAAAACTCTCCGGCATACAGCTCCCACTCATATCCCAAGGCCCCGCTCACGGTGTCCCAACTCAGAGAAGCGGCATACGGTCCCACACTGTCGACCGTTACCACCAACGGGCGGTGACAGTCGGCCACGGCATTGGGCGTGTATACAAATGTGGCCGACGGCAGCCTCTGCGGGGCATAAGCCCAGCTATTGATTACATGCTGCGCGTTGGCGTTGCGGCAGTTTAACGAGTTGTAGTTTGTTGCGTACGAGCAGAAAATGTTTTCGTTGGTGTAGAAGCCCCCGTCCTGCCCCGTGCAGAGGAACGAAAGCAGAAGGTTGCCGCCCATGTAGGGGAAAGCGGTGTCGAGGGTGATGGTCCACAGGCTGTCGCGGATAGTGGCCGAACCAGTCCATACCAGCCGCATGGCATCGCTGTGAACCCACGAAAGGGGCTGTGTGGCACTGTCCGTCACCTCCTCCATGCGCAGCATGAAAGTCTCGGTGAAATCCAACGAGTCGCGCACGGCGTAGAAGGTGATTTGCGTTATCGCTCCACCCGCCATTTCTCCCACACGCGAGGCGGGGTAGATAAACTCGTTCTCGAAGCCCCAGTCGGCGTAGTTGGCATTGATGGGTACTACATACTGCACCTGGTTCCACGGCAGACACACATCCAGTGTGTCCGCCCATGCGGTGGTCATTACCATCATCAGTAAGGCGGTCAGTGTCAATCTTTTCTTCATTTCAGTCTGTTATCTTTTAATTGCTCTAGTTTTAATACGACTATTTTTTTTACAGCCTCGAAGAGGTTGAATATCAATAACACCGTACAAGCAATAAACAGAGTCGCGACCGGAAGGGAGCAACATCGTATATTGTGCAGTGCGGTGACAGAATATACTCACTCCCAGCGTCCCGAAGGGACGCGACAATGAGAATATTTTGCAATAATCAGTCATACGTTGTACTATAGCGTCTTTAATAATGCGCCTACTCTTTTATACAGTTTTCGGCTTTCCTGTGTGCTGTGGCGGCAGCTTTCCCATATAACACACAAACCCTGAAAATGTGACCCATTTTTAACATACATTAACCTTTTTCTTGCATTCGGCCAAGTGTAATAGTCTGAAAAAGTGTTCTTTTCCCCTATGCAGCGTATTGCCGAAAAGGACTTTTCATTTCAGTCACATAGTTATATGAGTAGTACATTTCCAAAGTGCAAAAATACAACTTTCTTTCAAACCAACAAGTTTTTTTTATTAGTGTCCGATAAAAGTGCTGAAAGCACGTAATCTTATTAACCCCACACGAAACGAAGTGCCGTGTGGGGTGGGAGGCAGGTATCCTATTTCTGCGTGCTGGAGGCACGCTACTTTGTTGATAGTTATGTTGTAGCGTATCTCCGACACGCATGGGATGGGCATTATTTCCCCACACTGCACACCTACGGTTTTTAGTGTGGGGTTAATGGGATTGTATGCCTCCAGCACACTTAAGCCCTCGTTATACAAAAACATAACATATAATATTAATTTTGTATTACTTACTGATGTTTTAATTGCTTTTTTTCGTACACCAATGGAATTGTATTATTATTGGAATCTCCAACCCCAAGGACTGATGCCAATCCACTGTGGCTCCGCTATTTCGTCGCTTTACCGCCACTAATGTCACATCACTTCAACGCCATTTCTACACTCTAAAAGTGTCGAAATAGTGTCGATCTACCGTTGAAGTGGCGTAGAAATAGCGATCTTTCAGCAAACCTACAGCGAAGGTGCAATTTGGGGGTACATGAAAATGAGTGCCGCGCCAAAGTATTTCATTGACATTGGAAGTGGATTCTTGGATATGCTATCCCCGTTTCATGTCATTCTGCCGTTTTTCAAGGTGCTGGATTCCTTACATTTGAAAAGAACTTTATCCCAAAGGCATCATGTATCAAAAAAAATGTGTATATTTGCAGCCGATTTGGACGCGAGTATGTCTAATCGGTGCAAGAAAGCATTTGTAAAAGGTCACTCTTGAAATTTGCCCAATTTCATCTTGATTGAAAACCGTGATACTGATGCCTTTGCTTATTCGGTATGTTAACGCCCTTGTGCGTCAGCATATTTATAGCATGGGATAAAGTTCAAAGGTTTCATTCAATCAGGTCGGGCAAAACCTCAAGAGTTGAAACTGACAACGTTGTCTCCATGCTTTTTTATTGAAGTGCAACCGCCAATCAGGGAGACAGAACGGCGAAAAAAAGGAATAGTGGATGGATTATATATCGGAGGCTGAACGACTGAAGCTCTACTACAAAGGGCTGAACGAGGCAGGCAGTAGCAAACACATTGCCACAGCCCATCCCGACCTTATGTCCGACAAGGATGAGCCCGACACCGACCCGGCCTTGCTTGAAAACGATAATTTTTATCTTCAAATCTTGCTCCCGCTCTACTACAAGTTGGCCTACGTTTACAACAATCGTTTCATCCACGAAGACATTTCACTTTACCGTCCTGCCCCGCAGCGGGTATTGACGGCCAAAGAGATTTACGATGCACTTCAGGTCTTTGCGCCATACGCTGTCCCTGAGATTATTCGCACTATCGGTAGCTCCTCCGCCACAATGACGCTGTTGCGGCAAGCCTTCGATGCGCAGGACGAGGATGCTTTTGTCCGCATCATAGATACGTCGGACTGTGACCTTTTGCTTACAAGTTGCATCTGTGAAGATGTCTGGCCAAAGATTGTTTATCACACTGACCCGTCTGATGAAGATATTGCCAATAGTCTGGATGTTGTGGCAAGTATATTCAGGAACGAGGAACACCCCATCAGACGCTCGTCTAAGGAGTTGAGCGAGGCCACTGATTCTTTATTCGAGGATGGCGACGAGGATGTGTATATGCGGAAGTACGATCGGTATAATCAAGACTTGTTCGACTATATGTGCCAATTCTACCGCGACAACTACGACCGTTTCAAGCCCAAGGAGCGCGAGCAGATTGAACCCATTATCCTGCAAGGTGGCGGCTATATTGACACCGAGTTCTGCTTGCCCGACGACTATTTCTCATTCCATAACGAGGCGGACGACTCCAAGGAGTACTTTGGACTGCATTCAGAAGTTATCAAGGCGGGAGTCGAGCCGTTTGTTCAGCTGGTGGACTATCTTGCAGAGGCGGGCTATATCGACTCGTCCGCTGCCACCAAGCAGCTCTTTGCCTACCGGTTCTCAGGACGTATGCGTCCCGAGAAGGTTGAACCCATAGAGTGGCATGGGAAAAACGGCAACTCATACGAGCTCATCTATTTGGTTCGCAACCTGACGGAGAGAGCCAACTACCGCAAGATGCGGAACTTCTTCACCGGTCCCAAGTGGGTCAAAGACCGCGACAGCAGCTATGCCCGCGGTGCCGACTACCACCTCAAGGCCTACCTCCACCAACTCTACCCCACCCTTCCCGACCAACTATAAATTTATCTATAATTGTCTATAATCAGAAATTGAAAAGAAAGAAATAGTAATTTTGCAAAAATTAGTATATCTAACAAACAAAAACACCTATGGACAAAGATTTAGTTTTTCTCTCCAGTCGTTCAAATGATGAACTGCAAGCCATTGCAGACATTCTTGTTTTTGATGCTAAAGGTCGAAAACTCTTATTAGAGACTCTATCGAAAAGAAAAAGCTATGTAGCGAACTATCCTAACAATATGAAGGATGTGTTGCCTGACATTGTTGATGAACTCCAAAGATGTGGAGGAAATAAAATTCGCAATTTACTCCGTGGACATGGTGTGTCGTACCGTGAATTGTTGATGGATGTTTGCAAAAAAGTAAACGTAAATTTTCACAAGGACAATACAACTGAGTTAATCGAAAGATACCTATTGCAAAAAATGCTTGCTACTGCGGCTGAAAAAATGACGGACGAGGATGTCAAGCATATATCAAATAAATTTAACAAGGCAGAAGACCTTAAGAATGTGCTATCATCCAGTAAAATTGCCTTGCCATTAATGATTCGGATGACTTCTATAATACTTGTAAATATTTCAAAACAGATTGGATCGAAAGTACTTGCTGGGACAATTGCCAAATTTGCAGGTGGTCGCTTAATGTCTATGTTGGCAGGTCCTGTAGGCTGGGCAATTGGTGGAATATGGACTACCTATGATTTGTTAGGACCATCATACAAAAGAATGCTTCCCGCTGCTATAACCATTGCATATTATAGATTACTTGATACGGCAACAGTAGAAGAAAAAGCGGAGGCATTTGAATGAAACACTATTGTACCAATTGTGGACAAGAACTTAAAGAACACCAGCTGAATTGCCCCAGTTGCGGTCATTGTTTCATTATAGACATTATTAGAAAAGACAGTGATGTAGACGGGGTAAAACAATCAGAATTGGCAGTTGCTTCAACAATATCTGCTATACAGATAGAAGAAAACACACAGTGGACCAAGTATCATTGTGGAAAGTATGGTTTGGCTGGGCACGGCTTTGCTGCAGAAGATGCTAATAATCTTGTGGATTTGCTTTCTGGACACAATGTTGAAATGCCTGGTAGAAGCAATTCTAAAAATGGAGCGGACAGAGTTGTTGACGGAACAACCATTCAAACCAAATATTGTCAAAACGCTCATGATAGTATTGCCGCTGCATTTGACAATGAGACAGGGTTGTATCGGTATGGAAAACAGGTGAAAGAAGGACAAGTGTTAAAAGAGCAGACAATAGAAGTTCCCAAAGATCAATATGATGAGGCGATTAAGCAAATGCGAAAAAAGATAATGGAAGGTAAAGTGCCTGACCATACAGACCCAGACGATGCTGTCAAACTAGTTAAACGAGGCTCTGTGACATATAGACAATCGCGAAATATTGCTAAAGCTGGGAATATTGATTCTTTAGTATTCGATGTCAAAAGTCAAACAGTGTCTGCGTTATCCTCTTTTGGAATCTCTTTTGTGATTACATCAGGACTTGGCCTTATGAAATGCCATTCTTCCGAGGATAGGAAAGATGTCGTTCAAAGTGCTTTGGTACAGGGGCTAAACAATGGAACGATAACAATGAGTTCGGGCGTACTAAATATGCAGTTTATCCGAACAGAAATAGGAAGGCGATTGTCCGCAGCTGTAACTTCGAATTCGAAAACAGTTGTCAACAATGTCAGACAAACCTCTGTTGGAAAAACGATAATTGATGAAATTGCTACAACAATTGCAGGAAGACCTGTCTATGGAGCCGCAGCAAGAAATGTTGTTGTAAAGTCTCTGCGAACAAATATTATGGGAAATATCGCATTGACTACAATAATTACCATTCCCGATATGTATCGCTGTTTTCTTGCTAATAGTATTTCCAAACCACAATTTATAAAAAACCTTGTTGTCAATACTACTACTATAGGAATGGCAACTCTTGGGACATATATCGGTTCCGCTTTCGGAAAAGGATGGGCTATCGGTGGCGCCGTGGCATTGGGAACAACTTCTGCGTGGGCTATAAAAAAAATAGCTAATCACATCAGTAAAGATGACTCTGAAAAAATGCAGCAACTGATTAGTGTCGCCTTAATTCAGTTGAGTCACGACTATATGATTCAGGATGAGAATGAATTTGAAAGAACCCTTAACCATGTCAAGCATGATGCTGCTATCACACCCAAATTATTGCGAGCCATGTATACAATAGGAGAGGATGACGACAATGACGAATTACGAGTAGAGCTTGCATACGAAAAACTCTGGTGGTATTTCGATGTTACGGCAAGACAACGCCCGACGATATGTGTTTCGGACGATAAAGTAAACAACATCGTTTTTGGAGACAAATAATATTTCATTTTAAAATAATAGTAATATGATTAGAGTATTTGACATTCCCGCTGACAATAGAGGCGTTAATAATATGGAGCTTCTTTCTTTTTTAGGAAAGCACACTTCTCATCCATTGCTGGAAAAATACGCTACAGTAAAAAGGTCTAATGAAATAAATGTTTTTGTTGTTAATCAGGAAATTGACAACTATACGTTACAAGGTAATAAAAGTACCCAAAAAGGTAATTCCCTTGTCTCAATACCGGGATCAACCGACATTAACAATTATTCGTTTGAAGAATTACTCGGAAATGCAGACTTTGATGGCAATATGACGTGGAACGGCATATTAAAAAGTACAATTCAGACACACGACTGTTGTCAGACAATTGTTTGCCCATCGTGTAAAGGGAGCGGGAAGTGTTATAGATGTAGTGGGGAGGGGTTTGTTGTGTGTAAAGAATGTGAGGGCTCAGGGAAATGTGGCGTATGTGATGGCACAGGCAGTGAGATATGTCCGGACTGTGATGGACACGGCGAATACAAATGCGAACACTGTGATGGAGATGGATTCTTTTACTGTGAAGACTGTAATGGTAGTGGCGTATACAACCACAACGGACACCACTCAGAATGCAGAAGATGCGAAGGCACTGGCAAATTAACCTGCAGAAAATGTAACGGGGAAGGAAAGATTAAATGTAATAATTGTGATGGTGATGGAACCATTACGTGTAGAAGATGCGAGGGCGATGGAATCTGTTCTGATTGCAATGGTGAAGGAAAAGTTCAATGCGAAAAGTGTAAAGGTTCTGGGGTTTGCGACAAGTGTAAAGGAACAGGGAATATAACTTGTCCTAGATGTGGAGGCTTAGGCTGTTTTCAGTCATTTCAATCATATACAATAAACCAGACTCGCAAAAGAAAAGAAAAGATATTCCCGCAAGGATATCAGGATGTTGTTGAAAAAACCAATTCAAAAACAAACATATGGACTGGCAAAATTTGTCACGAAAAGCAGAAGTATGTATCATCATTAGATAAAACTTCTCTGAATCAAGAATTATCACCTTTTACTGGTGCAGAAGATGTGATAAAATACATAATCAGCATAGGGAAAAAAGAGCTTCCGCAAGTTTTGTTTTATCAGAACGTCATTTCTGTGCAAAAGTCGGCAATTACTGAAGTTACATATTCCGTAGGAAAAAAGGATTTCTGTTTTTTTCTCATAAACAATAATAAACAAATTGTTGTCGACACAGACAAGTTGCCCAATAAACTAAACATTATTCGATGTGTATTAAACGCCTTCAAAAAAAATGACATAAGTAAGTAGTCAAAATTAAGCTGCATAATGGGAGTGATTAATAAACAGAGATATTCCTACAGAAGCCAAAGCTCTGTTGGCGGCGTAGAAGAGAGTGTCGGTAGATGCGTAATCCTGTGGACGTATCCATTTGCCTTTCAACATACGCCAGAGCGTCTCCGCGATGTTGAGATGCGGCGAATATGGCGGCAGGTAGAAAAGGAAGAGTCCCCGACTCTCCCACACGGGTCTCATTTCCTTTATGATACGGCTTCGGTGAATGCTTGCGTTGTCAAGCACAACAACCATGTTTCTTGTTCTCGGTCTGAAGGACAGCCTGTCGAGGAAGTCCGCCACCATATCGGATGTTATGCTACATCGCGAGGTGAAACCCTCGTAGCGGTTGTCTCTGGTTGTCATTCCAAAGATGTTGAGCCTGGCAATCTTCTGGGACGGGATGAACACATCCTCCCCACGGAACTGCCAGCCATAAGGCACGTAGCCTTCGGTGCAGATGTGGCTTTCATCGGCGTAGAAGAGCTCTATTCCCCCTTCTTCTGCCTTCTGTTCAAGTTCTTGCAGCTTCTCTACCTTGTATTCGTAGAGCTGTGGCGAGGGTTTTCCCCTTGGGCGTTTCCTTATACGCTTATATCTTGTGCCAGTGCGGCTAAAAAACGTTTGAACGTCGATTCGCTGGCCTCCTTGCCAGTGGCTTGTTGCCACGTCTCCCGTGCCTTGTTCACGCTTTGGCGATCTTGCTCTATCGCAAGACGGACGGCCTCCTCGTCCGAACAGTCCATTATCGGCTTGCGCCCCCTTCCAGGTCTCGTCTCCAGACCCTTGATGCCTTCCGTCTTGTACCGGCACAGCCACTTGTTCACGGTGTGCTGCTTCATGTCCACACTCTTGCCGACTTTTTCCGCAGACATTCCGTCCGCCTTCAGCAGTACAGCCAGGCATCTCATACGGAAACAATGCTTTTCTCCAAGGCGATACCCCTTTTCGAGTTCCCGCCTTTGTGCTTCGGTTAATTCCAAACGTGTTGTGCTTCTCATTTCCAATGTGTATTTCACAGAGATAACGAGAAATGCAGCGTGATATTATATGTAAATTAAATTTGAACAATTACTTATACTATTGCATAAATTGTGTTTACGAATTTACAGAATAGTAAAAAACGATAGTTCAATATGAAAAAACAATGTCCAGAATGCAAGACGTGGTGTGAACCACAAAAACGTTCCATTATTCAAAAGGCTGGTGATGGATACGCCAAAACAAAAGATTCATTTGCTAAATTGGGAGAAAACATAGGAAAGAAAATTGGAGGGAAGGATGGTGGGGCTATTGGAAGAATGGTAGGAGATTCCATCGGTGATAAAACACCTGCTCCATACATTGGGGCCGCATCAGAAGCCTTGATTGGGGACATATTTGTTTTTGAATGTCCCCAATGTGGCCATAAATGGACTTTGGGAGAAGATACTCCCTCTAAGATTAGGCATTTTGTTGAAAAAACCAAAACAAGCATGGAGGAGAAACCAATATTCCGTACTGCCAACCGATGGCTGAACGAACGACTTGGATTTAATCCTTCCCAAAACACAGAATCAGAGGAATGATATATTGCTAACCGAGTCCGTTCGGCTGGATGACTCGCAATGCGGATCTTAATTTATATTTGTCTATAATCGGAATTGGTGACGATATTATGCATATCTTTGCAGAAAAACAATATTAAGGTCTCAGAGGGGACGGCCAACGGGGTTGGTTGTTTGGTTGATTTTCAGTTGGTTTTAATAGCTTTAGATAAAATGATGATTTTTGAGTTGTTTATGGAGGCTTTGAAGAAGGACCGAAGAAGGGTCGAAGAGGGATCGCCGAAGGGAAAGGGAAATTGAAAAGGCTCTTATATAAAATAGGACTGATTATTCTCAAACATTCTCAATGTCGCGTCTCTCCGAGACGCTGAGTAGTAGGCGGGCATTGACCCCACACTGCGTACCTTGTGTGGGGTTTCTTCGAGACACGAGTGTCCACTGGACATTCTTAACTACATCTCGGCATAGCTCGAACAAGTTCGGCTTTGCTCTCGATTTTGGCAATATTATTGAGATTCAGCATCTTCAATGCTGTCGGAAATCAGTCCTATACCAAACTAGAGCCTTGTTGTTTATGTTTGATTTTTGAGAGGATAAGTTGGGTGGTAAAAAACCTTCTTCAGCACACCATCCATCTGGGAAATGGCATATAGGGGGCAAATATGCACGTGACGTAGTGTTCCACCGTCTTTGTTGTCTTCATAGTCGAAGGCTCCGAAATTCTCTAGCGAGCATCTGATAGCATTGGTGATCTTCTTCTCACGCATAAACATCCACAGACTTTTCATGCCACCCTGTTTCTCTGCCTTCACTTCAATGGGCAGAACGGTCTGCCGATAGCTAGATATGTAGTCCACCTCGGCTTGCGAATTCTTTGCGTGGCGTTGCCAATAGTATAGTTCATGACGGATATTAGGTGTACGGTAATGCAACAGCTCCAGTCCGGCAATCATTTCCGCCATAGGGCCTTTGTTAA